>Ga0065711_1037104_pt1 | contig 20198 bp, 7 predicted proteins | sample Hoacrofraction12_FD_59098 | JGI IMG/M metagenome (GOLD analysis project Ga0065711, IMG submission 59098) | Hoatzin crop microbial communities from Cojedes, Venezuela - Epithelial fraction 12 v2 (version 2) | ecosystem: Host-associated > Birds > Digestive system > Esophagus > Crop | place... | reverse complement strand
AAAAAAAAAAAAAAAAAAAAAAAAAAAAAAAAAAACCAAAACAAAACCCAAAAAGCACATATACCTCATGAAAATAAAACAGAGCACCCCATGTCTCACACGGTGCTCTCCAGAGGCAGGATGAAAGAAAAAGGAATAAACCATGTCTGACAGATGTTAATGAAACACAGAGACACGTTTTAACGAAGCACTGGAACGTGGCCAGTCTATTGTAGTTAGGACCTTATAAGCCAAGTAGGAAAAAGGAAAGAATTTTATCTCTTTTCTAAAAAGTATCCTTCTTTAAGGATGTTTGGGAGTGTTTTGTGTGGTTGTCACAGCGCATCTTCATGGATGCACGAGCAGAAACCCTTCCCTCCTGAGAGGCAGAAGTGCTCTGGTGACAGTACAGTTCTCAGGCACCAGCACAGCTCTGTCCAGATCTGCTTCTTAAATCCTCCACTAGCTACTTGGGGAACAGTTTCAAAAGGTCAGTAAGCACCACAATTTCCAAATGGCAGTTCATTAATTTGGTTCAAAAAAAGTGGCTGGATTTTTCTCTGTTCTCGCACTGTAAATGCTACTCAAGCAGTTTAGAGTGATGCTGCAGAACAGCTCTTCCCGAGGACACCTAAAACCCCCTCCCACCTTTCTCTGAAAAGGTACCAGCTGGTGACATGGTCTGCTGTTGCTTGCAGCAATACAAGATTGTGCCTGGCTGCTTTGAACTAGATTTTATCTTGTGTGCAGCCCACTTTTGTTTTATCTTCCATCAGCCAGGGAGATTATGATATTTAAATGTATTACATTTGGAACAATATTAGGAGGAATAAAATATTAAACTAAATGTAATAAAGAAATAAACATGTGCACAAGGTAAAATGCTAACTTTAAATATTAAAAAAAACAAACCAAAACAAATGAGTTGAGGGAACTTGTGGACTAGCAGTCTTAAGATTTATTCCACATTATTATATTAACTTCAGGATTTAAATTTGGCTTTTGTTCCAAGTAGACTCCTTAAGGAGTTGTGGCTAATTTTCAACATATTTAAAAGTGTACACTGAGTCCTCCCAAAAGAGTGATTTAATTAATTGCTTGGTACTGCTGCTGCTTGGACTTATAATCCTTTTTCTTTAAATTACAAAGAGTGTTCAAGCCAAGACATCTTCCCTACATGCAGCACCATAAAAGATTACCCTCTATGATTCTGTTGACACAGTGGTCCTCTGCAAATTTCATGATATTTCTGGAAAGGGATCTGTTTATAATAATATTCATGTACACATGATTCCTACAAACCTTCAGTTTAATCTTGGTTAAATAGCCAAGTTATTAAGTAGTAATTCCTGGTGCTGGAAAAACATCATCATCCCTTGAGACAAAACAGGAACAGGGAGTGTTTAAGGCACTGGCATTTTAAAGCTAATTTAAGGAGGATTTATCACAATTAGAAAAAGAAATAATGAGGGATATATGCAAATTATCTGGCTAATAGTGGTCCATATTCTATCACTGTCATCAAGCTGAAGCATAGGTTAGAAGGGCAAACTCCTGCCCTGCCTGCAAACACTAATGTGACTGGCACGGCACAAGCTAAGCGTCTCCAGCATCGCTTTCCAAGGAATCGGTGTGAGGGCAGTTATGAGTAGTATTTAATAGCCCAAGTCAACTGAAATGCTGTTGAAAAGAATAAGATATTTTCTGTGGCTTAAGGCAATATAATTAACCCTGCCTTCCTCTCTGGTTTATCTATAGTAGAAATACCTAGGACAAATTTTATCAACTGCACTAATGATTTCTGCAAAGGTTTGTGGAAAAGTGTATGCTGGCTTAAGTCTTAATGATTAAGAAGCGAAGTTCCATCTCACAGGTGTTCTCAGTCTCCTGCTAGAGCTGCCCATCTGTCTGTTGAGCAGATTGGAGTGCAGGTACCAAGTTCAATGCTGTTACTACTCCACAGGCTCCAATATCTCTCTTCTAAAACTTCTGGTTCCTTGTCCCCTTCTAGTGATTATGTAGGCGTTATTCCTGTCCACGCTAAGACTGGGTTTTCCCTGTAAAGCTAGAAGTGTGTGTGTGGCTGTGGATGGATCAATGAATGAATGGAAGGAAGAAAGTAAAGCAAGCGAGGCATGCAGGCAAAATAGCAGGGTTTTTGATATCTCTCTCCAGAAGTGGCATTAGTATTTTGTGAGAATGGCAGCTATGCTTGGTGAGAGCTGAAATCCGGATCAATGGTAGGAAAAACAGAAAATTGGGCCATGGAAAGCAAGCCATCTGATGGATGTGAGAGAGGTGGCTCTTTGAGAAGGTTAATCCTAATAGAGAAGGCAACAAAACATACAAAAGGAGTCTAATGTGTGCCAGTTTCCAGGAAAAGAAATTTTTAACAGTCATTCTGCTACAGCAGCAAGCTCTAAATAATGGGCAAGCATTGTCAACGATTTGGCTGACTAGATCTTCTCTGCAGCAATAGAAACCACACTGCTTATAGAAAAAAAACGAGTAAAAGAACCTGATGTTCCAGATTTTAGTACTTTTGGCTACTTGTGCTTGAAGGTGAGACCTTGCAGAAGACCTCTTTAGGGACTAGGGATCCCTGTGAAATGGTTTTAAGGTCCAGTGAAAACCCCAGGTAGATTACCTAAATATATGCAAATAAAAAAAAAAGAAAAATCGGTAATTTTGGTGTCAGCGTTAGCAGTAGGTTTTGTTCACTGTTATATTTTGCTGTGTGTTTTTCTTGGGATAATGGAGAGGAAATACTAGGATCTTTAAAATACATTAGCCCAAATTTGGAATACATACTTTATCCATTGCTTCCATGTGGCAAATTAAATTTCAGGGCAATGTGAATTAGATTTTGGAGCAAGTAAAAGGGTCAGCCTGAGGGTCTGTAGCCCTATCAATAACGGAGCTTGTGTTCTAATATGAAATTAATTCAGCACATCCTGTTTTGCATGGATAATTTAACACAGCAGCTTTCAAATTTGCTGAGACTGAAGGCTAAAGTCTCAATAAGTCATTTAAAACATTTTCAAAAAATTGTGATGTAATTTTTCAGCTTACCTGACTCACAACTAGATTTTGTGCCAAAACCTTGGAATAGAATCACTTGACTCCTTTTTAAGCCCTGCAATATTTAGAGCCTGTACTGATTTATTTTTTTAAAGTGGAGCTGTAAATTGTTTATTGTGACTGATAAGCAGGGCAGCAAGAAACACACTGTGTCTTTGTAGCTTCCAAGTGTGCTTACTACCATAAAAGCCAGCTTGATGCAAACTTAAACCCAAGCTGCTGATGCAGACTCTTAGCGGGAAAGCCCTCAGAGGAAGGGGTGTGCATAGAACAAACGCAGAGTTGATTGAAACAAGGAGCTCTGAAATTAAATGCAACATTTCTGGTCTTTGTTACAAAATCAGGAGATGGTTCTTTTCCATCTTGAATTCTCCAGATGTGTCTGACCTTATTCTTCTCCTGATGGTCAGCTGCTTGGATATATTTTTTTCTGTGCAATCATCTAGAAATTTTTCAGGAAGGTTTTGGTTGTGTTTGTAGGATATTGTAGCTTAGATTAAAATTCTGTATGTGTTTCAAATATGCTTCAAATATATTTAAAACTTGAAACAGTTTGATCTTTCATTACCTTTCTGTATTAACTCTGTTGCTAAATTCTTTTTGCTGCTCTAGTGAAGCTGAGTTTGCCCTTCTGCAGAACTAAAACCAGGGGTAAAGCAGAAGCAATATTAAACTTCTTATGCCAAGGGGAAAACAAGTGTCTGTCCCTGTGGTCCATCTCTAGGCTAGAACTGGAAGAGCCTTCACTTTGTTTATTGCAGTTCAAACTTGTCACTGTAAGTGGACTTTTGCCAGTCTGGTCTCTCAAAGTCCATCCTTGCTGCCCCTGCATCCTCTTGCAACTTCAGCTTCTGTTCTGTTCCCTTTTTTAGAGATCCTCATAGCATTCTCCTTACCTGAGAAACTTTTAGTCCTGCACTAAATGACATGACTGACATCTCACAGGCATGGTTTGCTTCTTCAGTAAATACCAGGAGATGGGAGTCAGAAATAGATCGCTAGCTGTGCCACAGGGAAGATGTGGTAACGTGAATACAATCTCTAGCACCTTTCAAGTTTGTGGGATTTTCCCCTCCACCCTCCCAGTCCCACAGTTCTGCAACTGTGTAGGGAATATTAAGAAAAATAGGTAACCAATATAGTACAAACATTCTAAAGGAAACACGCAGTTACTAAAGTCTGAAATAACTTGGTCTTGACGTAAAATTGCCACCAGGTGAGCAAATGCAGTTGCCCTTAGCAAGTAAGGGTTAAAGCACTGCAAATCTTGCTTTGGGCAAGACTAACTACTCTAACAAGACTGAAAACCTGTCCAGTCCCACAGGTGTTTTCTGCTTTTAGGCTATTTCAGTTGTTTCTTCATCAAATTAGCTCCCTGGAGTCAATATAAAGATGCAGATGTCTTGGGTATGTTTACATGGTGCATCAGAGATCTCTGACCTGCTCTGTTCCACATACACAGACCTGCACAGCTCTGTGTGAAGATGCCAGTTCAAGTCCCAAAAGCAACACACAAGCCTCATCTGCGCATCATTTGGCATGCGCTTCAGGCTTACTCCTCAGCACAGGCTGGAAACACAGTGAGGGTCTCTCCAATTCCAAAGCCAAGCTGGCCCTGCACATGTACAGATCTCCACGTTGACTGATTGTTAGACTCCCTGTTTTCCAACAGTTGTTCTTGATTCTGAATTGGAACATTTTTGTGTCTCTTGCGGAATAGGGTCGGTTTGAAATGTTACTTTTAATTCTAGCATTTTTCTGTTCATAAATACAAGGTTTTCTAAATGAAAATTTGTTTTGAAATAAAAAGTTCTCTGTTTTCAGACAACATTTAGAGGGCAGAGAAGTGTTGAGCATTTGATAACTTCTGATTGGTTCTTATTCCCTAAAATCTAGGGGCTAAAATTATTATTATTTCCATAGCACCTTAAAGACATTAACAAGGACTGAAAGCAGGCAGAAGATAACTGCATCACAGTCCACATACTTACTTTCTATCAAAAAAAGACAAGTAGGTGCAACCACAAATCAGAATAAATGGGAGAAACATGCACAGCTGTAGTGAGTGGCAGTAGATGTGCGCCCAAGCCCTTTGAGTGCTACATTGCTGCTGTGCCATGCTGGAAGAGGGGCTACATGGGGACTCCAGCGTGGTTTGATCCTATGGGACAGAGAGGAAAGGGAAGGGGCAGTCAAAAGGTCTTGCTGTGATTCTGAGAAAGAGTGAGGCTGTCTTCGCATGTACTGTCATTGTTCACACAGCTAAATCATCTGGAAATTATTTCTTTCCTGAATGTATATTAATCAAAATGGTTCAATCTGCGATATATTCTAAACGTGCAAGAAATATCAGGAATTGCTATCACTGTGTACTGGCCTGCTGTGCACAGTAAGTAAATCTTCCACTAGATTTGAATTCCAGCAGGAGCCTGCAAAAGGACATGTCACTGGAACTGTGCACTTATTTTTGCATAGCAGATTTGCACCTCCCTAGAATAGACCTGCTGGTCAGCAGCAGCAGCATCTGGTATTATCAGAAAGTTCTAAACAAATACAGTATTAGATCAATCTGTTCATCCTAGAAGAATTTTAGTTCCTTTTGCCGTTTCTATTTATGGGGTGTCTGTTCTTTTACTATGTACAGCTTGTATAGAGATACAGATAAAGAAGCAGAACACACAAGTTATTTTTTTTTCATTTAAGAATCCAAGTCACTACATCATTTAAGCATATGTCTAAACTCAGTGGGTTTTAATAAGATTTAGCCACATGCTGGAGGTAAGTAGATACTTAATGCCTTTCTAAAAAAAAAAAAGATATTTAAGAAAAGCACCTAATGATATAACAGTACCTTTTTTCTGCATTTAAGAAACTTCAGTTCAATGCACAAGCATGGTATTAAACTTCTGAGATCAATATAGTTAGTTCTCTTGCATGCTGCAGGAAGACAGAGAGAGATGGCAGTGATGGTTGTCCATGTTTTTATATATTTTATAATACTAGTGATCCTTCAGATGTCTGTCCTAGCATAATGGCTGAGCCATCTGCTCCTGCAGGCCTAGTGGGTGTGTCTGGATAACTATAACTCTTCCAGTTCCACACTGAGCTGCTTTGAAAGGTGATTGTTTTCCTCAATGTATGATACCACAGTTATCTGGGTCCTCAAATTTCATGGCCAGTGGTCACCTTCATGAATAAAATTTCACGACAGTGGCCTAGCCTGTCTTTTTCCAAGGAGAGCATGCTGTTAGCCTGGCTCCACGCTATAAAACTATAACACATGCAGTGCAGTAGGTTAGTGATTGCATGAGTGAAACTACTGTTACCTTCCCAGCAGAAGGTTATCAGCTTTGACAGCGTTTGCTGATGTCCAGTGAACCATAAGCCATATTCTAAGAGTACTTACCGCTTTACTGTCTTACTGCCACAGCAATTCACGGGCAGTTTGTGAGGAAAAAATGTGAGCAGGACTGAGGAGGACGTGAAATTTTGGAGGGAAAAGAAAAAGTACTAGGTGATGCTAACTCATCAAAATAGGTCACAAAAGAGATGAAACAGTAGGAGAGGCATCACAGTGGAAGTAACTACAGCACCATCCATGTCAGTATGGTACATACTTTTCACTCGCTCCCAAACCTGCCTGATTTGAAAGCAATCCTTGATATTTGTTCTCCATTAGAACACTGCTCGGCAAGAGATCCCCATATAGTTTCACAAATACTATTGAAGCCTCACACAGTGCCTGTGAGGTAAATCAGTGAAGTTATCTCATTTTTTTCAGAGTAAATTGAGTAAATTACAGCATAGACAGGTGAGTGATTTTTTTTTTTTCTTTTTCTTTTTTTTCCCTGAGACCACAGCAATCCAGTTTTAAAGCCAGAAGCGAGATCCCCAAGAGTCCTGGCTCCTTCATCCTAGTTTTATAACCTGCACTGAACTATCTCTGATTACCAGAGTCCTGATAAGTAATTTTTGTGCATTAAATATCATGTCTGATTATGAGTCAGATGTGTCTATACTTGGTGATAGTCCCTGTGCATTAAAAGAGAAGGAGGAGGTGCTGCTCAGTTGGATTACAGTTGCTAATGTTTTACCAGTCAGCCTAAAATATTCTGTAGTAGTCTGTAGTAGTCAGTGTCTGTTGTTCATACCTTGATGCCAGCAGTGTAGAGAAATATTTGGAAAATCATTGGGAATACTGAAAGGTTGAAAAGCTTTCCATATTACCATGCTCATGGATATCCAATGATTTCATGTGATGCCTGATCCTGAAGGAAAGCCGTGATTTCTCATGATTGAGACAGCCCAAAGACACTTCCATCCAGAGTAGGAATTTGTGAGCATCTGAACTGTAGCTCCTATCAGGTACAGCAGTGCTTCCCACAGCTACAGAAATGTGTACTGACTAGAAATAATACATATTGTGTTAGATAAAGTACACATTAAGTAAAACACTTTTATTTGGGAATGTAGCAAGAGTACTGAATGGCTGTTTATTTATAGAGGCTTGATTGACAACATCGTGGTCCTACTCAAAAAGAAACCACTAGTAAGTTTCCTTTTAAAAAGCAAAGGGCTAAATTTTGTAAAATAGGGTGCATGATACAATGTACAGGGGGAGTACGTGATGTACAGGAGGGGTACGTAATGCATAAGAATGATAGGGATTTCCGCAAAAATTAAGCAGAAAGCGAAGCACTGACTATCAGAGGCCTCAGGCAAGAATGCACCAAAAGACATGTAACAAGCACATCCTAAAGAAGTGCAGATAAACCAGCAGATACCAAGATCCTGGGAAATCCACAAACTTCTCAGTGAGCCAACTCATGACCATGTACGGGAGGAAAGACACAGAATTCATGCAAAGGACACTAAGAAGTACCACTTCTACAGCCACCAGAGACCATCAAGGACCGCATGGAAGCCCCACAGAGACCCAGGCCGCATGCATAATGACTATGCAAATATGCTAATTAGTTCCAGGAAATAGAATAAATATGTTAAAACATTCCAGGAAACTTAACGCACATGTGTGTAACAGGGTTATATGAGCTTGGGGTGAGGTGACATATGGCATGCACGTTAGGAGGAGCTATCCCCCATGCATCCAGCACCACAGTAAAGAATACCTGCTTTTTAATGCTACATTGGTGTTAAGAATTTTTACTCCCAATTTCAGTGACATAAACACTATGATTTTCTGGCTAAAAATATAAATTCAGTCATTCTGCAGAATGTATATTTACATTCAGTCATTAGAAATACAGGAAGAACTGAAAAAAATTACAGGGGAATAAAAATTGACTCAACTGATAGCTAAATATTAAATATTAACAGTGTTCATAAGAACAAGGGAAATTATAAAGGGCTTGCCAAACTGTGAATTGTCCAAAATGACGAACTGAATAAAGAAGCTGAACATCCTCAGGCAAAGCAAACTATATACCAGCAAAGGTCACTACTGTTTCCTCACAGGGTTTAGCTCTTTGCTTTGCAATTGAGCTGTGTTTTTAAAAATAGTTTCAGTATGCGGACTTAAATGTCTTGGTCTGTGTTAAACAGAGGCTTCAAAACCAATTCCCTCTAAGAGCTGTTAATGAATACTACTAGCAGGTTATTAGGATGTTACTTGTAGCAGCTTCACTGTGCGATACTGTGTGTGAAGGCTACACCAGCCACACAATGGTTAAAAATCGGAGGTTTCATTAGCCATGTTTTCTGGGCTTGCCTTTAGGCCTGAGAAATTAAAGGATTGAAAGAAGAGCAAAGAAAAGGTATTTTTTGCCTTCCATGGCAGCCGTCTCAGGATCGCAGACTGCCGGAGTACTGTGCACTGCAGCTACGCCGTTGCACCTGTTACCAGTACGTTGCTGTTTCAGGTTGTGGCAATAGAATTAATTTCCTTTATTATATCTATTTTCCATTTGCACAGGATTTACTAAAAAACTAGAACTGATGTGAAACACTGACAAACTAGTGATAAATTTCCTTATGTGTAGGTAAACGTACATCTGTATTCAGAATTCTGCTGACAATATTGCACAATATTGCATATTTTCTGCAATTGATTTGAGCAACAGGAACAGCAAGAGTCTAACTGCAGCTCAAGTACCCTGTTCACAAGACGATGGTGCGCTGTTAACTGGATCAAAGCTAAGACTAAGCACTACTTCAAGCTTATTACCATTCAAGTGAGACCAGTTAAAAAGCAAGCGTTGATTTAGAGCTAGTGACCTTGAGGTGTGAGTGTTGTATTATCAGATGCGGCTGAATGTGGATCTGGCTCAGCTGAGGGGTAGGCACAAACTCACAGTAAAGAAATTATAAGTAACAAGTCACTGCATGAGAGGCTCCATCTGTCTCGCTTTCAGCCCTCGTTCCCCACACAATCATGGTAAATGCACAACATCTTATCGTCCATGGGTCGTTAGAGAATTCCAAATTGAAAGGGGCTGAGGTTATTCTTGCCTAGCAGATGAAATGCTAACTATGTGTCAGTGCATTTTTGTATAGCAATGGGAAACATAATTTATCTGGGATGTCAGGTATGACATTGCTTTTCATTAACCTTGAATAATGTTATGAGGCTTTGCTCTACTACTATGTAGGTACACGTACTGTCAATTTCTGTGCATATATATAGATACAGAATTAAGACAGTGTTGGAAATGCCTCAAAACCTTCCTAGGAGAAACCCGTTAAGAGCTTATAGCAGGTATTTATTTTATGTTTTAAAATTTCAATAGACTTCAGTTAATCTGCCCTCTGGTAATCCACAGAATAGTGATTGAGCCAGGCACTTTGCTGGTGTGATGTAGTGAAGCTCTTCTGAAAGCAACAGCTAGGCTGCTACTCTAGGATGTCAGAGGCTTAGGCTCAATTCCCTAACTTACCAGAGATCTCTTGTGTAACCTTGGGCAAACTCTTTATTTCTAGATGAAGAAAAGGGTTTACAGGCATCGAACAAAGGTCGAATCCTGACGATGCTCAGACTTCCCACATGATGCGCAAGGAGAGCAAGGCTCATTAAATGTAATGCAAAATAAAAACCGCAGTGACTGGATGCTAAGGAGGCACCCTCAGCATCCTCACATAATTTCTGAATGGCTTTAGGAAGCCAATTCTATGAAAGAAGGCACAATGCTACGTATTTCCAATGAGAATCCTTTGGTACTACTTACATCAACAGCGGAGCACCTAGTTTCTTACTGCTTCTGAAGACAGGTGTTAATTAGGGGTTAAGCTATTCATTTCAGTCATGAGAAAAGCCTTTGAGGGCAGGCATGGAAGCAAAATTCTCCAGTCTCTGGTCAAGCCACAGCTGAGATCATGTTTCAAGCATCAGATGTCTGGAACTAGGCATCAGAAGAGGGACTTTGGAGCAATTAATGACTCTAACATTTAATCTTTCTATTGTTGCTTCACAACCTCAGTATGGAATTGGAAAGTAAATGCATTAAGGACTATAAAGCACTCTGTTACTGTACCAATGGGGAACATATAAGTAGCTAAAATTAATAGATGCTGTCATTTATAATTGCTGATAGTTTGAGGGCAAGAGTGCCTTACAAGTGAGTACGGTGAGAAGGTTTGAGCTCTTCAGAGTTAACAGTCTGATCTCTGATCCATACAGGTAGAGCTGTCTGGGGGGCCATTGTATGGATATGAGCCAGACTATAAAGGTCTACCCTGCAGACCAGACTGCAGAATAGGCGCCTTCACAGCAGCGAAGCAGATACAGGATGTAGATGCTCTGCAAGCAAATGGTCAAGTGAGCAGTGATGCCAGTGCCCTTGTTGTAGCTTTGTGTTTCAGTTCACAATCGAATAAATCTTTATTGTGGACACAGTTCCAGGAACAGGTGGACAGAAAACATTTTAGGGAACAATTCTATCGTAAGAAAGGGCAGAGAAGTGGGCCTGGTAACAATTTTAGAGGCCAAAAGAAAATGAGAAACAAACAGGAAAAAATACTAAATCAAATGAGAAATGTATGGCAGGCCTTCTGTGAAATTAGAGAAATGTTTTGGGGCAAATTCTGCAAAATTACCTATTGTGATTTATCCCAGCAGCTAAGTGCTAGGCAGCCGCTCGCTCGCCCCTCCTCTCCCCCCCCAGTAGGATGGGGAGAAGAATGGACAAAATGTAAAATTTGTGGGTTGAGATAAAGACAGTCTAATAAGACAACCAAGTTAATACTAATAAAGATAATAATAATGATAATAATGAATATGCAAAACAAACTACATACAATACAATTTTCTCACCACCTGATAACCGATTTGCAGTCAGTCCCTGGGCAGCAACCATGGAACCCTGCACTCATGGACTTCGCAAATTTCGCAAAACTCATGAAAAAGACCAAACTCCTGGACAAGAGAGGACAGGTATTGATATCCACTTTGACTATTCAGGAACATTTTCTCACACAAAATCTCACTTCGAGAGAAGTGTGGCAATTTATGGTTGAGTTACTTATTGCTGGATCTCAAAAACTCCTTTAGGTAGGACTGCCAAAAGACAGGGACTTGTCAAGTGTGTCAGAGCAAGCCCAGCATTGTCCTTACTGACGAGAACAGCCTGCACCGAACTACTGATAACTCCTGGCATTAGGCTTTGCAAAGAACAAAGCATGTGTTTGGAGGAGAGCTCCAGCCATCTTGAACTGGTCCTTCTGTACAAGACAAGTGGAACAGGCTGAAACAGCTACTGCTCTGCAGCTGGCATGTTTTCCTTATTCATTGTACGTGGTGTTAAACTGCCCAAACTCCCTACCAAAATCAGCGTGAACTCTACTAGATGTTCCTTGTCTCTGTAATGGGAATTGTTCAGGCAGGGAATTCCTGTCCAAACTGGTGGTTCTGAACAGGCATTTGCACCATCCAGCGTGTGTGTACTGAGTCGTCCCATTTCCCTCACCCCGTGACCTCTGATACTGACTTCTATAGGCCATGCAAATACCCACCCCTCTTCTCCTCCCCGCCAGGACTGCCAGGCAGCGGCCAGCCAGAGCAAACACAGACTGGGACAGAGCAGGAACCGAGTTCAGGTTTCCTGGATCTGAGCCTGGTTTCACGAAGACTGCTTTCACGCTGAAATTCAGCCATGGTTTTCAGAAAGCATCAGTGCAAAACCAAGGATTGTGAGTCTTCTAAGCTGAGAGGTCAAAAGTATAGTTTGGCTCTGAATTTCATGCGTCTTTTTGAGCAGAGCTCTGTGTAAAATTTAGCAGTCTTTCTACCCATAAGATCAGAAGTAGGGAGTGCACATAAATTAATGTCATTGCCAGGAAAAATGAGTGTCCTAAATTAGTAAAAAATATAGCAGAGCTCTCGCTCGTATTCAGAACTAACCACATTAATAAGCAGCAACAGACTTGGTGTAACTGTCTAGTGTGGGAAGACCTCTGACATATTGATCATGGTAGAAAAAGCAATTCTTGGAGGGTCTTCCTCACAGTTGTCTTCACAACAAACAGTTCCAATAATTTTTATACTCTGCTACTGCATTAAATATTTCAGTAAAAAATTCCTACATTGCTGACATTGGTGCATCATTACCCAGTGACAGCCCTGTTGAAAACTCAAGTACAGACAAGCTGAAATTTCCAGTTTGCCTACAGGACACGTGCTGTCTGTTAGAGTGAGCACGCATGGTGCATCCAGAACTGTTCTCTGCTTTTGGAAATACCAGAGGGATTCCTGCAGTGTGTGAACTGTACCTTTCAGACATAATGAGAACTGTTTCACACAGCATTAAATTACTGGTAGTGCATGGTCTTGCAAATGCCAGTGCTCCAGCTCCCTGGGTAAAATGTACCACACAGAAATGTTTGCCAAAAACATCAGTGTAGAGATGCAGGCAAAGCAGTTAAGTATATTTTGAGGTTTACAGCTGTGCTGAGAAGAGACTCAGAGATTTTTACCTTAAGTTTCACAGGAGCAACCAGCAATAATTTCACCTTGCTCCATCCTGATACAGGGGATGTACCTCCTGCAATTTCTCTCCTTACTGAACTTAATCACAGGGAGCTCAGGCTCCATGACAGGTTGCTATACAACCTGTCTGGTTTATTCACATGCTGCAAAACCCAGTGAACTGCAATGCAAAGTAAGAGTCTGAACTCCATGAGGAATGTGTGGATTCCCCTGCTCCACAGTACTTGAGGCTTTGCATGACACAGAGGTGACTGCCATAAATCTCTATTTAGGCCACGTGCATTAATCTATTGGCACCAACTGTGCAGAAGCCCCGTAGGTCAGAGCCACGTGCACTGGACAGCAGTCTCTAACCACACAGCAGTGTGGGGGAAGTAAAAGAAATCTGAATACTTTCTTGCTTAGAAGATAGCTCAGTCCAAACACAGGCAGACTTTGTTTCTGTGTTCAGATTAAGAAACTGGATGAGTGTTTGCCTCCCTTAGCAACAAGGAAACATATTCTTCAGCTTTCATTGAGTTACAGCATTAAAATCTGCATTTATTTGTTTCTTCTGTTAACTGACAGATATATGGCTGAGTCTTTCCATTTAACTAGTTGGCAAAATTTTCTCTACATCCTCCACTCTGACAGTAGGAAAATCACTGCCTTTGAAGTGGCTCATCTGGTAGGTCCCCATAGCTCTGTCTGCGCTATTGGAAAGGGGTTTTTTTGGGGTTTTCTTTAACTTCCTGTTAGCTCTGAGGCAATTAACGTGTGGTAAAATCTACAGCTGGTGGGAATTTTTCCAGCAAAACACCTCTGATAAGCGAATACCAATTAGTCAAAATAAAACTGTTCCTGGGAATGTGTTTTCATTCAGCTCTGGTTCTGAAATTGCAAACATATCTGGTTATACATTCTCAAAATGAAAGCTAATGTTTTTTGGCTTTGAATAATGTTTTGATTGACTTGGATGAGAAGCATAGTATGAACTGTCTTTGTGTTAAAGAAAAACCAGAAACACTAAGGAAATCCTAACATGGGCAAAACACTTTGTCATTTTTTATGTGATACAAAATGGCTTATTCAGAAGAGGCTTGTACCATCAGTTGCATATATGTGTTCAGTTTAAAAAACAAAACAAAACACACAAACCTTGTAACATTTCCTTCCCTAGCAGAAAAAAAAAACAAAACCGGGGCTGAGAACCTCTATCCAAATGACCCTCTTTAATGTCTACTGAAAAGACTGTAAGACTGTTTCCTCAGTTCAGCTGAGAGACTGTGTGTACCATCATGACAGATGAGGCTTGCGGAGACCTTAGATAAAAACTCCTGTGGAACAGCATAATTGATGGAGAGCTCAAAATCGTGGCACTGGCTGCTTCTTGCTTTCCTTAAAATATTGACCTTGGTAGTTTTTCAGGTCATGCCTGTTTTTCCTGCAATGCATTTATCTGATGTGAGCTAACATTTTTCTAAGCTGCTTTGTCAAGTGATTGAAGTGATTAGCAAAATTATAACAACATTTGTTCACCCTTATAAGAGATGAAAATTAGTCTCTTACTTCATGCTACATGTATGCTCAGTTTGAGTAACAGTAATTGTAGAGTAACCAACCCGTTCCTTAATTTATCTTGGCATCACACAATTTTTTTTAAAGTAAAAACCTAAGAACACAGTGGGTTTTCTTTTTGGAGGAAAGATGAGTAAAATGAACCCAGCAAAAGCTATAAATCAAATTAAGAACACAGATTTGTAAGCTTCTTTACCTTTAAAAACCGGACAGAGCAAAATCTGTTGCTATTGTTATTTTTATCCTGAGAAGTCACCCTGCGCTACAATATACTAAATGGTACTATGTACACTGCTCACTGTAAAACAGCTAAACATCCGTGAGTCATTTGTTTAATCATTTCTGAGTTTTTATGCCAAGCACCTGCCTTTTAATTTGCTACAACCAACCTGAAACATCTGTCAATTTTTTCCCCATGAATTAATAACTCTGTAATTAAAATCCAGCAGAGAGCTCAGCTGAGACTCCTGGTTAATTAGGACAGCAGATAGCCATGTGAGCGCCATGGCATTACATTAGTTGGAGAACGCTTGGATTTGGACCAGGGCTCTGTGGGTGACACGGAGCTACCAGTCCATGAGTTAACTACAAAGCTTTTGGAGATTTGTTCCGGTAGCCCGTACTTCTACTATTTGTGGGCAAGCAAATATTGCCAAAATTATTTAATCAGGACACAGTGCCTGAAAACTATTTTCTTTGAATGTGTATTTTTAAAGGATCTGCTTTTAGTTATTGCTATTCTCCAAATACTAAGCAAATCAGAATAAACAGTGCTGAACTAAGCTCTTGCCCAGGGCTGTTTTGCACTTCGAAGTGGCAGTGGGAGTATCACGAAGAGAAAAATTGCCTTCTTGGTAAAGTCCATACCTGCTGCTGATGTGCAAAGGTTGAGGATTTTAGTTTCTTCAAGGACTGCTTTCTACACTGATAATTGCAACGGTGTCCAAATACTCAAGATTGTTTCTGGTACTGAGAATATCAGCTTGATTCAGATTGATGCAGGTTGATTCCTGCAGCTTTTGAAAGGATTCTTATACTACACACTTGATATGTAAGGATTTGGGGATTGTTTTTCTGTTTTGTTTTAAAAAGCAGACAAATATATTTGTTGTTATATCACATTTCAAAACACCTATAGATAAAAAATCCATCTGAAGACCTCATCACTTGTCAAGTATTTTTTTAATTTTAAAAAGGGCACCAATTAATATCACAGAATTTTTCAAGCTTGTTCATTGAAGACAAATTTATATTGCAGCTAAAAGTGAGATATGAAAGATTTTTATCATGAACTTCAATAATTTGAAAACAAAATTAAACTAAACTTGTAGCACACAGTGATGTATACCATGCATCATCTGAATGTCCAGCTGTGTACCACAGAGAAAAAAGTGTCATGGCAACTCAGAAGACACTCCTCTTTCAATTGGACAACTAGGTTTACTACTGTCCAAATTCACAAAGGATCCCCTCTGAAATAAACTTGTTTAAGTAGCCTCTAACGTAAAGAGATGTCTGGCCAATTCATATGTTCTTCATTGTCAGCTTAAAGGTGAATCAGTTATTTGCCATTTTCCTTTGCAGACAAAATGATAGAAAAGTTCCCAAATTCTCATATGCCAGTTTTCTGTAAATGTGAATTACTAAGTTTGTACTTATTTTCCATTTTGATCTTGCTTTTTACGCAGCAGTGTATATACAGCGGTCACATCCCATTAATGGGAAAACTATCTACAGTTCCTGCAATTTAAGATTCAGGGAGTTTTTTTTTCTTTGTAAGTTTTCCTATGAGATTCAAGCAGAAGATTTTACCTTCCGTGGATAAGGTATATTTAATAATTAACCTCATGCAAGAAAGTTGAGTCAAGACTCACAATATTCTGCAGTATAATAATGATTTCATCGTTTCTTTACAAATCTAGAATCCATTGCAGGAAAATATGCCTCTGGAGAGAAGCTGGGGGAACTGGATGATGCATGTTTGTTTGTCTCTGAGAGGGTGAATTTGAGAAAAGGCTTTGGCAAGTTTCCTAAATATACAACAGAATATTTATCTCCAGCCTTGATCCAGGGAAAAAGGAGGATTGTTTCCTGAAAGGAAAGGCATGAGAGGCAGGAAAGCTTTTGGATTAACACCACATTGTGAGGGTAGAATCCCAGATGGAGATAATGTGTAACATCCTTTAAAAAAAAAAAGTTAATAGATATAAAATATTTGTTTCTGAAATATTCTATATTCAATCCTATGTAAAAAAAAGGTACACATGGTTTGAGTTTCAAATGAGCTGTGACTCCCACAGCGTGTTATTTTAAAAAATCTTTTTCACTTGGAATTCTCAGTGTTTTATAAGGGGGAGGAATACAGATTTGTCCAACTTCACATGAAAGTCTCAGGGCAGGGACAGTGTCCTGAGGCTATGTGGTCCAGGAAATGCAGCACAGAACCAAGAGTGACAAAACCTGACTGTCATCCACTTGTCAGTCCTGAAAAATACCGCAGCCCTTACCCTCTTCTACCTTTTGAGAGCTCTGCATTGCATATACAGAGATTTTTTCTTTTCTTTTTAAATTTCAACTGATGAGAAAGCATTATAACGCTAGAGAGCTGCATCCGAACCGCACGGCATAGCTGGGAAAACCCCGTATGGCTGATGGGGTGTTGCCTTTCTGATCAGCCACCCTTGGCTTCGAGCGGACACTGCAGGCACCAGGGGTGATTCCTTGGCCCAGCTTGTCCTCTGCAGGCTGCGGGCACCACACCCCGCCACTCCGGCGTTCCTGCCCCTGTCCTACCCAGCAAAAGCAAACACGCTGCTGACATAAAGGGGGTTGCACTTTCATTTTTTTAATAGAATAGTAATCACTTAAACATGTATTTGGCGATGGCTCTTTATTCATAGTGAGACTGGGTCGCAAACATTAAATTTGCCTATGTAGTTTCTGATGAGGTTTGCTGTTATCTGCGGGCAATGAGCTAATGGAGATGATGCAGAAGGGATTTGATTCAGCCTCTAGCTGTTTGTTCAAGTTGAGCTACCAGCACAGGCCATAACCAGCATCTGGTCTAACGAGCTACAGCGAGAATCCCGCTGATTGCATCTTTGTTATACTGGATAACAAGGAAGAATCACACTAAAACAGACTTGGGGTGAAGACTGGGAGAGTAAATACAGCTCTTAGGAGATGGAGGAGGGAATACTTTGCAACTCCTCACCAATTCTCTGCCAAATAATGATCTTCTAAGAATCTCGCTCATTTTTAAACTAAACCAAAAATCATCACCATGGTTTATAATTTTAATACAACAAATAACAGCAGGTACAAGTCAGTGTTATAAATCAGTTTATGAACATGACAGCTGTTTAAGTATTTCCTTCAATGTGTTGTGTGTGTATGTGATTCCTTGAAAATAGGACCAAAGACCAAATAAGGTAAATGTGATTTTTAAAAAACTAAATTAATGATCTATAACTCTGAACTTTAAAACCAGCAAAACTAGGTTGATAAAATCTCTGCATAGCTATAGCAATTAGGGATGTGATTTTGTATTTGTAATTGACATAGCAACATCAACAAAATCTCTAGTACAAATAAAATTACATTGACAAGCCTGCTTATGTTGGTATAATACATGTTAGCTCAAGAGGCAGACATAAACTATGCCACTAAACACTCTTACTTCAAAACATTTTGCAAAGAGAAATTACTTAACCTCTTCCTTCTTTTTTTTATAACATACTACATGTGCTTGCAAAAGACAGAAAATGTCCCTTAATAGTAATAATTAAGTATAATACTGCATCTGCAATAATAGTAAGATTGCAAGGAGTGTAGTAGGACTCTCCTGGGACTTTCGGATCGCTGCCTCAGATATCAAGGACTCCAGCCCAGAGGAGGCTGAAGAGTCAGGCCAGACTTGTTTCAAGCAGAGCCTGAAGCCCACTAGGAGTTCACAAATCTAGACCAGTAGCTGATTTCAATGAGTAACTTTAATCAGTAAATTCCAGTGAAAAAAAGGCTTCATCAGATTTTTTTTCTCCCTGAGTAGCTCAGTGAAATATGCTCTCTGAAACAAGATCTGACTCACATTGCAGGTTTAACAAGGGCTAATTTAAATAGGCCCTTATTTCAGTTTTGGTGTTAAAGAGCAAATGAAATAAACACCTAAGTTTAGAGGGGGTCTTCCAAAATTCTGCAACCAAGAATAAATACACATACTCCTGTTTTAACAGACGATGTCTGGCTTATAACCAAATGACAAGACTAACAGAAGCATGGAAAATTGAGATGCGTTCATTAGAAACAGTCTCAAATGGAACCTCACCAAGCTGTACAATGAACTCCGCCCATTTCATATATAAAGAGCAAGAAGACGACTCAGATCTACGTTCATTGCATGTGATCAACTTGCCTAAAAGTGCTTGTAACAACTTGTTTTTTGTAGAGATACTTGCAGGTACATAAAAAAGAATGTTCTTCTTGAGCCTTTATGTTAGGGCCATCCAGTAGATGGGGCCATAGAGTTATACAAAATGCAGAAGAAAGTGAAATTAGTTTATCCTAGGAAGAATTTTCATAATCAGGGCAAATACAGCTTTGTTAATTCATGAAATTCTAATGTGAGGCAAATAATCTATTTGGTTATATCATGTTCTGACTGTATGACTGATTAAGCTGTACTCAAATGCTAGTTAATACGATTCTGTATTTGATACTGAAATTACAACTCTCAGTCAACAAAAATTACAGCTGAGGTTTTAATTTCCATTCATGCCACATTCATTCCCAAGTATTGTATAAGACTGAGATACAGCCAGACTTGTGATGAAGTGACACAATGGAAGTCCTTGATCGTAATTGGAGCAAGAAAGTCCCACGTGTGGGAACGTGTATGCGGCAAGAGGAACGTGTTAGTGGTTCCCGGGTAATACAAAGCAGGACTTTATGAATGCAACTTACATGCGCTTGTTTGTTTCCTCCCCTGCTTCTTTGAGATCTGTGCATGTGTTCCTGTTCAATCTGTGAAACAGAAAAGGACACGCGGCTTTGAGAAAACATGTATGAACGTTGCAGAGGCAGTGGTCAGCCTCGGTGATTGCACAGTGATGGATGCTGAAATGTGCAGTGTGGTGTAGCACAGGTTGTCACTCTCACAGCGTTTGCAGGTGGGTTTTTTTTAATAAATAAATTGTGTGTAATCAATTTAACCAGCAAGTTGCATCAGGTATCAGTTTAAAAGTTTACATTCTATTTTGCTGCATTTGAAAAGCCTGATTTTCTGTGGTCTTGTACCTCAGTTGAAGGTCTTTAACACTTACATTGTAACACCGATGCTTTAAGATCGGTTCTGCTATAGAAAGTTCTTCAAAATACCCGAAAATACAAAATTATCATCAGTCTTCCGTGCACTGCCGAGATCTGTGAGGGCGAGCGCTGCAAGGCAGGTGTTTTTTCCCCCTTTCCGCTGAAGTTAACGTACGTTCCCAAGCCACCGGTGCCAGCAGCCAGGCCGGAGCCCCCGGGTAGATTCAACCCAGGTGTGGCAGAGCTTTGCCTTGCGAAACGCCAGGTTTCGGGTGGTTTCAGCTCTAAAGTCCCGCTCAGGAGGCAGCTGAGGGACCTCTGAGTCTGCCGTGAGCGGAGG
>Ga0065711_1037103_pt1 | contig 20198 bp, 26 predicted proteins | sample Hoacrofraction12_FD_59098 | JGI IMG/M metagenome (GOLD analysis project Ga0065711, IMG submission 59098) | Hoatzin crop microbial communities from Cojedes, Venezuela - Epithelial fraction 12 v2 (version 2) | ecosystem: Host-associated > Birds > Digestive system > Esophagus > Crop | place... | reverse complement strand
GACCACCGAGCACACCGCCTGGCTCCCCGGGGTGAGCGGGACCCGGCCCCGACGAGCGTCTGCCGGCCCCAGGGCAGGGTCAGCCGCCGGCTCCCCGGGGTCTGGCTCCTCTGAAGGGAAAACCCGTTGCGTGGAGGTGCGGACCCGCCTCGGCTGCCCTCGGTGTCCCAAGGCGCTGCGCTGCCCGGCTGACGGGCACGATGCAGAACCGAAGTCTTTTATATCTTGTCTTACAGTAAAATTTCACTCGCTGTCTGGTCCCGGTGCTTTTCAGTATCGAACGTGCGAGATCCTAGGAAATGTACGTGTCGCTGGGTTGTGCTGAGGTGTGCGCAGCGGCCGCAGGTGAGCGTTGGGACGGTGCCCTTGGCCGGAGGGGTGGCAGCGGCCCCGGTCCCTCGCCGCAGCGCGGGCGGCACGGCCCCGTGACTGTCCGGGGGCACCGGCGCAGGGCTTCGCCCGCTCCCGCCGCTCGCTGGGCGAAGGGGCAGGGCTGTCGGAGTCCCGGCCACATCCCGGCCAGCTCTGTGCTGCTGAAGGAGATAGGGAGGCATAAACTTTTCAGCTGCGTTATATAACGCCTCCTTTGTGTTAGGCAAAATTGCGTTAGAATAACCCGGGGTTGTGTGTAGGACGCGATCCGTGCTGCTGAGAGATCTCAGTCACCTCTCTGTGACTGTAACTCAGCATTACGGCATCTCTGCTGTGCAGGGGGGGAAGGCAGTCGTACGGCTGGAAGTGAAGGGATCCAAAGATGTCTGTGTATCATTGTCGGCTTGCAGTGTGAAGAAATCCACCCTTCCAAGTCTGGAGTGCCTCTGGAGAAAGCTGTCTGGGCAGAACCTGGAAGTTTTCCCCACCCTGTTCGTAACGAGTAATGAGAACGTGAGCCTTTTCAACAGCGTTCAGAGATCTGGGAGTGGGATTCTTTTCGGCAGATGTCAGCCAGGTGGCTGTGCAGAAATGACACAAAATCCACCATGACTGTTGTGATGGGGTTCTGCGAGTAGGATTAGACAGCCAGTCACACAAACACCACATTCGATAATCAGTAAGATTTCAAATGGCAGTGTGGGTGTTTCAGAACGACTAACGCTTTTTGAACACAACGGCCTTTGAGCCCACATCAGGATGGCAAGATGCTACTCAAGTAGTATCAGCTCTGTAGAGTCCACGAAATGTCTCTGGGGTTCTGCTTTGCTACATGCCCGCTGTGTACTGATGGGCTGCTGCTGCTGCCGTGTGGGAGCTCCGAGGTCTCTCTTGGTGGTGTGAATTGTGGCGGTTTGACCAGAAGAGTTAGCTGAGTGGACTCGGGCTGGGGAACATGAAGTCCTTGAGGAGTGTCTGGTCACGTAGACCACGGCACAGGGCAGGTGCTCTTATGTGTCTCCTTGTTCATGCGCTGCTCTAGAAATGCCTGACGGAAAAAGCCTTTGGGGAGGGCAGAGAACTTGTTGAGGAGCTCCCTGCATTGCCTCTGTGAGTGGAGAAGGTGCTGGTGGGGAGCAGCGCTGGTGGCGTGCCTCTGTCCTGCCGCTCCAGGCACATCGCGGGCCCTGCCGTCTGTGTCACCCTCAGAATGTCTACAGCGGTGATGGCCCACCTGTGGGAGGGCTTGCTCCGGGCTTCCCCGGGGCACGTCGCACACAGCTCCTCTGCGCTGCCCTGGGTCCTCCTCCGTGTATTCCCATATCTGCCTTACATACAGCGAGGAGGCTCTGCAGGACAGTAGATGAGGCTACAAAGATAGGCTATTCTGTCCTTCCCAAGAGGGCTGGGGGCTTGGATCCCCTGTGTGGGTGGCAGTGCTGCAGCGATCAGGTCCCTGCGGTCCCGTGTAGGCAGCTGCGGGACCCTGTTCTGGTGCTGCGGGAGGAGATGCCCTGGGATTGTTCCTCTGTGCCTCCTGAGCTCTGCCCTGTCCTTATTTCTCCCGACTTGTTCTTTTTGAGAGAAAAATCATCTCCTGGAATACGCTGCAAGTCCAGGCGGCCGCTGATGTATATTTATTATGCGTGGCTGGAGTGTGTGTGTGCCTTTGCCCATCTTGCTAAGCAGGGAGCATCATTTGTTTGCTGTTGTGAGTAATGTGATCTAAGCAGAAGGTGCAGGCTCCCTGGATTCTTAAATTAAAATCTCTGCAGAGCGACTCAGGGGAGCCTCCTGTCCCAGGAGAATTAATTAAGCTCCATGCAGTTTATTGTATGCTAGGTCTTTTAAATAGCTTCTTACAAAATAATGGCATAGTTGCTCAGTGCTAGCATTGTTGAGAGCACCTGCGACGCTGCCAACTTTGGTCTCTGTAGTCTTGTCTCTTCCTGAGAGAGTTGCAGCGAGCAGCGCGCTGATTCCGCGTGTGGCACCGGGAAAGTGGCTGTGGCTCGGTGCTGTTGCTGTGGTCAAATCTGAAGCGCTTGCGTGCGAGATCTCGCTGTCGTATGGTGTTTCCCTCCCCGGGTGTGCTTTATTGCCTTGCAGCTCCCGGGGCGCAGGTGCTGAAAGCAGGGATGACGCAGATGTCCTTGAGTCGCGACCTTGGTGCTGCCCCTGTGCTGACAGCTCCCAGGCTGCTGCCGGTTGGGCTCGGGCAGGTCCTCCTCGGGGTCCCGGCCTGCGTGGTGTCTGGCACACGCTCTGTCCCTTCTTCAGCACGCTTTCAAGGGCATAGAGGGACCAAAGCCTTTAGAAATGGGCTCTCTCTGTCCCTGCTGCCTCACGGCTGCAGAGCAATGCTGGTGCCCCAGATGTGGCAAGAAAGTCTTTTCCTGCAGCTCTGCTTTGCGTTGCCGTGCCCTGCAGCTTTGGGAGCGAGTGATAGCGCAAGTGAACAGACACGGGACTTTCGCTGGGTGTTCCAGAACCATCTCTCCCTGCTAGAGTTAGCACAAGGAATATTTCGAGTCAACAGTGGGATTCACCTTACCCAACTTCAGGACTTTGGCGTCTGGTCCAAGACGCCCTGCAGAGAGATAAGAATTTGGTCTCACTCCCTCTCTCCTGGCTAGAGAGGACTAGGGAGTGGGTTTAAACAAGGCCGTGACGCGTTATTTGCTGCGAAAGGGTAAATCTTGCACTGACAGATTGCCAAGGTACTTGAATGGGTTCCTTATCCCAGGTTTCTGACTGCGTGAGCAGTTTGTGGCTTAGATCGGGGTTCTTCATTGAGTCTAGACTCCTTTTTTCTGCTTGTGAATTTTCCTGTGAGTGGTGTGAGCTCTCTCATGCTTCAGTTAACTTGTTCTTTTAACTTCTTCCTGCTTTGTCCTCTCTCCTCGTGTCCAAGCTTTGTGACTATAAATTCCTCCAAGACTGTGGGGTCTTTGACTTTAAGATCCATTGCTGACATCTGATTTCCCTTTCTTGAGAGTGAGAACTTAAAATTTTGAAATCTAATATTTTCCAGCTACCATCTCCCTGCACAGATATTTCAGAAAACTAATTTTTGTCAGGGTATTGTTAGTATTAGGCTTAAACAACGTAGGTGTCAACAGTCTCTAATGACTGAGCTGTTAACTGTGGGTATGCTGGCGGTGTTCCCCTCTGTGCGTGGTGACAAGAGCAGGATTGCTGCTGTAGGAGGACGTAGGTCCTGGTGATGCGGGAGGTCTCTTCTCTCCTGTGTTCCTGAAATGCAGCACTGTCAGGTGCTGTCACAACAGATTCCTGCTGCAGCTCCTCTGGGCATTAATTCTGAAGGAACACGAGAAGGTGGTGGGTGTTCTTCATTTTTCCATGTAATACTCCTGAATAGTCCAGGTTTTGCTTAACTTGCTGCTATGCTCTAAATGGAGTTATCTCAAATCCTTCATGTATCTCCGAGTGTTTCAGTTCAGATTTCTTCACTCAGTTCAGTGTCGGTTCAGTGGATTGCGTAAATTTGTCTGCATCAATTTCCCATAGCTGCCAGTATGCATCAAAGCCCCTTTTATCCTGTTGATGTGATTGTTTCAGAGACATGAAGGCTATTCTATGCTCATCACATTGTAATTGAGATCTTTGTTATTTGGCATCTTTCCTCCTTCTAGCAAATCTGTGTCCAAACCGTCTGTGCTTCTCCACAAAATCTCAGTCAGTTCCTCTTCCAGACCCGAGTCCAGCCTTGACATCTAATGCGCAGTGAGTACTGAAAAATGCCCTCAGAAGGGCAGCTGCCTTCGCTGCCTGTGTGGTGCTGCCCCGTCCCACCCTCCGTGCTCCTGAGGCCATGCTGATGGAGAAGAAGCCGGAGCAGATGGTGGTGTTTTCTCTGAGGCAAAGGCAGTCTTGTCTTCAGTGGTTAGGCTCAGCAGCGCCGCGTACCAGGCCTGTGGTCCCTGGTTGGTGTCCTTTTGTTAAATCAAGCTGTGCTGACTGTGTAACGTGCAGGTCTGATCTGCTACTAAAGTGAAAACCTCTCCCTAGATGAGTCAGGGCTAAACTTGTCATGTCATCAGCCGATCACCTCTCGGTACTAGCTGCTCATTTGTGTGCAGCTTCTGCAGTGTCATACGCTCAGGGTTGTAGCTCAGCGGCCTGTGTATCTGTAAGGCACCTTGTACTTCATCTCATTTATGTGAAACAAGTTTCCTTTTTTATCTCTTGCCGCTTGAATTATCCGGAGGTGCCTCCTCTTTGAGCCCAGTTGAAGGATTTTCTGTCCGATGCCATCAGAAGGCTTGATGGGACTTGAACTACGTTGGCTGTGATAGTGGGGGCAAAACTGCGCCGAGAGAAAAGTGCGATTGTGTGACTTGTGTTAATTCAGTGCGTTGATAAAAGAAATGGAAAAGAATGGGATGAATAGAGCAGCTGCCATCTGTTTGAGTTTTGCTCTGACTTTATTTTGATCGAGTTGGTGGGTGGCCAGGGAGAGGGGGTAAGTGGCGCATTAACGATATGGGCAGAAGCTGGGAAACTGGGGTGCCTGTGAGCACAGTGAGGCAGCGAAGGAGCACAAAAGGCTTGGCGAGGGGAGACGAGGCATAAGGAGCTGGCGGGGCTGGCAGAGTCCCCTTGGCAAAGGGCACTTGCAGACATCTGTGGGAGATCAGCTGAGGCACAGCCAAGGAGAAGCCGGTGGCACTTGGGAAGCAGGAATGTAGAAGGGAACCACTGAGATAATAGGCAAAAAAATTAGTCTGAAGTTTGCAGTGTAATTGGCTGGAAAACCCCCGTCGCACATGGTACTGTGCAGGCACCGTTGCCTCATTAGCTGTCACTGGATAACTGTGATCAAGCGTCCGCATTCGTTTGCTCTCGGGTTGGCCTGCAGCGTCTGAGAGCAGCGGAAGGGGAAGGGTTGTGGCAGAGCTGCAGATTCAGCCTGGGCCAGGCAGCAACATTTTTTTAGTAGCTCTGCGCTCCTCGACCGTGCTTCTGACCCACAAGGGGAGCGCCTGGTATCGCCTGTTCCCTGGGAGCTCTGGAGCGTGGGATTTTACCCTCCTACCTCATCTGCTTGGGGAAGCAGGAGAGTGAGGTTAGAGACGCTGCGGCACCTTGAAACCTGGGCTCCTGTTCCGAGTGGCGTTCTTCTCACCGTGGAGCAGGGTGGGATGGGGTGCTTCTCTCCGTCTCTGTGTAAGCTGTTTGCAGTTTGGGTCTTAGGAGGTGCTTGGTACCCATTTTTTGAGCCTGTGGTTTGCAAGCGAAGGGTGAAGCGTTGGGTCAGATTTTAAGGCAGACGGATATGTTTCGGGCGTTGGCAGAGAGATGAATGGAGAGAATGATAGATGAGCTAACATGCTCTTGGAGCTTTGGAACTAGTTACAGACTAAATTTTGCCATTTGGCCTTTTGTTTTTGTAAATCACCGTGTTCTCTCACTGATAATTTACCTGAGAAGTTGCTTGTTGCTGAAGTGTTCAAGGCCAGGCTCGACAGGACTTTGAGCACCCTGGGCTGGTGGAAGGTGTTCCTGCCCATGGCAGGGGGGTGGAACTAGATGATCTGTAAGGTCCCTTCCAGCCCAAACCAGTCTAAAATTCTATGTTTTTCTTCTGCGTGGAATGACTGCTGATGCATAACAGAAGCTTCAGAATCTTTCCCAAGGGTGCAAGTGCCCTGTTTGTGGACGGTGTTGATGATGTCTTGCAAGGACAGACATTTCCATGGGAAGCCTGGGGGTCTCAGAAGTCTTGGTGGAAGAGATCTTGGAGGTCTCCAGCCCAGCCGTCTACTCAAAGCGGGGCTGTTGCCAGTGCTACGTAAGATCAGCTGTGGCTTTGGCTGAGCCTTAACCACCTCGAAGATGGAGTGCAGGAGTAGCTCAGGAGTGCTCTTGCAGCTGCACAGCTTGATGTTAGAATCATAGAGTCATCTAGGTTGGAAAAGACCTTTAAGATCATTGAGTCCAACCATAAACCTAACCCTGCCAAGTCCACTGCTAAACCATGTCCCTGAGCGCCACATTTACACATCTTTTAAATACCTCCAGGGACGGTGACTCCATCACTTCCCTGAAGTTGCCACACTCCAGCTCCCGACTTTACATTTCTGTTTTGCCCCAGTACCAAGTCCTGTATTTTGCCCAGACAGAAAGATGGTGGGTGCAAGGAACATCCATGAGGCACTTGTCCTCCTGTATGGGTGAACCGTGATGGTCATCCCTTTGTTCTTCATAGTGGGGATTGCGTGCTAATTGCACAGCTCTTCTGTGTGACCATCGCCGGGAGGAGGACAGTTTGGGCAACTGCCACCCCAGCCTGGTGTCTAAGGCTACAGCCTGTACTAGGCAGGCAAGCATCTGGAAATAGAAGAAACCTCAACACTGCATGTTAGACTATAATGACGCAGAAGGTTAAACCTTGCTTCTTGCACAGCTCAGGCTGTGCCGCTCCAAAGCATTTTGCATTTGACTGTGCTGAAATTTAGTCCCAGGGAGATTAAATTACTCTTTCTTCATCGTTCATATTGATCTTCTCATGCTGGCTGTGGGTGACAAATGGACTTCCCACTCGTTCCAGCTCTAGTTGCTCTGGGAGGAACGCTGTAGCTCGGTTAATCTTTTCCCCTTTGGAAGGAGGCGTATGAAAGCACTGGGGGAATATCCTGGCTACACAGGCTGGGATATGCGGCTGCGTCGAGTAGCAAAGCAGAAGGTTGTTTTGGAGGTCAAAGCCATTTTGCACTTGGATGTTTAATGGCTGTTACGAGTGTGGTCTTTCGTGGCAGCTTGAACTGGAGAGGGATGTTCTGAGGTTGAGCGCCTCTGAAGGAGGAGTACAGTGGACGTGATGCCTTGGCGTGGAGAGTCTTCCCCGTTGCAGCAAGTCTTCATCTCCTCCCCCAAGAGATGCTGGTGTGCTTCCAGGCTGAGAGACCGCCTGGCTGCTGGGTTCTGTTGGCTTGGCTTGCGGAGGAGGTGGGTGGCTGTTTCGTCTTGCTGTTTGTGAGCCTCTGCCCTGGACTGTCCGTTGGCAAATACCAGCCTGGCTGTGATGGACCTTGGAGAGGTTGCTCTACCAACCTGGGGAGAATGGATGGCTGGGGAAAAGCTGATACTACTCTCTTGAGTCACAGGTCTTTTAGGTACAGGAGAACACGCACAGCAGCAGGGTGTTACAAATGTGCTGGAGATAGGAGCCTGGAGCTGGTATTTACTGTGTACCAGGGAGTTCATGCCTTGACCAAAGTTTCCTTTCCTGTGTGGGCTGCAAGCAGAAAGTTTTTCCCTGGTTGGAATATTCATAGGTTTTCTCTCTTACCTAGGCCTTCATGTGTGATAAGGGTTGCGCTACCCTGCCTGGTTGATTCTTATTATATTTCAGTAAAATCTCAGTCATCCACAGGACCTGAATCCATCAGAGAACCAGGAACTGCTTTTGTGGAGTGTTGTGGGGGTCTCTGAAATAAGGTTGTCCAGTAATCCAAACACTGGCATAGTTGGTGCTTGAGAACTTAGGGCTAAGGTGGGTGAAATGAGTATTAGCATCAGCATCTGAGCTGTGGTAACTCACAGATAGCAGCAGTCAGAACCAGAGTAGAAGGCTGGGGTGATGGCTGGCACTGGGGTAGAGACACCTTCTTCCCTGGGCTACCAGAAGGGGTTTAACTTAGGGTGGGTGGACACAGTGGTCCAGTTCCTATGTGCATCACAAAAACAAGGCCAAGTTTGTTGCAGGTGCGTTTCATTTTCTTTTTTTTTTTTGTTTTAACAGAGAAGTTAAAGACTAAAATAGTCCTGGGCTTGTAGTCCAGCTCTGTTTTCCTCTTTGGCCAGGGAGAGCTGAGGTGTGTTAACCAGGAAGCCCCCACTGCTGTGGCAGCGGGTTTATGTTGGTGTCACCTGAAGCTGCGGGAAAGGCAGCCGCAGGAAAACAGCGGTATATTGATATTGAACTGCTCCTTCTTTCCTTGGCCTTTAACCATTACCCCTGTCTTTCTTTCTCTCCTTTGGTGCCTTCTGTGATGCTTGGATATGCAGAGCGGCAAGGGCTTTTGGAGAATATCTTTCACAAAACCATCCTGAAGGTAGAAACGGCTCAGGTAAGAGAATTGATGTACCTTGTGAATATCTGTGCGTGCATGCGCCTGTTTACAGGTGCCTTAGAACAAAAGTGCATTTATTTATCATATAAAGGGTTGGTGTGAGATCCCGGCAGCAGAGAGGCGGGAGGAGTCACCCTGTAGATCTGTGAAGCCCTTGAGGACAAAAGGCGGTTTGGTGATGCAAGGGTTGGGTGGACTGTGGGGACAAGTGCCCTGTCATCAGTTTATCCCTAGAGCTGATGTCCTGGGAAGAAGTTTCAGCTGGGAAGTGAAAGACTGCACTGTACAAGGCTTCTGCACTGGTTTGTCCCTCCTAGGTCTTGCTTACACTGGGGAATAAAAAAGGTGAGGTATAGTGTGTTAACTGATGTGCTTAGTGCTTGTGAAGCGATCTGGCTTTGCTGGCGAAGGTAACAACTGGATTTATTCCCAGGGTTTCCTTCAACAAGGGTTAAAATAAGATTTGGCTTGTCTGGTTGAGGACACCAGCATGTGCTAGCTAATGCATTAATTTTTTAGATGCAGATATTGTTCCTGTCAGCTTATGATGAGCTCTACTTGGTGGGCAAGAGAGCACAAGAGAAACTCGCAGAAAATCCTGTGTGAACAAGCAGCAGACTGTTCTGTAGCACTGAACTGTTTTGCAGGGGATACAGTTATTAAATAGAACATAATGGAGCGTGGTTTTAGGTAAGCTGTAAGTGTGTGTGTTTAAACCTCTACAGGCAGGAAACGCCTCTTGCTAAAGAGCAAGCCCAGTCGCACTGGTCTTTGACAGCCAGCTGAACGAGTCACTGCCTTTTTTCTTGGATCTGATCTAACGACCTTCCAGTTGGCCTTGGCTGAATTGGGCTAACTTTGTGAATGGAAGGGCTTTAAAACAGTGTACTGTTTGTTTTTTTCAGGCATGAGAAGCTCCAGTGACACATTACTTAGAATATGTGGTTTCAGAAGAACTCGTGGTGGGAGGAAGGGAAGGGCAGCAAAAGGCTGGGGTTTAGCGCAGCTGAGGTGACGCGTCCGCGAGGCAGAGGGAAGGACGGGGTTGGACAGACAGTGCAGAGACGGGCTGGGCAGGTCTGAGGAGGCTTCCCAGAATGGCAAAACCAGCCTTTGTCATGGCCATTTCCGCAGCTGCTGCTGTCAGCTGGTGTCTTTGCTAGCCCTTTTCTGCAGTCCCCAGCCCCAGTTCCCAGCGGGGGGAAGTGTGGGCTCCTGCTCGCTTTGTGGTGCCCTTACCTGTGGGGCCATGGTCGGGCCAGAGAGAATCCCTGGAAAGGGCAGAGCTGTTCGGGGAGCCCTGGTCAAAGCCAAGGAGCAGGAGCCTCTCTGGTGCCCGTTTACAAAGCTGTCATTTTACTCAGCCTTGTGCGTGCTCCCAGTTGCTCGTTCCTCTCTCTGTAGGTAAGGAGAACATGGAAATGGAGCTGATGTGACTCCTGGATCATGTGCCGCTGTCACACTCCCCAAAGCAGTGTTTAAGCCCGCTCTGTGCTCGTAACTTATCCGTAAGCTCTCCAGGGAAGCCTTCTCATACCCACTGACCCCTTGGTGTTTCAGGCTCGAGATCGTATTTGGATCCAGGTGACTTTAGTTGCTGCAGATCAGAATCAAGCAGTGAGAGGTACACATGGATGTGCCACAATCCTTATGGGATCCTGAAATATTGACTTGGAAATAAATAAAGTTCCCTAGAAATTACTCTAAATGTTATAGAAGAGGGAAAAAAAGGATCATCATTTTTTAAGTCATCTTTTTGAAATTCTGCAGTGTATAATTTAACACAGTCTGTAACATTTCTTTATAAATAACCATGGTGGGAACACTGCTAGCCTATAAAAATGTTGAGAGTAGAAAATTTGGCTCCCTTTTGTTCATCTCAGTAGTCCAGTAACAGAGAAGTCCGCTCTTTCCTTCCTGCAGAAATTCTGTTTATCTTGGTATCGCTTTCACAAGTTTCTGAACGCTTCACCTTTGGCTCGGCAGAGCGCTTAAGCTGTGTGATTACCTTTCATCCAGTGACTCCGGTGAAGCAAATGAAGGGCCTCTTCTGCGTAAGCTGAAGATGTAGCACATATATAGAAGTACCTGAATCTGTTCCAAGTCATCAGCTTGGCTGAAGAGAACAGGGAGAGGCAGTGTTATGACTGTACAAGCCCACCAGTATCCTGTAGTAAGTTCCTGCTCGCGCGGGTTGGTGGCTTGGGTCCAGAAAGCTCGGCAGACTGAAGAGTTGAGTCCTCGGTGCGTGTGTGTCTCTGTTCGTGGCACTCTGGGCTTTCACCGCGACTGTCTTTACCTGGTGGGATAGGCCCGCTTCCCACTGTGATAACCCCAGCTGTAGGCGTGGCTACTCCCTGCGCTGCCAGCAGGCTGCTGCTGGGATTAAGGCTCTAGCCTAAACGTGAATGGAAAGACGCAGGCCTTGACTTCAGTTGTTTACAGTCCAGAAAAAAAAAAAAGTTGAAGAAAGGTGTAAAGTCATTGATGAATGCAGTGAGGGAAAAGGGTTGTGGTCTTTGAGGAGCAGGAATGTGGCAGAGCCATCAGTGGGACGGTGGAGGCCTAAATGGAGGAGGGAAGGGCAGGCTCCTCTTCATCAGCAGATCCAGGAGCTAGAACCCTCCTCTCTCTCCCTGCAGAGGACAATCCTCGTGCAGAACGTGAGGTGGGTGTGAATCCTTGGGATGCCAGTTCTTTTGCTGCTTGACCTGCCAATTCAGCTCCTCAGCAGACGAGTGGAGCCCGGGATCTCCCCAGGCAGGCACAGGAGACCCACCATTGGGATGGAGATGCCAAGTGTGCAGAGACTGCCCCAAATTACTCCATTTCTGCTGCACTTTGCTCTCTGAGGATCATCCATTTTGGTTTGACTTTTTTTATTGTTAGAGTCCCTTGGCTCCCAGGAAAGGAGATGATATCATGGCTTTTGCATCCCACCTCTCACTTCACATTCCACAAATGATCAAAGAGCTTATCGTTGGTGGTAACTTTTACACCCCAGAAGCTATTTCTGGTGGCTCCTCTGGAGAGCTTGTGTGGCAGCATAGCTCTGAGAAATTGGGGAGTGGTAATGAAGACCTGCAGAGGGTTTGTATGTCAGCAGGATGGGCCCGCTGCCATGTCCAAGCGTTTTAATGAGGGGTGAGTTATTTGCAAGGCTTTGTTTGCCTTCTGTTTTCGATAAAATTGCAGTCTGTCTATGCTCCGCTTCCTTCCCTAGTGGGTATGGAACTGAACATCAGCGGGAGGTAAAGAGGACTGCGGGGTGCAGCCCCTGCCCTGTACCTGTAGCGAGAAGAAGATGAGGTGAGGCAGGGTATTTGTTGTTGGTTGCAACTGCTGATTCTTCCTGATGCAAGGCCTGTGAATGTCACGGCTCAGAAATACTGTGCCACTATCCCTGTGCAACTCTTTGATCTCTTCTCCTGGAGGAGGTGTCTCCAGGTGGCGTGGGAGGTGCGTTCACCTCTCCTCTGTCGCTTGGCTCGGAGTGAGAGAATGATGGCAATACAGGTTTTTGTTCTCTTTGTTTCCCTGCTGGAACAGGGAAGCCGCCTGGTGATGGCAGAGGATGAAGGGATTGTCCTCTGGGGCTCACTCAGGATTTTTTTCTCCCGATCTTTAGGATATTCTGAGGAATTGGAAGAAAGGGAGGGTTGGACTCTGCTGCAGCTGGCAGGGCACGGATCTTTTAAGGGAGCTGGTGCTGAGGTGGTAATGCACCTCCTGCTCCCTCGCTGCTTCTGTTTATTGCTGGCTTATTCATGCAGGTGGAAGGTCTGGGAAGATTCCCAAGAAGAGCACTTTCCCATGCTCAGCGTTCATTCTGACTGCAAGGCTGTTGCCAGAGTCCTGGCTGACTCTTGTAGCTTTCTGGTACCTTCCAAAGACTTCCCATCTTGTCTGTGGCATGGTTTTAGTGTAGGAGTGGGAGTCCCTTGGGACAAACCTAGAAGAACGACAGCGAAAAGGATTGAAATGTTGTGAAAGGGAAGTGTAAAAAGGCTGCAGAGAGCAAAAAGTAGAATAAATAATCAGTCAGACTCATCCGTGCTTGTGGGATAAAGAGTTTTGGACATTCCTAGAGTCCCCTTCTCCCAGCTTAGGTGTCAGAGGCCCCACACGGTGATGCTGCTTAAGATTTCTCTATCTCCATGTGCTGGAACTATGAGAGGAAAAAGATACCGATGGCATGGGGCAGTGATGTTAAAAATGACAGCAAGTGCAGCATTTGAGAAGCTTCCTCCTCTCTGGGGGAGCAGTGATGCGTCCCGGTGGGATGGGATTCAGACACAAGGATCCTTTGAGGAAAGGAAGGGGGTTATGCTGGTTTTTTTGCTGTTACTTCTGTATCGGGCAGTTTGTTTTTCGCTTGGTGGGGTTATTTGGAGGGCAGTTGCTGCTGGAGTGCTGGGGCTGTCGCTGTAGGGTGCCGCCCTGGTCTGCCTGCCGCAGGCTGGCTGCTCCGGGCAAGCTGTGCGTGAGCGGCTCTGGAAGCAAGAGAGAGGGAAAGATCCCAGCGAGTATAAGGTGTCTGGGTGCTGCAGAGATGATGGGCCTCGGGCCAGGGCTGCCTAGCAGGTCTTGACCCAGATTTGCAGTGGTTATTGCAGAAACAGCATGGCTCCTCTGACTGGTTTGCATCACTACAAACTAAAGGGGGTAGTTACCTGGAGCTGGAAGAAGCTTCTTTTTAAGCTCGAAAGAAGTCATCTTCGCTTCTTTCCTTTGTTTTTGCATGATGTTTCAGCTATCAGTTAAAACATGGAGTGTGTAAGGAGAAGGTGGCACCTGTGAGCCTCCCCAAGCCAAACAGCAATGGGTAGTGGTGGCAGGAGGAAAACGTGTTTGCCGAGGCTGCTGTGCCACGAGCAGAGACTGCACCGAAGCCAGCGCTCGCGTTTGCACCCTGGGCTTCTTCCGTGTCAGCCGAGAGGGTGTGGGGGCGTGTGGAGGGCAGCAGCCGTGCGGCAGAGGAGGTTCCTGACACTGCCACAAGCTGACGTGGGGCTTGGGAAGCTCCAGCATGAGGCTGAGCAGGCGCTTCAGTCCGAGCAAGCGAGCTGCGTGTTTTGTGAAGCCATGAGGCAAGGCTGCAGCCGTACAGTGCTCTAAGAGGGTCCTTCAACTGGCCAGTGTTCGGACTGTGGAGCTGCCAGTGGAGCCTGCTTCAGGGTAAGCACCCTGTCTGACTTTTTCTCTAGAGGTTGTTTCCCTGTCCCCAGGTCGGGCCCCAGCAGCACCCAGCTCTCTCGGTGTGTCCCTGTGCTGATGTGATGTGGCTGGCCTTGAGCCATGGAGGTGGCCTTTCGAGAAAGAGCCTGTGCTCCGGAGGGGGTTGTACGCTGCTTGAGCGCAGAGCAGGGATGTGAAATCTCATCTCTGAGAGCTTCAGGCTGCTTCCAGGATCAGCCAGCACAGGTATGGTGTGGGTGTATCCTAAAACTTTCCGTGGAGTGTGTTGTTGGCTTATGGAGTGAATAAAACGTAGGTCACAGTGTTACCATGGAAATGTGAAGGCCGGTGGTGGGAGCTGCCACTTGCTCCTTTGGGTCATGTCTCATAGTAAGAATTTCATCTATTCACATTAATGTTACAGGCCAGACTAAAAGGTTACTCATCTATGAGGCACAATGTCAACAGCATCTGCAGTTTGTTTGTTTTCTAGGCCCATTTCAGTGCAGAAGACTAATTGGAACCCTTTTGTCGTAGTTAAGTGACCTTCTGTTTTCTCATACAGCTCCCTTGCTGAAGCGGCCCTTGCCGTTCCTCCGTCGCGTTGCAGAGAAGCGTGTGGCGTTCCGTGCTCGGGAGCGGTAGGGTTGGGGCGCCCGGTGAAGTCACAGCGGGGCTGGCTTGGCCAGGCTCCGGGTAATCCCATCACCAACGTTGGTTTGTCGTTCGCTCACTTGACTTCAAGATACTGCATGGCTGAAAATGCCACTGTGACCTTTTTTTAGTTGTTGTTTCTCCATTTTTATATCCCTGCCTCGTGCTTCAGTATTTTGAAGAAGTTTCCTGGTTTTACCATGCCTGTTTTTTGACTAGGTTTCAGCCCTGCAGACCCCCGAGGTCTCTGGAGGCGAGAGCCCTGTGCTGGCGGGGTCGCGTTGCAGCGTGTTAGGGTTGGGAAGGACAGAGCTGACATGGTGGGGAGCTTGGCGTCATGGCTCTGGTGTGTGCTGGGAGCGGGAGCGGAGGAGCACAGGACCGGGCAGCCTCTTAGCACACCTGAGGGTCAGCACAGGCGTACGGGAGGTCTCAGAACTGGAATTGCAGGAGAAACTGCTCAGCTGTGCTGTTTGAAAAGCTGGGACTGCTTTGTAATGCCCTAGGCTCTAGCCAAGGCACCCGTCAGCTCCCCTCACGGAGGGTATCGCCTGGACTCCTACTGGTGTTCAACAAAAAAAGCATGAACTTCATTCCTGCTGCTACGAACGATGCTGCAAGTCCGTATACTGTAAACCTAAAATCTTTCCATTCATCTTCAGTGGCTGAGACAGTTAAAGTTGGTACCATAAAATTCAGGTCTGGAGAGGTCCAGCTGAGGTGGAGCAGGGAAGGGAGAACTCTTTCCCTGAAATTTATTTTTCTGAGATGACAGATGTTTTTTTAATTGGTCTTATCTGGATTCCCCTTTGCCGCTTTGCTTCTGATGCCGTAGCTGAGGTTTTAAATCTAAGGTGCTTTAATCATCAGTTTGGCTGCTAAACACAGTAATAAATTTGGGACTTTTTTTTTATTTAAAGCTTTTCTCCATGCCTTGTGGCTATTTTCTGCCTTGATTTATAAACTGCTCATCCCATGGGGTTACAAGGCAGTCTGCATCAGATCACAGTTTGGCTCGGTGAGTCCCTCCACTGTTGTGAGTAGGCATCAGTCAGCTGAGGCTTATCCCAGCGTGTCACCTCCTCTTGAGAAACCTGTGACAGCGAGAGAAAATGTGAAAGTCCTTTCGCGGTTAGTTACCTGGGTCAGAGGAAGTGCTCCAGTTAGAGTTACTGGATGACAAAGGATGTATTGTAAGTGTCTAATAGTAATAAGTGCCTAATTAGCAGGAATTACATGTATCAAGAATGTGGATTCTTTCTTTCCCAGGGTACCGCAAATTAACCAATACAGCTTATCATTGCTTTTGGTGGTCATGTCTTTGGTGATACGCATGCCCTAACGCCTGTGTTGGGCACTGCTGCATGGAAGGTGGGGAAAGAAATATCAGAGAGGAGCAAGTAAAGTCAGAGACGTGTGCCTTCAGGTAAGCAAGGAGGGCGAGAAGTGGATTGGCCCTTGGGACTGGGCTGTCGAGCCTCTGGGCTCTGGACAGGCTGTTGGACTTAGCCCAGGTAGACAGGGAAGTGATGAAAATGTGATTTGGATGTTTCTGTTACCAATAGACACATGATCTGCAGATCAAGCATGTTGGTCCTCTTCCCTTCATCTTGCCGTCAAGTATCTCTGGCACAATAAATCCTTGCAGAGCACAAATCTAGATGTAAAGAAATCCCTTTGAGGAACCTGATTTGTCTGCTCCAAGGTGGCTTTGCAGCTGTGGAAGACGAAGGTGTTGCTGATGAAAGCAAGCAGGAGAGCCGAGCTGTTACCAGGTCAGCTTCGTCGGAGCGGCTGACGAGGACAGCACTGTGCCAGGCTTCTGGGGCACGCTGTCCTGGGCTGGCGTGGCAGCTGGATGGAGCAGCTGGCTGTGGGAGAGGTGGCAAGAGCAATGTGAAAATGAAATGAAATGGAGCAGCAGTAAGTAGGCAGAGGCTGTTAACAGCAGTCTGCTTCAGCTGGCTCTTCGAAGGCAGTTCCAGTTACTGCTGGAGTCTTACTGTTTCTCGGTTCTCCCCACTGAACATCCGTTGGCTCAGATATAATTCAGCATTGATTTCTGGACCAGCTTGACTTCCCTCCTAGCAGAAGCAAACTATTAGCCAAAAATGCCATAGGAGAAGCAAGCGCAGTGCTTTGGCACCTGAATCCGGTTCACTGTGAGCACAAGCAAGGGAACTGGGCACTGGTGACATCTCTGGGCTGCTGTGTGTGTGAACACCAGCATATTGGTGTGGTGGCAGGCCTTTGTGGTGTAGACCGAGTGGAAACACGTTGAGTAAGGGACAAGTAAGGTAGGAAGAAAGGATTGCCCTTGCATTTTGCACCCTAGATCAGACAGGTAGTTTATGTCAAATGTATCTTGTCAAGGATTGTAACGCTGCCATGATTTCAGTAAAAAGTTGACTCTGAGTTGAAACCAGTCACGACCCACTTACACGTCTGTAAATTTTATGGGGCTGAACAAACCTCAATGCTTATAAAACAGAGACTGGATGTGGTCTCTCTGCACTTGAGATCAGCATTTTCAGACATGCTATGCTTGGAGCACTTCACTTTTCCATTTACCCACAGATACCGGAGTTCAGAAATTCTCGGATCTCCGAGTTGTGGTGCTGTCGGCGTGTGGGTAAAGGCGCGCAGTCCTCTGTGTTTGCTCTAATGAGGCTCTGCGTCTTCCGTAGAAGCATTCATTTCGGGAGGAACAGGGCAGCTGTCAGCCACTGTTTTGTGATGTCTTAAGAAATATGTAACGTCATTGTGCCCACACAGATCAGTAAGTTTGACAAGTTGAGATGAGTACTTGGAACTGGCCTCTGTTTTTAATTTACAAAATGGTGTGCTTGGCAGTATTAGCCAGCACAGATCTTGGCAGATCTTGAAGAGTCGTTTGGTGGTGTTTTCCCAAGACATGCCCACTCCAGAGCGCAGGTAGTCTTGGAACTGTAGAGGGTCTGGATAGCTGGAGAGCAAGTGTGGTGGCCTGCTGCCTCTTGAGGGGTGACAAGCTGTTGGAGAGACTTTGGAGCCTGTGAACACTTTTGGCAGTGGCTGGTCCGTGACATCGTATCCTGCAGTGGTGGGACTCGGTGGACAAGCTGTTGAATAACAGCTGGTGGAGCAGCGTCTTCTGCTTGAATGGCTGGCAGTTGTTCTGGTGAGGGCCCTTGTAGTCCATCAGGCTTTCCTCCTGGAGGGGTGCAGCTGTCTGTGCTGTCTCTGTGCAGGAGACCGTAGGTCAAGTAGCCCACTGCCCGCCTTTCGTATTTTACCAGGACAGTACCAGTGAGGTGCATGACTCCTCACTACTCCTAGGCATACGTTTTGGACTTCACATGAAGTCTGGAGAGACAGCGTCAGCTATAGATTCGAGAGGCGTAGCTCTTTCTGTAGGACTCCTGCAGGCTCCTTCTCCTGGTCAGCTCCAGGAGTTGCATGGCTGCCAGATACAGTACCCAGAGACCGCGAACCTGAGCTGTGTCAGCCTGAACGGTCCTGACAGTCACTTCTTGAGCAGAGTGGCCAGAGATGTATTCATCTCCTGGTGGTGCTGGAGGAAGCTGTATCTCAAGCAGAAAAATGAGATAAGGGTGACACACTGAACCAGTACCAGCGAAATTCAGTTCAGTCTTGGCTGCAAACAGAGCAGGGGGAGAGGCCCTTGGCAGTGTGAGCACAATCCAGGATGGGCTTCGGGTGCAAAAGCTGCAAGTGTACGTCCTCGGCTTGGGAGGGCTCTGTTCAGAGGGGCACAGGAGCACTTCGTAGGAAGCAGAACGTGGCAGCAGTGGAAGGTCCGTGTTGCACACATACAGCATCAGCCTTGTCCTGAGATAGGTCTCTTCCTCCTTCATCTCTGCATGGCCAGCTACAAGGTAGCTGAGCCGCAGACCGTTGCTGAGTTCTTCCAGGTCATGGCTCAGCAGCTAAAGGAAAGAGGTTCATTAAATATCTAGTGAAGTAAAGGCTTGGGTTTGCTTCCTGCCTCTGTTGAAAATGCTGCTGTCTGTGCTGGACACTGACGGTTTTATTTTTTCTGGGGTAGTAGTCACATGAATAATGCATTCCCTGCTGAGCCTTTTTAACAGTCCCCTAGCTGCTTCCCATCTGAAGGGAAGTGTAAGAGGTAATTAACAGCCACTTGAAAAAAGGATTAGCAGGTGGGTGGGAGCTGCTGTTGGGTTCATGCATGGAATTGCCATGGAAATGCTGAGATTTCCTGGCACTTCATCCAGCGTGTGTGTTCCAAAGATAGTTGCACTCATGGGCCTCTCTCCTTTCGGTCTTCCTACCTTGCAAAGGGAGCGGCTGCATTTGCCTTCAGGAGAGCTCCCGCAGGCTGTGCTGTGGCCACCAGGGCTGCCGCAGGGAGCGGGACGCGGGGCTGCCGCTGGCTGTCGGCTGAAGTCTTCTTGCATTTCTTTCATGTCAAACCAACTGGCAGAAAATTGGGGGAGGGGGGGACACGACCACGACGACGACACACACGCAAACCCTACTGGTTTGCCCCTTTCCCTTGTTTCTAAAAAATTATAACTTGATGCGGAAGACACTCGGAGTTTGTCGCTTCTTAGGGAGGGTGGTGCTGGTCCTTGTGCTGTGAACTGTCACCAGCTCCACAGCCCTCGCGTGGTGAAACCCGCCGAAGCAGGCAGGGCCGTGCAGCTGGACAAGGGCCGGTGTGCATGTAAGCATTTTCAGGCTGTGCAGCGAGACCTGCATTTGCTGCTAGACTTGTTTGGTGGCCAAGCACGCTTAAAATATGGGGTGTGTTTGTGAGAAATGTCTCTCATTTCAGTACCAGCTCTGGAGATTTAGAAGGCTGTGGGCATGCGTTCTTCTGCAAAGGTCCAGAGGAGAACCTACTGTATCTCTCTCCCCTTTCCCCTTGCTGCGACAGTAACAAAGAGCCTCGTGAATTTGTCAGTGTCTGGGGTGCTTTGGTTTTAAGGAAAGTGTTCCCTGTGTTTCAGATCACCTGTTAGCAGACTCCTACATCGGACAGGAGGACTCCCCTGAGATGCAGCAGGCGGCACAGAACAAGCGCAGGCTCTCCGTCATCTCAGACGGCAAGTTCGAGAGGAGCTTCTCCGAGGAGCAGGCAGAGAAGATGCCAAGCGAGGGACCAAAGCCGCGAGTCTACACGATCTCCGGCGAGAGGCCGATGCTGTCGGACCACGAGAATGAAAGTATGGAACTGGTGGTGATGAAGGGGGCTGCCCAAGAGGAATGCCACCACGGCCACCACGTGCACAGCGCTGGTGGCTCTCATGGCGTCAGCAGGCATTGCAAGGGCTGGCCGGGCAGCCGGCAGGGCTCCAAGGAGTGCCCCAGCTGCACCCGGCTGGCTGTCCCCTCCCAGCACTCCTTCGACCTGGAGCAGCATCAAGCCAGCGAGACCGGCTGGCACAGAAAAAGGCTGGAGAGGATGTACAGCGTTGATCGAGTGTCTGGTAAGTACAGGTGAGCGCTAGGTGCTGGAAGGACACAAAGGGACTCACCGACTCAAGGCTGAAGGGTGACCCCCATCTCATCCCAGCACGGGGGTTTCGTTGCCACATACCTTGAACTGGGTCCTGTAGCGTTTCCCCTTCAGCACCTTGCTGGTACCTTGCACCAGCACTCATGGAAAGGGATTGTCAAAGGAGGAGTTTAAAATAAGCTGAGTTCAGTTTAGGGCCAGCTCGCCCCAGCCCCACTGTCTCTGCTGCTAGCTTGTCAGCAGCAGATGACCTGGGTGGTTTCATGCCAGCTTCGTGTAGCTTACACAGAATCACAGAATCACAGAATAGTAGGGGTTGGAAGGGACCTCTGTGGGTCATCTAGTCCAACCCTCCTGCCGAAGCAGGGTCACCTACAGCAGGCTGCACAGGACCTTGTCCAGGCGGGGCT
>Ga0065711_1037102_pt1 | contig 20201 bp, 17 predicted proteins | sample Hoacrofraction12_FD_59098 | JGI IMG/M metagenome (GOLD analysis project Ga0065711, IMG submission 59098) | Hoatzin crop microbial communities from Cojedes, Venezuela - Epithelial fraction 12 v2 (version 2) | ecosystem: Host-associated > Birds > Digestive system > Esophagus > Crop | place... | reverse complement strand
GCAGCTATCTAAAACAGGAAAAAATGGGGGGGGGGGGAGTAAAGGAGCATTGCTACAGCAGGCAAAAAGTGTATATACAGGGGTCCATACTGGGACCAGTAGTGTTTAGTATCTTCATCAAAGACATAGACAGCAGGATTGAGTGCACCCTCAGCAGATGACACCAAGCTGAGTGGTGTAGTCAACACGCCTGAGGGATGGGATGCCATCCAGAGGGACCTGGGCAAGCTTGAGAAGTGGGCCCGTGTGAAACTCACGAGGTTAAACAAGGCCAAGTGCAAGATTCTGTCCCTGGGTCACGGCAACCCCCGATATCAGTACAGGCTGGGGGATGAAGGGATTGAGAGCAGCCCTGCCAAGAAGGACTTGGGGGTACTGGTGGGTGAAAAGTTGGACACGACCTGGCAGTCGTGGCCTAGAAGGCCAACGGTATCCTGGGCTGCATCAAAAGCAGCATGGCCAGCAGGTCGAGGGAGGGAATGCTGTTATTGCAAAAATGTGAGCTCGTTCCCAGTGTACAATGACCAATCTCACACACTGAGACGAGATACTGTTTTATTACAAAGTTGCACAAGTTTGGATGCTAGGTGAAACTAGCATAGCTGATTCACAAAAGGCATCATTCCTTATTCAATTTCTTATCAGTACGTTCCAGCCCATGGGGCGGTCCCATGCCACCGACTGGTTACATCATTCACGTAACACTTGCTCAGCACTGCGCATGTTCAGTGAGTAGGGGTCCAGGGGTCTTCCTTCTAGGGGGTGTGATTTTCAGGATTATATTGTGTTATAATGAAGGATAGGTTAGCCTCAGACATCATTTTGCCAAAAACAGCTAAAACCAAGCAGGCATTAACAAGCCTGCTCCTCGGAGTGTTCTTATCTCCTTCAAGGACAGTTTCCTTGATTTAAAGGCTCCTTTTGTTCATCTTCTTGGCAGCCTGAAGGCAAAGGTTTTGAACACATTCCTGAATCTTATCCTAAATGAACAACAAAGTCCTGCTCTTCTGACTATACTAGGGCCTTTATGATAACGATTCTGCCCCTCTACTCCGCTCTGGTGAGACCCCACCTGGAGTCCTGCATCCAGCTGTGGAGCCCTCAGCACAGGACATAGTTGTTGGAGCGGGGCCAGAGGAGGGCCACAAAAATGATCAGAGGGCGAGACAACCTCTCCTATGAGGAAAGGCTGAGAGCTGGGGCTGTTCAGCCTGGAGAAGAAAAGGCTCCAAGGAGACCTTATTGCGGCCTTTTCAGTAGTGAAAGGGGGCTTATAAGAACAATGGGGACAGGCTTTTTAGTAAGGCCTGTAGCGATAGGACAAGGGGTAATGGTTTTAAACTAAAAGAGGGTAGATTTGGACTAGATATAAGGAAGAAATTTTTTACCATGAGAGTGGTGAGTCACTGGCACAGGTTGCCCAGAGAAGCTGTGGATGCCCCCTCCCTGGAATTGTTCAAGGCCAGGTTGGATGGGGCTCTGAGCAACCTGGTCTAGTTAAGACGTCCCTGCCCATTGCAGGGAGGGTTGGACTAAATCTTCTTTAAAGGTCCCTTCCAACCCAAATAATTGTGTGATTCTATGATTTAAAATCTGTCCTGGGCAACTGCATTCATCTACTCTTTCTGTGTTGTACAAAGCCTTTCATTTAAACACTGCTTTATCAGAGGTGATTCCTAGTTCTGTGTGTTTGATGCCTAGGAAATACTGAAGCCTGGGATAAGGCTTGCAGAAGCACTGACTATGCAGAGATGTAGTTGGAATCTAGATCTGTAGACAGATAAATAATCATAGAGTTGGAAGAAAATGAGAGAGACGTCTTGCGTCACGGGGTGTGATCAACTGTACTTTAATCAGTCTTAGATGTTTGTCTAACGTTTTCTTAAAATCCTTAATGACAGATCCTCCAAGCAACCTAAGCATGCTATAGCAGTATTTATCTGTGTTAAAAAAAAAAAAAATTGCCAAGTGTTTCACCTTGATTATTCCTGTTGCAAAAATGGATAGGCTTCCTTCAGCCTTTTAAGGCTGTATGGTGCTTAATCTTAATCAGATGGTCTAATCTGCTTTTTGTAGGTGGTGTATTTTAGCATTCCATCATTTTCATTTCTCTCACTGGATGTTCTTTGACTAGATTTTATCGCTCTTGAAGTGTCTTCCTCCAAATCAGTAGAAACCTCCTAATGAGGTTTTATCAGTGCTCAGTGCAATAGAAGAATAACTTTGTGTGTCGTGCAGGCTCTTTTCAGTGTGATGCAGGAAACCAGGAGTTTGCACTCCTATCTCATCTTTGATTTTAACAGGCACCAAACAGCTGCTCCAGTGGTATTGATTTCAGAAATGGATGAAACAATGTGGCTGAAAACTTCTGAAATAATTCAGCTCAAGGGGAAAAAATGCCTCAAGCCAAGTAGTTGGAGTCTGATGATTACAGGCAACAGGAAGGCTCAGGTGATCTTGAAATTAGCTGGTCTTGATTCTACCTGTAATAAAGTTGTAAGTAGCCTAAGTGTCTTTGCAGGCTTTCAGGCAGATTTTCCTTACCTTTCCAGAGAAACCCTAAACATCTTAATTGAATTAAGGTGGTCAGAAAGTGGGCACAACTTCACCAGCCAGTAGCTTCCATGGGAAACTGCCCTAGTATTGAAAGAAAAATAGTTTGCCTAGTGAATCGCCATCCTCCTATGTTGCACCACAGGGATGTGTATGTGTTTTGGTTTTATTCTTTTGAGCTCTCCCATTTAAGCTGACTAAATCAAAACTCTCCTTACATTGGATTCGATGCTGATGAAGATGTAATCTGTCATGTTACAGCTGCTTTCAGCATAGTGAAGTTGTGTACCTCTTTCATGTAGGAGTAGAGTTATTTTACTAAAAAATAAATCTACAGTACTAGTTGGTCAATATAAACACATCAGATATCATATCCAGTATCTGCTCCCCATGTTCTGAAAAGCATTTGACTATTAGAGAAGGCCAGCCTTTGACTTGGAGGCTCAGTAATTCTAATTAATATTTAAAATAAAAAGCAATGCCTACTATTAACTGTTTCCAACAGGTTTCTGGGTTTGTGTTGACAGGCTGTGCAGGGGGATGCACAGTGGTTCTCAAACCCTCATTGAGAATTTACAAGACTCCTTGTAATACTTTATTTTGTGGTTAAAACGTTGTGCCGTTTAATTCTTGGTGTCTGCTTCCAAGTGATTATTTACACAAAGCTGGAATAAGAAATGGACTTATGTAAAATGTTATCCACAAAATACGGTGTCCAATTTGTGTTAAACCCCATCAAGTGAAACAGTGGGTTAGTTCAGGGTTCTGGAGAGTTTATGATGGTGGTCAGGCGCTGTCGAGCCTTGTCAGTGTCAGACTCATTAACAAGATTGCTCTAAGCTGCTAGAGAAACTGTTGCATTAATTTTATGTCATCATCAACGTCAAGAGGAATAAGGCTTGAGCTTTGAAAACAGTGGCAGGAAAAATCAAGGACATCGTCTTAAAGGTGCCTTACTGCCTCATTCAGAGCAGCAATTATCTTTCTGAGACCCAGATAGCAAGACTGACTGGATACAAATAATATAAAAATTAAAATTTTCTCTAATAAATATGCTAGACTTCTCATGATGCTTCTGACATCCAGAAACGTGAATGTCATAGAACCAGGTGCAATTCAAGTGGAAGGCTGAGGAGATCCCCTGCTTACACAAGCACTTCCAGGTGTTTCTTCAGGAGATCATATCTGTGTTCAGTAGTACGGAATTTTGCAAACCTTTGATAGAATACTTCTTATAGAACATAGCCTGAGTCTTGCTAGGTAAACAGAACATTTTTCTTCTTCATTTAATTATCTGTCATCTATCTTTTGTTGCTGTCATTGATGTGACTGAGCAGAAATGGTTTCATGGCTCTGAATGATCCTTTATTAACTAATTAGTCAGTGAAGCTCTGAAATAGCTTGAAGATAGCCCCAATACAGAGGGAAGGCATGCTAAAGTTCTCACTTTTGTAAGTGAATTGCTGTTACCTATTCTTCTCTTGCATTCACTCACATTTTTGGAGCAATGGGAGTCCCTCATGTTTTAAGCAGACTGCAAGCACGCGCTTTGTTAGACAAAGGATGATTTTACGTTGTGACAGACAGTGGCATTTCTGTCTTCTTCCTGGGAAACTGTTACCACAGATCATACTCAGTTGCCTACACACCATAGTCATGGCTCTGCCTGAAAACTCCTGAGGATAATTGCTTAGCTGTGGATCCCTTTGCAGTATTCACAACCAGTCCAATTCGGAAACCGTGTAGTGAGGAGCATCAGCATCTCTGTGGTGTCTGGACTGATCTGACAAAAGCATGTCTCCTACGAGGAAAGGCTGAGGGAGCTGGGCTTGTTTAGCCTGAAGAAGAGAAGGCTGAGAGGGGTTCTTACAAATGCCTATGAATATCTTAAGGGTGGGTGTCAGGAGGATGGGGCCAGACTCTTTTCAGTGGTGCCCGGCGACAGGACAAGGGGCAAAGGGCACAAACTGAAGCATAAGAAGTTCCAGCTGAACATGAGGAAGAACTTCTTCGCTCTGAGGGTGACGGAGCACTGGAACAGGCTGCCCAGAGAGGTTGTGGTTTCTCCTTCTCTGGAGATATTCAAGACGCACCTGGACAAGGTCCTGTGCAGCCTGCTGTAGGTGACCCTGCTTCGGCAGGGGGGTTGGACTAGATGACCCACAGAGGTTCTTTTCAATCCCTACCATTCTGTGTGATTCTGAGTACAATGCTTAGTACGGATCACTGATTTAAATCTTGGGCTGTGTTCACTTGCCACAGCTAGGTGCAGCATAAGGACACAAATTCAAGAATGCCCACACAGATCTTCTAAGTTAGCTTGCTTGTGGTGACAGAACACCTGAGTGACAGTGCAAGGACAACCCAAAGTCCTCCCTTACAGCATGCCAGACCAATAATTGTGAGGGATAAGCTTTGAGATACCTGGAGACAAATCTTTCCACATGCTGGCGTAGCTCTTGATGTGGAACATGCAGCTAATCTGGAGGTCAAGAGAGAAAATGTGTTCAGAGAGATTCTGTTGCCACATCTCAGTCGTCTAAAAATCACATGTTCAGCTTGTAGCCATGCGTGTTATGTGCAGGATGATGGCTATTTAGCACTGAAGAAATGGAAATTGTTGATTAATAAAATGAAAGCGAGAAGAGAGCTAGAGAGAATTAACTAATTTTTTTTAAAATCTTCTGCGATATTGCAGTATGACCAATGTTGCACTGCAGTCCTTGCCCTTCTGACTGAACTGAAATGAGCTGTTTTAAAACAATGAATGTGGTCTATTTGTTAGCATAATGCATACCTGTACTCTTAAGCATAAACTGTATTTCCTTGTGATTGCAGCTCAATGGTGTTGGTAAAATGACTGAATGACTCAAGCCTCGTTAAGGCTGGACTGGAGCCTATGTTGCAAAAAAACTCTTAAAAGTCAGAAATCTGAAGTCCAACACCCTCCACTAAAGGACTGAACTGCCTGTAGAAACAACTTTTGCTCCCATCTGCTCTCCTTTTGCCCTCTGCAACAGCGGCACCAAAGGCCTACATGTGGGTGTTGTGCAGTTCTGTAGTTCAGACTCTAAACAGAGCAGTTGAGTCTCTGGAGCCGTTGATCTTTCCGTAGAGCTAAATTCAGGATATATTTTATCTTTTGGAAACTGTAGTATAAACTAAGAGGCTCGAGCAAAGCTGGAGGGAATAATATCAAGATAGAGAGGAGGCATTTGTAGAGCAAAGAATGAAAAACAGTCTAATCAGATTGGAAGAGACGTTGTACCCAGTGCTGTTCACAATTAATAAGATATAGTCATATGCCTTGCTGTATTGGGACTTCATTGTGCTGTGTGTGGGTCGCTATTGTATTTAATAAATAAAAAAAAAAGTGGGGGGAGCATTGGGTGGGGAGAGGCAACAAGACTCTAATCTTTGAGAATATGCGATAGAGGTCACCCCCAGGGAGGGCAACAGACCTGGCGTAACAGCTTCTTCACTGTTTCTCAGCCTTGTCGATCAAAGCATTTCTGTTGACGTGCTAAAGTAAAAAACACAAGTTCCCTGTGCAGTGATGCTCTGTGGTGCTGTAACAGTGCCTGCCTGTGTGCTGACACTGGCCATGAGGACCTTTATTCAGATTAAAGGATTATTGAGTGGTGCACAGTTCAGCTCAGGATTTTGAGAATGCAACATACCTTGAAGGTTCTTAGTTGTGGACAAATGAACTTCGTCTTGTTACTGGTGGTGCTGTCTGACTAAGAGGTTAATTGGCTGTGGATGAATGTAGCAACTGGATTTCAGTCAAGAAGGCAAACTTTAGAAGTTGAGAGGCTGTAATGCATAAATGGTATATGTAGCAGTAACATGTTCTGGTAAGTGAGAACATGTAGCTTCATCATTATTAATAATTAGAACTATTTGTAAATTGACTTGCTTTCCTGGGGAGAGACTAGTTTTAGGGTTTTATTTTTATTTTTTAACTCTTGGCCAAACTCGAAATACAAATGTAAAATATCAAGGATTTGGTATTCAGTTGATTTAGCTCTTTCAGCTCTAAAGGTTGGTCTCGGTAGTTAGACCTCAGCTCCTGGGAGGTGCCCCATAGCTGTGGCATCTCCCTTTTATCTTGTACTTGCTCAGGAGGGAAGGGGAATGGGAGATGTTGTGCAAGATGTCTGGGCAGCAGAGAAGAAACAGGACCCTAAGATGGTTAAGGTCATCTGTCACAGAGACAGTGCGTTCAAACAAATGTAGATTAATGTTGAACTCATCCAAAACTGAAGAGCTGCTTCTGCTTGAAAAAGAATCAAAGCCTTTTTGTTTTGCATTGGCTTGGCACAGATTTTTTGTTTAGGCTTTGCTGAAGGAAAGTTATAGATCTGTGTACCTTTCAAATGTTCCCCCAGAAAATTTCTCTGAAGAAATAGGGTTTTTTACTGAAAAATTCTTCAGCCTGATCTGTCACTCCAGTCTAGCAACTCTCAGAGCCATGTAAAAACATGCAAATCTCTGTCCTAATATCTACACAATCTAAATATATAAATAGATAAGGGGTAGGCAATGCAATGAATCTGGTAGTTGCCTGACGCATCTTTGTCAGATAAACAAGTCACACTTATTTGAAGTTTTACATTGTTTTGACAAACTTCTACACTTGACGCCGAAGCTTTTGGGCTTGAACCCGAACCCCTGACTCTCCAAAGCCTGCCTAAGAGTAGCAGAGACGGTAATACCAAAGGAAAAGTCAGAGAGAGCCTGAGTGCCTCTGATAGGAGAGTCCGGGGGAACAAATACTTCAGAGAGGTCTCTGCCTAAACGTATTGGTCAGGACGTCCCATGCAAGGGCTGGTTCTCCGTGCCCCAAACAGCTGTGCTTTGCGGTGGACTGGGCATGTTGTGTAGCTGAGAGAAGGCTGGAGGGCAGCATAGAGGAACAAGCTGAATTGCTCTTCTTGTGCTGGGATGAACTGCCCTTACAGAGACCTGTGAACGGTAATACTGCCTCAAAGGCTGAAAGTACAACTATTTGATTTTGCTGTGGCTGAGTAAAATAGATTGTGGAAGACATCTGCTTTGGAAATGTATTTGGCACAATAAATAACATTTACATGACTCTTCCCATGCTGTGATATTTACTGTTGGTTTGGGTTTTTTTTTTTTTAACCTGTATCCTTAGCTAACCTTGTTTGAGACTGAGATCAGCTGCCTTAAAGAGATAGCTCATACTCTCCTTTCCTCCTCTGAGTACTGGTTTTATTATCACAAGAGTGCTACAGAGACATATGGCATTTTGCAGTCACTTCCAGATTGTGACTCAAAGGGATTTACAATTTGATCCCTGATCCTAAATTGAATTTTTCAATAACCATCCATTGGGTCTTGCAGAGCCACGGCAAAGTGAGTGACGTGCTCTAATGTTTTAGGGTTTAAGTAAATATAGAACAAGGGAAAACAAGAATAGCAAATACCACCCCAAACTTCAACCCCCACCAAAGGACCTGAACAGATGAGGAAAACAGCAGTGAGTGCGTGTGAAATGCTTATTGTTACCTCTGTATTTTTTTGCTCATTTAAACAGAACACATATACAACACAAATTAATTAATTTGTAGGCTAAAATCTAGGAACTGTGGAATAGAGAGCCATGTGAAGATGAATGCTAAAAAGCAAGTTCCAAGAAGAAAATGGAGGAATGAGAATCCAAAGTTTTGAATTTTGGATTGTATCTATGTATTATGAACAATAGAAAGTCACGTAAATTTTAGTGTTGCTTTTTCAGAATATTTTGGCAATGACCTTGACATTTTGGTTTGAGTTGCATAAATGTTTAATAATCTTGTATGGGTTTTTTTGATTTAATATTAACTTTTTGACATAATAGTTGACAATATGACCCCCTGGAGAAGCAAAATGGAGGCTACAAATAAGAACCCTGAATTAGTACAAGTGATCATTTTGGGGAGTCTGGCTCATTATTTTTTCCCATGTGGTTTGCAACATTGGGAAGTTACTTAAGAAAATAATTGCTGCATGTTGTAGTTGCAACATCCTCCTCCACTAAAACACCTTGAGATGAAATTAACCTACCAATAATAAATATATACAGGGAAAAGATCATTGTAATGGAAGAAACCAGTAGAAAAAAGGCTAATAGATGTGGGTGTAAGTTTCCTGCCAGGTGTGTGTGGGGAAAAAGCAGTCACCTACAGAATGCCTTTCTCTGCTTTCTTCTCAGCTTTGGAGTTATTGTTTTATTCCTTCTTTTGCATCTTCTGGGCTGCTCTTTTCCTAGCTCTTCTGTTCTGTATTTGCTGGTGTGCCTGCCCTTACCTGTCAGTGCCTTGTTTTTAACAGAAAACTATCTTCCGTGAGGCTCTGGTGTTGCTGCCATTGAGAAAAATCTTCAGGAGAAGAACTTGTCCTCTTCAATGCACTTTTCCAAGCGTTGTTGATATAAACAACCTTCTGACATCCTTAAGGTTTCTCAGTTTTTTAGAGCCTTTCCATCTTTATTGATATCGTGGTTCCCATTAATATCAGCTACTTTGTGCCATTGCTAGACTATGTGTGACCTTCCTATGCTACCTTGATCTCCTCTGTGCAGAAATTCTCCCACTGCAAAAGCTGATATTCAAATAAACTGTAAGTGACAATGATGACCACGTGTATGTGTAACAGCAAAGTGAACCCTTCCATGCATCCTTGTATGCTTGATATGGGCATGAGCAAGATACACATCCAGCTGTTGCTGAACAGCACTTACACAGTGTCAAGCCCTTCTCCGTTTCTCATGCTGCCCTGCCAGCAAGAGCTGCCCACAAGAGTTTGGGAGGGGACACAGCCATGACAGCTGACTCGAGCTGGCCAGAGGGTTATCCCAGACCATATGACGTTGTGCTTAGCAATAAAAGCTCAGGGAAAGGAGGAGGAAGGGGGGATATTCAGTTATGGCATTTTTTTCCCCCAAGTTGTTGTTACACGTGCTGAGTCCCTGCTTTCCAGGAAAGTGCCTAGATACCTGCCTACCAACAGGAACTAGTGAATAAATTCCTTTTTTAGCTTTTTATCTTTGCTTCGCCTGTTAAACTGTTGCCATCTCAGCCCATCAGTCTTCTTGCTTTTGCCCTTCTGATTCTCTCCCCCATCCCTCCTGGGATGAGTGAGTAGCTGTGCGGGGCTTAGGTGCCTATTGGGGTTAACCCACCACAATGCCTCGTGTCCAGATATAGAAATACTGACCAACTAAAGGAGCTGGGATACTATATAGGCGTGTTAAAATGAAAAATAGGAAAGGGGATTACAAGAAGGAGTAATGCTATGGAGTCTTTAGCCATCAAGGGCTGGACACGTTATTGCTATCAGGTGCTCTACGGACCTGGGCATTATCTTGAGTGTGGTTGCAGAACAGAAGGATTTAATAGATTAGGTGACTGTAGGTCTAATTCCCTCCTTTGACTGATGAATTTAAAGCATGTCTGATGGACCAAGACTCACAGCAAATGTACTCAGATCCTTTTGCCCCATTCTTGCCAGCTTTCTGCACTGATAGCACTCCAGCTGCCAGCCGTGCTGCAGGACAGTGGTTAAAAACTGCTGGGCTTTCCTTCAGTAAGAGGGGCTGCTGTTTGCCTGCTGAGTAGTAGGAAGTGATATGTATTTCTTTTTGCCACAAGTTATCACTGTTGTGGGCAGATGTGTGATATTATTTTCCTTTTCTGAGTAATGACTTTTATTTGCATGCTTAGAATGGCACAGCACGTTGATGTAAGTCTCACCAATCCTCCTTCTTCTTCCCCTCTGCCTGTTTACCCAAATCTGCTCCTGGCAAGTAACTATATGGGGATTTTAAACACTTCAGGGTTTTCTCTTCTTGTCCGCACTAGCCTTTTCCCCTACCACCCACAACTTTCCTTTTATTATTTCAGTAAAGGAAAATACCATGTGGAGATATGTATTATATTGCTGAATATTCTTTTTTTTTTAATTGTCCTTTGTCAGTGAAGAACAAAAGGCAGTAGAGGAGCATGGAGTGTTTGTTTTAGCACAGAATCATGCCAACAGAGCATGGACTCAGATTTCTGAGGGTTCGTATAGGAAAGAACATGATACTCTGCTTTGTTCTTTCTGGTCAAATGTGGCTGGGATTACATTTGTCCCAAGTGACATCACTGGGCCCTTTAAAAAGTGAGGCTAAAGGTCAATGGACGTGTGAAATGAACAGTATCCTTTTTATCTTTGTGTCTCTTTCTCTGCCTACAGGTTGCACCTATATTTTGCAAGTGTACCACAAATAACCATGTTGTATCTCTTGCCATGGACAAGTCAAAGACGGCAGATCCTAGAGCTGCCCACCCAGATTTTTTGGCTGTGCTAATTAGAGAGGAATGTTCAGAGAACAAGATGTTTTGTGAACAGTTTTGTCTGTCACAACACTGACCAATTGCAGAGAAATGCTTTTCGGTTATCCTGCTTGTTAGATATCTCACACGGCTCCTGAGTCATGCAGGCAGTGATCGCTGTGTTTGGAAAAAGCAGTGAGGGGAAGGCTGGTGACATGTGGGCAATGAAACAGTATTTGTGGAAAAAGCAGTGGCAAGTGACCTCTTGGGTATCTCCCCTACACATAAACAGAATTTTTAGACTCAGGATTGTTTGTTGTGATTAAACCTGGCTATTTCCCCTGTGTTGTCATCTCCCCCCCCCCTTTCCCCCAGTTTCCTTGGAAAAATACTCCATTTATCACAACTAGAGATTTCTGGGAACGTATCAGTTCTGATCAAACTTACCAAGAACATTCTCAAAACCAGGATGACTTGTAGGGAGAGTTTGAGAACTGACTACAATAATTGTTTGAGTTTGCATGCTTGATTCGTATGACAAACTTAACTATGTGATGACTGTTTTAGAGACCTTCCCCTCTGCCCCTCTCCCTTTAAAGGTCTAGTATCATTCTGGTGCAGAATGGAAACACTTCAAAAATCTTGAAAAATGGCGTTGCAATACCAAGAGCATTTCCCTCTCTGATCTGGCTGAGACTGGAAATCCCAAAAGAAGGTGATATAAGATGTAGGCCACATAATGCTCTCACGGGATGTGATGTTTTCAAGCTGCCTATGTTCCGTGTGCAGCTAATCCATTTCCACTGGCATTGTGGCTGCAGATTAGGCAGGGTGCATCCGCACACATGCGTTACATTTTGTAGGGCAGAAACAGTCCTATGGGGCTGACAGTCTTCTTGTTTGCTGCTCTGGCCAATACAGCTCTGCATAAAAATCCAATGTGGGTGAATGTCGGTCATTTGATGAAAGGCTTAGCTCTCACAGAAGTTAGTGTAATTCTTGACTGTATTTAAAAAAAACCTTTTTATTTCTTTTGTGGAGAAGCATCCTATATCATTAGGTCTCAACCTGTGTTAGTCCAATAAAGGCAATTATTTTTCCCTATGGCAGAAAGTCTGCTCAGTATTTGGCAACTGCCCTTGGAGCATATCCTTGGAGCAGATGGCTGCTTGCCTGCCAAATAAGATACAAATTAGATTTCCAGATGACTGAATGATGGTGGCAGGAAAGCAGTCATTCATCTTGACTCCTCCTCTATTGAAAATCTGGTTATTCAGCGAGAACATAACTGCTCATCGTTAGTGCGTGCGCTCTGCGCAGCCAAGATATCAGTGGATGGGCCCCATTGGGAGAAGGTGGGGTAAGTTAAAAGGAAATGCTTTGCTCTTTGTAAACATTTGGTTTATAATGAATACCAAATCTGTCTTCTACATGAGCGAATTGCCAATCCTGATTTAGTCCGTTAAGAAAGCAAGGAATTAGTATAATAGATCAACAGTCCTGATACCCTGTCTCCATCAGCGTCCTGCACTGGCTCATAACTAGGCTGAGCTCCTCTGCAGCAGGAGGATAACTGGGGAACTGTACTGTGCAGCAGATTTATTTATGATCAGCTTTTAAGTTCAGGCACCAACTCCACATTAGCTGCATTTGCATGTCTGTGATCAAACTATATGGGAGTGCACTCTGCTTGGCCCAGGAGGACAGGCAAGCAACCCAGTAACCTGTGCTTACATATTGATTCTTTCTGTATTTCAAATAAGATGCATCTTTATATTTGAACATGGTTGATTCAACATAGTGAAAGGTGAGCAGGTGATTGCTGACAGGTAAATGTAAGGGCTGGACTTCAGTTCTGTTCCAAAACCCTTGGAAACGATCACAGACTCGCTGTGCACTTGTGAAGTGGAGCCAGATTCCACTTGGAACTTCGTGTTCTAGCTAGATAACTGGGAAAAAAAAGCAATGAATGCAAAAAACATTTGAAAACAGAGTTAGGGGGAAAAAACAGAATATTTTTTTTTCATGGTGGAAAAACAAATACAATAGAACCACTAGTATACTCAGTTGAACAACTGTGTTTCCAATGAAGTTAACAGTTATACTGGTACACTTGTGAAGGGAATCTGGCTTAGCACAGAAGCCAGGGGCTAGATCTTCACTTGATGCAAGCAGATGTGGTTTCTGTTGAAGTCCATGAAGTTACGCTAGTCTGCAAAAATGGAGAAAACTGGCCTCAGGACAACTACAGTCTAGGGATGCTTCTGCTATTCCGTATGCAAAATGCAGCTTTCTCTGTGTCTTTATCTTTTCTTCCTTTCATATAAATAAGGGGGAGAGAAAAATTTCTAAGCCTGCACTAATTTAGTAAATCTAATTTTTAATATTCTTTTCTTCCAGAGATTATTTCTTTCTACTTTGTGTAGCAATGCGTATATAGCTATAAAAGCAACTGTGTGAAAGCTTCTGTGCAGCAGAAAAAAAGACTACCTTAAAAAGATAGAGTTTTTGCATCTGTATCTCAAAATGGTTTGTCAGTTTTCTACCCTTCATTAAAAATGCATTACCTTCCGAGGCTGTTCTTCGACCTAAAGAGACTTAAAGCTAAAGAAGCACATACAGTTATTTAAATTTTAAAGAAGAAATCTAGAGAGGATGAGGCTGGAGTCAGAACAAAGATTTTCAGTAGGGTCAGCATCACTCGGACGTGCTGTGCCGAGGGTAGCGGGGGAGTGGGTTGCTGAGACTGAGTGGAGGAGTAGCAGGGAGGGCTCAGCAGCCTTCGGGGTGGGCGCGGGGCCTGGGCAAGGGATGGACAGCTGGGTGACCATGGAAGCTCTGCACAGGGGACAGAGCTAGGAGATTACAGCAGGATGTCAGAGACTAGCAAAGGCATAGATAAGTCAAAATGTTTAATAATAGCTAGTATGGAAGAAGAGGAGGAGGAGTCAGCAGGGTTTGGGGAAGGTATGTGAGGTTTGGGGGGGTTCTCTCTTCTCCACCTTTTTCTACACAGCTTTTTCTCCCCTGCTGTTTCCCCTCTCCTGCAAGGAGGGGTTGTGTGATGGAGTGGCAAGGCCAAAGTGAAGTTCCACAGGAGGGTCCTGGAGAATCAGGCTTTCTTCTTGTGCTTGGGATGGTGCTGCACATGAAGGTGGCAGCAGCTGTTGCTGCTGGTGGGGCTGCCTTAACGTCCGTCAGCAAAAGCAGAACTGTGCTGGCAAGAGGCCTGCTGTGATGGTCACAGAAGAATCACACAGTGGCAAAGCAGGGTGGTTTGCCACCCCAGGCTGCATCCTATTTTTTGTGTATAGGTTCTCTGGAAGAGACTTCAAAGTTTGGCTGTGCTCTAAAAAGAATCTAGAAGGCCTTTAAAGTTTCCGTGTCTGTTATTTCTCAGAAAAATGTGCTCAGCTTAGAAGTAAAAGAAGATTCCCTGTCCTGCTGTTTCTTTGAATGTTCGAGCTGAGTTTTTTTCTCTGGCTTTCACCTGTAACAAAGGCATACTGCCCTATATTTAGACCCTCTGAAGCTGTATCTGCATTTGTTGAACAGATATGTTTTTTTTCCTGGTCTCACCTAACATTTGTTTATGTTAAAATCTTAAAATAAACAAAGTGATTACCAATTTGGGTGTATTTAGCTAGCTGAGAGAAATCCACAGGTTGTCCAGTGTTAATTTTCAATAGTTCTTCTGTGTAAAATACATATTGCTACCAATGCACTAGAGATTTAAAAAGAACTAAATAAGACTTCTGAAAAGACTCTTTTTTCCTCGTCAAAGCAACACCAGTATCACTCCATTGCCTGAAAGCAAACAGCCACATTGATTCAGGGTCAAAAAGAACTCACTTTAGTTTACTTCCCTTAGCTGTATTGGCTCTGAATTGGTATCACAATAAAAAGCCAGTGGTAGCCTAAAATCAATAAGCCTAAAATCACTGCACTGAAATCTAGAAGCCTAACAGTCACTACATAAAGAAAATGCATCTGAAGCTAAGTCTGTGTCCTCACAGAATCTGTTCACCTTGGAAATATTAGTGGATTTATTTCCTATTTTGCAAAGTTGATAAGAGGTTATTGGGTTTTTATTTTAATATCTTGATGCGGCAGCTGAGGCATAAAAAGTATGAGACCCATCTGTTGTAGTGCAGCTTCTGTGGCACAGATAGCATTTCAACTAAAGCTTCTGGAATTTCTATTTTTACCTTCCTATAGCACCTCTAGCATCCAAGGCCTGAAATAGTCACTCTCGTGGTGTACGCTGCCTGCATACAATCAGTATGCACATCTCCACACACTGCTGGTAAAAGCTGTTTTGAGAGCAGCACACGGGCAATATGCAGACAGGGAAGAGGAATTTTTCAGCAAAGCTACTTTTCAGAAATCCTGTGGAACCTTTAACTTCCCATGAACATTATTTATTTATTCATTCATTCATTGACTATTTCACTTTAATCCTCCCTCCCTTTTGAGGCAAGAATCTTTACAGTCAAATGACACATGCGGAAATCCTGATATGGATCACCAGGGTGAATTGGTGCTATGTACAGAATTATATGAATATTTAGAGATGGTGAAAGGTCAGTGTAACTGGAGAGAGCCTGGCTGCCCACTCTGTAAGAGAAATCTATCACCTAAAATAACTAGGAGATGTATGGCACATGTTTTATTGCATAGTTTTGTGTTTCTCTTCTTTGTTACGAGTCAGGTGAGTGCCAGTTACTACACGGTCCTAGGACGTACTGTGCTTCCTTGGGTCTGAGGACCTGATTATAGTTGAGACTAGATGCTGGAGCTTCTCCACATCTGTCTTCATGCTCATAAATCAGAGCTTCACTGTACGCCTAACCCTTCAAATCCCTTCTCTCCCATAGTAGATTTTTCATGTCAGTGCTGAGCTTTCCTCCCAGACTCCCCCACTCCTCTCTCTCATCATTTGTTAACCCGTATTAGAATGAATCTGCCCTAGTGATCGTGTTCTGGCCAATGTTTTCATGCTTGCTTCAAGCAGTCTCAGGTCTATTTTAATTACTCTCCTTTTGGTAATTACTGTCTCTGTCTTCATGTGCTTTTTTTCTTCTTTCCTCACTTTGCTGATTTAAGCCTTTGAAAAGGGGTTTTGATATTTTGCAACGTCAGACAGAAGTCTGTTGATCAACTAATATTGTTTCAGCTCCTTGGTGAATTGCAGTTTCTCTCTTAAGCTATTAAGAAAAGCAAGAAAACTTCGTATTTTGTATTAGGGCAAAATTGTCCAACAGTTCACAGGAAGGAGTATCCATCACTTCTACCTGTTTACAAAAGTTAAGTGTCTGTCATTTTGATAGGGAACAATAAGAGAGGACAGATAGCAAGGACATCTCAGTAGAAGTTTATCCTCAAAATTAAAGTCTAAATGATGTGGAAGTATTTGTCTTACATTTTTACAGCCACTTGAATGCAAAAAAAAACCCCAAAGCCACAAACACCCCCCACCCCCTTAAGATTGCTTTGCCATGCATGCATGAGAAAATTAGAAAATTGTAAGTTTCATTTAAGGCTGTCATTATCTGTTCAGTTAAAATCTAAAAATAGTCTTGCAAAAGGTGGATGTTTTGTGTTTGGATCTAATTTCAGTTAAAATTGGATCAAGTGAGACTGGATAGATTATTGTACAGACTGTCAGATGGGCAAAAGATGGAGTGGATTCCATAAATAACCTTAACTGGTCTTCTGCTGCCTATCTTTGTGTGATGTGAATTGTATATAAATATTCTATTTTAATGTGCTTGTAAGAGTAATGATGTAGCCAGAATGATGTCTAGGCTGTGATGCTACTTGAGGCATTTTTATGTTTAAGAAGAGAGAGACTATGGTTTGTTGTATGTAGACTGTGGTTAAAATGGACACGTTTGCAGGTATGGCCCTTATGTCATGCACGCGGAAGATGCTGATGACATTCTCAGTTTCTTGCAGAACGGAAGCTTAGACAACTGTAGTAATAGATGTGCTGTAAATCATTTTCTTTAGAGCTTTGTGTTTGCTTGATGATACTCTGACAAGTGACCTGCTATTAGTATTTCTTATAAGAACCTCAATCAAAACTATCAGTTCAGGAAGAAAGCCTGTATAGCCTATTGAGCTAGGCATTTTAGTGATGTATTCTTAATGCATTGTAAGGAAAAAGAAAAGAGTGTATTTGGGAGAAGTAGAGGGAAGGCAGAAGGCTTTGATTCATACTTTGGTTTCCACTGTTCTCATCGTTAATTGCCAATCAGTGAGACCCTGTAGCCGGTAGCTACTGTAAACCTGTTCTTAAATACTATGGAGTATGCTGAGTCTTTCATCAGGGACAGATAATCTTATATCTAGCTGCTAAGATTGTTTTTTTTTAATCTTCCTTCTTAAACTTTTGGTGTTGCTGCCTGTGAGCTACAGAATACTGAGCTAGATAAACCAAAAGCTTGAGTGAAGTACAATAAATAATAGCTAATTGATACCTTTTTTATGCTTGGTCAGTGTTGGTCCCTGCTTCATATACTCTCTATATAACAGCATCCATTTCATGTTCTTTGAAGCCTCTGAACAGAGGGGGGAGATCATCTTATTCTCAATGGTTTGCTTTTTTTTTAAATTTAATTCAGCCATAAGTTTCTTATTAAATGTTTATCCTAAATGGTACTGCTACAAGCTCTTTGCCCAGCTTGCACAGATTGTCACTCCGATTAATAATTCTAGTTCTGTACCTAGTGTGATACAGATAGTAGATGCTAGCAGCCACTCCAGTTACGCTATTCCACTCCTGTCTCTGATGCATCATTTAAAGGCTAGCCTTTTCTCTGGGTTATGCCATTTCAGATTTTAGTCCTGAAGTGTTTGTGCGGTTGCTTGATTTCTTAAAAAATCATTCACTCCTGCTCTAATGCTATAATTTGCCAGTTGTCTCAAAAGCTAATTTTTTTTGCCAAGGAATGCAAAATTTGCAGATGTTATTTGTTTGTTCTTTGAATCTTGACCACTGTATCTGTTTACAGGTGCAGTATCTCCAGAGGGCTGACAGCTGACCACGCCTTGCCAAGGGAGTAGGGGTGACTGATTTTACGCACATAACTTGCAGGTTTTTGGATGTCAGCAAATGTCACTGTGAATGATCTTTTCTCTGGTATTTATTTATTTGGAAACATTTCTAGATTTTCATATTACTTTCTACATTTTTTGTTGGGAATAACTTTTTTTTTGGTGGTTTCTTCAGTAATGGAAATTTTCCTCAATCATTCTGCTACAAACAATCATTCCAGGTACCTGATGCTGTTTCTACTGAAACACCTCTGGAAATCCGTATAATCCCAGTGGCATTCATAACAACTGATGTCTGCTAAATGGGATTGTAAGGAAGAGCTACTGTTGGTAAAACTCTACATGCCAAAATCTGTTTAGTTCTGCCTTTTAAGGGAAGCCCAGAAAATGCTGAGTTTTGTTAAGCTTGACAAAGTAACAACTCGCTCCCCAACCAAGTGCAACTAGGTTGATCTGTTTTAGCAACATTGTTGGAAAGAGTACTTTGATATGTTTAACAGTTGCTAGTTTAAACGCACATTTTCTTCAGAGTATGCAGAAACCTACGCTCTGCCCTACTACCTGCAGGTTTTGTATGTTACTGTCTGTACTTTTTGACCTCTACAGAGAAAGTAAGTTCTATGCGCTTTAAAAGAACCGTGTTTGTGTATCCCATTCCCTTTGGGTTATCTGCTTGGCTGACATGAGTTAAGGTAGAAAATCACAAGGAAACGCGTAGCTAGGCTCTAGAAAACGACAGAAGTATTGATTAGGAACAGCCTTTCCTGACTGCATCATTACTACACCAAACCCCAGGTTGGAGAGATCCTAGTGACTGAAAATGCTGCCTGAAGCAAGAAAGTGAGCAAACAGATTGTGAGCTAACTGCAGCTGATAAAGAAATACAGGAACAGCAAGTGTCTGTCTGACCCAAGCAAAGATGGGAGTCAGCTGATCTTACCATCATTAGCGACTGAGCTTTTGTAAGAAATTTTTGTGTAAAGGTCCTTTGTGTTAAGCTAGTATCCAGAATTTAAGGATCCTTTCGATCATTATGTAAACTCTGTCTTTGAATGAAAGCTGAATTTTTGCCTAGATAACATTATAACTTCCCATAGAAAGAGGTCTAAAAAAGTGGTGTGTCTATTAGCTTGCTGGCCAGGTTGTAACAAGGCTGACATGCAGCAGGACCGTGCTGTTTTCAGGCAAGGGAGGTACAGAAGCTGTGGCTGTTCCCTAATGGGTGTGTTAGAGACAGAATGAAAGAGTCCCAGGCACAGTTACACCGGTAACAGCCTTCCTGTTTTATTCCTCTTCTGCTGCAGAACATGATTGCTGTAGTGCTCACGTTTCTTGCACTTTCATCCACATGATTCTTCCTCCCTTATGTAAAACTTATTCATTGACACCAATGGCTTGGTCTGCTTACCTGCTTTTCACGACACACCAGATGTTATTCCCAAGAACATATATCAGTCTCCTTATGCTTCTGTTCAGTTGGATGTGCTTGTTTGGGGTTTTGTCTTAAATACAGAATGAGCTTCATAATATTGAGTGGGGGTGGGCTTCATCACAGATTTGGCACATCCATGAATAGTTAGAAATTCACAAATTATGGTTTCCTGCCAATATTCATAAAACTGTGGTTCTACTTAATTTTTCCTGGCTCCTGATTTACTGAGACTAGTTTATTCCTTTTTATTGTTCCCTTCATTTGGAATTTGCAGTATTAATCAAATATTGCAGTTGTCTCTTCTGCACCTGTCTGTTCTGCTACTTCCCCCCCCATTACGAACACTTGGATGCACAATGTTCTTACTTCTAACGAGGCTTCACATTGCTTTTTTTTTTCCGAGTTTGTTCATTCAACAGAGAAACAGAAGTCTCGTCTGGTATTACTCATGGAAAATTTTATTGCTACTGCACCATAGTCATGATTGAGCCTATGTTTTCTATTGATTAGAATTTCAAGTTTTTGAGAAAAATATATACCACTCTTATCTGAGATTGGAGGACAGCCAATATCGCAGAACAAAGCAGCTTGATTCCTGGTAAGGCTAAGTGCTTTGGACAGACCTCAGCAAGCTTCCCACCTCTGCAGAACGTAGAGAGAATAAAGCATTTCCAGTGCTGCCACTCTGGACCCTAGAGCAGCTTTTGTTGAATTAGAATTTAGAACCATATATGAGAATTCATTTACTCAGTAAATTAAATGCTTTTATGTGAGCCTGGGTATATTTAGCTTGGTTAAGAGGCTCCCACAGTAGTTAAAGTACTACTTCGCCC
>Ga0065711_1037101_pt1 | contig 20202 bp, 8 predicted proteins | sample Hoacrofraction12_FD_59098 | JGI IMG/M metagenome (GOLD analysis project Ga0065711, IMG submission 59098) | Hoatzin crop microbial communities from Cojedes, Venezuela - Epithelial fraction 12 v2 (version 2) | ecosystem: Host-associated > Birds > Digestive system > Esophagus > Crop | place... | reverse complement strand
GGCGGCGCGGGCCGGGCCGGGCTGGGCTGCGGGGGACAGGCCCCGGCGGGACGGGCCCTCGCGTCGCCGTGCTTGCCGCTGGCTGCGGTGGGCGCCCGGGTGCTGCGTGGGGACTTTCCCTTCGCCTTTTGTAGATACGTGCATATATGAAATCTGAGACAGCTCTGGGAACGGCGTGCGGCCGGCATGCGGTGCGGGAGAGTGTTCTTAGTTTGATTTTTATGGATATTCTACCTGGCCGATTCCATAGCTCGGTATGTCAGGACCTGCCTGTTTGGGGGTCACGGGAGGTCCCACAGGGTTGCGTGGAGGCCGCCGAATCCGCGGCGGTAAGCGTTCAGCAACACCTGGTAACTCGACCAAGACGGGTGTTTTTTTTGAAAAACCACCTGTCCAAAAATCCTCACCTTCGGGAGGAGCCGAGCTCAGCAATGTCTGCTTAAAGCGTGGCCGTGGTGGGTGACTTCATTGTGCCTTTTCAGCTTCCCCGAGTGGAGTTTTCTCAGTGACCGCTTCCTGGTAGCCAGATGCCCGTGCCTCAAAACAGCTGCACTGTTCTCTGGCCCTGGAGCCGCTCGGCACCAAACTGGCGTGAAGAGCTCAAACCTGACCTCCAGCTTACCTGAGCAAAAGCACTGTTGTGCAGGCAGTCGCTTGCGCTGTAGAAAATAGTTCTTTAAACCCTCATGCTTGCTAGTGGTGTCCCTAGCTGTGAATGAGCATACACAGGTTTATCCTAAAAAAAACCAAACCCAAACCCCAGGTCTTTTGTGTGCCTCTTCTACGCACGTAAAGAAACGTAGCTTTAAAAGAAACCCCATCAACCAGCCAAAAAGACGTCTTTGTCTTCTAACTGTTTGGTGAAGCACTGTACATATTCTTATATTCTGACTGTGGAGTTCCATGTACAAGGTCTTCTTGGCAAAAATTTGCAAAGGTGTTCAGAGCTGAATGTGTGTGTATAATTGCATGTCAGAAGGATGATATGGAGAAAAATTGTTTTGACACACAACAAGAACAACCTTTTAGTGGTAGCAGATAGGTTTTCATATAAAGGCTTTAAGATAGTTGCTAGGAATTCTGTGTGGCATAGTAAAGCCTTTTTAAAAAATATTTTGTGTTTCCTGACATTAATTTCTGCAACCTTCTGCAGATATTTCTATATCTTCAACAAATTTTATCCGTATGTTCCTCATGCGTCTTCAAGGCCTTATCACCTGTGAGTAACGCACAAGCATGGTTTGTTCGTACAAATGAAGCATTTTCTATTTTGTTTCAAAACAGTGTCTTAAGCAGGTTCCACAAGTGGTACCTAGAGTATTTGGAAAAAAACTTTAGAAAATGTTTGAGTAACTCTGCAGTTCATAGGAGATGCCAAAAAAGGACATGATGAAAAATGGAGTATTTCTAGATGAGCAGACCTTTCATTTCCAGTGAGACAGATCTTTACAGGTGGAAAAAATAACCACCCAACAACGACAGAAAAGCCTTTTTGTGCATATTCATCTTTCTTCCTTACGCTTTTATGCCTGCGTTTAGCCAATTGCTAGCATTTGATGAAAAAGGTCTGTGTGCACAAAGAAGCTATCCGTTAGTGTTTGGGATTTTTTCTACCTTGACAGATTTATCATTTTCTTAAATGCAAAGTTCAAGTCTGGGAAGATTGTTTCATGGTGAAGAAAAGATTTACAGGGGATAGCTTTTCTCTTTTAAAAATGACAGGTAATGGCTCATCCACGTACAAGGAATCTGAGTTATTATGGTAGCTGCTGCTGACAGCTGGATCATAAAGACAGTGTAATGCACCCAACTCAGTAAATGTGATGGAAAAAGGTGATATCTAATAAAGTGATAGTTGGATGTCCAAGCAACCTGGCTTACGTAGTGGTTTCTCCATTAGGTAGAAGATCCCTTCTTTCTGCGGCCTACGTGGACAGCTCAAAATGGGAAAAGAGACAAAAAGAGGAGCATAGCCTGGGTGAGAAAAGTTTGTTTCTCTTTCTCCACTTTTACTAATTAATTGCAACCTGAGCTCACTTTTAACTAACCCATCATCTATAAATAGTTCAAAATAAAAAAATATGTGGAGCAAAATGTGTGCGAGGTTCTATATCAAAATCTGTCATATATGTTCTAAGCTATAATGCAGAGACAAGTTAGAATTTGCCTATTTAATGAATGTTTGGTTTCTACAAGCTGATTTTTTTTCTTTCACAAAATGTGAAGCTTTTGTGAATGTTGTAGTTTTCTGTCTGACAGTTAAGACTGTCTCTGCATGTCCTCTTCTTGGATGTTGTTTTAATTGTCGTGCAGTGCGAAAGAAGACATTCTGTGAGTATTACAGGGCATTCCTGTTCAAAAACATTTTTTTAGAAGAACATTGTCCTCAGAGTTTTGCAGGCGGAAAGTTACATTTCTTTTTGAAATTTTAGATTTTTCTTTTGTGGAAAACTGAAACTAAACATTTTCTTTCCAAGAATTTGTACATTAAACTGTATCTGTGTATGGTACGGAGATCTCTCATGTGAATTTCGTAGTTAATTCTTTGGCTAGATTACATTTGAAATGAGATTCCACCATCTTTTTGTTGACTACGTTAAATAGAAAGCATCATGCAAAGTATTTTTTCGCACTAAAGAGACATGTGCATTATTTTGTGTCACAAGTGTTTTGGAGACTCCTAAATGCATAATGTTTGTCTTCCATTCCAGGGCCCCTGAACTGTGTTTGTTAATTGTAACATAGATTATGCGGCTGAAAGAATAATCAGCAGGTGAAATCCGAGGGCTTAAGTTAGGCAGGAAGGCAGACAAAATGATCGGAATAATGTTTTTTATGCACTAATTTGCTGCTATTGTTTGCCTATAAACAGCTAGGTTGGTATTGTCAACATGTTTTATTGTACAAGGGCCAGAAAGAGCTAGTGGGTGCTCATGACTGTAGCTTGGACCCTTCAGAGACTGTTAATACCTTGTAAGCCTTGACTGTCAGTAGGACTGCTCATGCAGTGTATTTTGGGCTGGAGCCGCAGACTAGTGCCCTGGCATGCATCTGAACCAGTCACCTCCAGATGAAAAGGGGCTCTTACTCTGGCAAACATCATAGGCGATAGAAATCCACTGTAGAAGAAAACATTATTGTGCAAGTAGTGGTACAGTCGATGTTTGGCTTTCCCCAGGCCTGGCAAGACCTTTTGTGGCGGTTTGGCAAGCACAGTTCTTGCCACTGCTCTGCCGATGAGCTTGATCCAAATCAGATGTCTGTTCCATGCTTTTCAAAGAACTGCTTTGCATTTTCAGTCAATGTTTACGGAAAAGAGAAAACAAGTTAACACGGTGTCAGCTGTATCAGCATTTTCAAAGAGGAGACAGCCCTGCAGATGTCTGCTCTGTAGCTGTCAGATGTATTGTTGCACATGTAATCTTGTGTGTAGTAACTGGTCATTGAAGATGAATTTCTTGTGCTGAGGAGATGCTCTTTTATTTGTATATTTCAAACACTGTTTCAGAACTGTTATTCTGCCAGACTGTGTTGTGAGAATCCATTTAAAGGGAAAAACAAGTGTTTTTGCTTAAAAGTCAGTTCCGTTTCTCTGCTTCAGTGGTGTGGTGCCATCCCAGATTCAAACTCATTTACTGTGGCCTTAGAAGATATGCTTTATTCTTTTCTCTGTAGCCTCAGTTTAGCATTCCATGCATGAAAGACTTTAGCAAACTTCAGTACGGAAAAAAGCGTGGGAAGGAACAAGACTCTGTTTTGTGTACAGAAGCAGGTTTGTTTAAAAATGTAGATATTGAAATCATGTTGATTTGGAATTTACAAACTGCTAGCTGGTGGTAATATACCTGTCTAGATGTAATTTGGACTGCACTTACTGAAAATGAGATACCAAGGAAACGGGAAGCATGGCTGGACTTCGATACTCCAGTGTTTCAGTTGGTTCATCACTAACAAGGGTAAAATTAAGTGGTGGTAAGCATCTTGATGAGAAGAATAGCAGCTACCAGAATCCCAGGGGATGGCAGAATCGAAGGGAGATAGGAAATGTCTTTTTTGTTAAAACAGCTCACGGTACCCGAAGTGGCTGATCCACAACACCAGGTGGCAGCGCTGCCTTTACAGACTGGAGCAATTTCCACGCAAAGCCTTCTTCGGTACCAAGCTGTAGTTCTTTCCAGAAGCTGCTAGGGATGTGGAAATACTGAAAAATGTGAAACATACAAATTTGTAAGGCAAAGTACTTGCCTCAGCCTTCCTTTATATTTTAATTGGGTCTTTAAAATAAAAGAAATCAAAGCTTTCTTTATACAGAAAATGAAACGTTAGCCTGTGAGTTAAGGTAATAGCTCTGATCATCATTCCCAGGACAGGTAAGCTTTGCATCACAGTTGTATCTGCTTTCCTGTTGCTGCCCCATCACTGGATTTCAACCCTGCCTTGGATGGACCACTTCTAGGAATAAGAGGATAGTGACCTTACATGGTGGCTAAATGTGCCACGTGTTGGTGTGGCTACATGCTGTGGATAGATAGACACAGCAAAACAAACTGAAACTATGTTGATTTCCTAGGCCACCAAACTGGTGTTAGATGTCATAACCACTGACTTGGAAGATGGGGGTCGGTATTTTCCCAGTCATTGTCCTGAATCACCCTGTTGGGGGCAGCAAGACATTGAGTTTCTATGAACAAAGGAGAAGAAAAGTGAACATGAAATCTCAGATAGCAGTGTTCTAGAGATGACAGTGATGTCATGTCTAGGAGTTAAATGACCTCAGCGCAGACTTACAGTTTGTTTTGTTAATTTCTTTAAATCCATGAGATTCTGCAATATGTAGAAATAAGTTTTTGGAGAAATTAAAGTTTTATAGAAAGTTCAGCTTGTAGAAATGCATATTTAGGCAATGTGTATGAGAGATTATATATACTAGTGTGCTGTTTGGTAGTGACTGTAACATGAAAGCACTTGCAACATATGTCTGTTAGAATGTACACAGAATTTTGCTTAGTCCATCAAAACCTTTATTTGGTTTATACACCAATGTTGGCGCTCAAATTTTACCACCAACAGTGCGAGGAGACTTGGATATTTGTGTTTTTGCATTCTGATACTTCTGTTGGGATGTTTTCAACTAAGAGGAAGTTTTAATCTTAATTATCGAATAGCAACTTATGGAGCAAACCTTGTTTACAAAAGGTAGCTGAATTATTTCAAATCATGAATATGAGAGAAAAAGTCAGAGAAAACAAACCTGGAAAGAATTACTCACTGCAAATTATTCATGTGTAGAAAATACAGCAGAAATAGCAATTTCTCTGGAAACAAAGCTAAATTTCCAATTGACTTGATTTGTCTTCTTTAAGGTTTAATCAGCTTTCATTTTATTGCAACTCTTATACTGGAGCTGATGGGCAAGTGCTTCATGTTGCTTTCCATGTGAAAGTTCTGATGGAGATTTCCAGCTTTGTAGACAGCATTAAAGGTCAATCATTAAAATTCTGTGTGTGAACTCTCGCAGAGGAGGCCTGTGTGTAAATGGCTGACAGTCTTGGGATCTTGCACTCGTAGTGTTCTACTAATTTGGTTTATATTCCAATTAAGTACTCAGTGTATCCTGAAATAGGCTCTTCGTCTGCGTGAGCACCTAGACAGGAGAAGTGTCAAACTCAGGGGTTGAGTATGGCCCTGAATAGTCTTAGATATCACCTTCCAGTTTTCAGAGGGTGATGCGTAACAAAAACAGTACTGGAATAGGTAAATGAACTCCCAGCCTGTGTGGTTGTCTGTCTCAGATCCACGTTGTTATGTCATCAAACATACCAAATTTCAAGGTGAATACTTTTTTCCAGGTATCTCGAAATGTAGGTGAAGAATGTTGGATGACAGTTGGCTCAGCGTGTTTACACAAGGACCTAGCCAGTTCTTAGTTCAAGACAAGTTGACTTGACCATAGCATCTGTTATCTCTTACTTCTGGCACTACTGGGAATGCCCCCAAAGTCTTTACCTACGTGCTCCGTTATGAAATGCTGAGTTCTGGAGTGAGTGCTGGAGAGGCGGGTCGTTTAGAGTCAAATACAGACACTTCTTCTGAGGATATTTTCACAGAAATTTCTTTACCATTAAGAAAGCTGGTCCACTGTTTTAGTGGCTGTCTGGTATCACATGGCCTTGGTGGCCCACATCAGCTCAGCATCCTGTGTTGTAGTTTGTAGGAGCTGGTACTGGCTGCAGTAACTTTGCACCAGATTTCTCTTTGCTTTCATGGTCGTGAAATGCTTGCCTTCCCTCAGCCAGAGATAAATGCTCTTTGTATGTTTTGATGAACACCTTAAAGTGCCTCAGGAAGAAAGGTGTTGTGTAAACATGGAATACTGCTATGTTGCAGACAGCGGCATTGTGCAGACCAGGAGTCAACCATTTTATTCCTAATCAAGGCTCTGTCCTTTTACTGCAGCAAAAGTCTTTGCACATGTGATTTGAGAAAGTACCTATAAGGTCAGAGTAGCACTGAATGACATTCATACTGTTAGAACTGTGTGCCTCTCAGTATTCCCTGGCAGTGCAGGTATATTTTTAAAATGATGAATAGTGATATCCCATGTTTAGTGGACAGAACATATATGGACTGCATCCGTTAAAGACACAACATGTTACTGGTGCAGTGCGGTTTCTTGCCCATGACAGCTTTGCCAGAGTAGAAGGCTTAGTCTATTCTGATGTGGTGCTGCAAGCTGTGCTTGCCTCACATGCTATTGACAGGTGTGGAGGTCAGATGACCTTTTTGGAAAATGAGCTGTAAAACAAGCCAACCCATCATCTCTTAAAGGATGGCCAATGGGACTAATCAAGAGGTGTAAAAGGAGAGGCTGATTTAGTAACAGTTGTAGTCATGGGGTGCAAAAGATGAAGAAGGTGCCAATGATGCAGAGAAAATACATTGAATTCCTGGTCCTGGAAGATGCAGGGGAATAGAAACAAGGACTGTAATTGAAGTCTCTACATTTCATAGATTGTATTTCATCAGTTTGTGTCTCAGCTGAAAATCAAACAGCTGACACTAAGCATACAGCAAACAGCTTACTCTTCCTCAGTCATTGTTATTTTCCAGGAACAGTACAAAACTAAAACTTCATATTAATTTGATTTCCAATTAAATGCAATGGTTGGATACTGATTCAACAGTCAGAAGCTTCAAGTTCCTGTATGGTCAAATTAATATTGTTATACGACTACTGGGGCAGAATGCTATAAAGTTAAGGTACTGGCTCAGTGCCCAGTTTGATTAACAGTGTTTCTGTGGATTGCTGTTTGTGACTGTAGGGTTTATCAGTATGGTACTGCTTGTTTCTGTGTCTCATTGTTTTACTGTATATTAAAGGACAAACCCATGCCAAAAGTACTGTCCAGTACATGCTAAACTTGAAAGTAAATGTGAATTTTAAGGATGTCTGCTCAGATTTTTTAGATGAGTTATATTAGTTATACTGATTTGATCCAACACGTTGTAGGATAGTTTGCTTTTTCCCCGTTCTTTCTAACACGTTAAAATCTTCACATGGAGAACATTTCCATCTATTATTTTCTGTTGAAGTATTTAACAATAATTGAAAGTGTTGTTATCATACAACTTCAAAATGAGGTGTTAACAAGGAATCAGAATTTGATTTAATGGGCAGAGGTTCTATTGTAGGTTATATGATGGCTCTGCAGAGTTTCCTGTAATGCCAGTTGATTAAACATACTCTTTTTCTGTTTTCTCCAGCTGAATTAGCCCACTTAATGGACAGAACCTATGAAAGAAAGCTGCCTGTCAGCTCTTTGACAATAGCCCGGGTAAGGAAATAGATCCTAATCATAAAATGATGGAAATGACAGTGGAGTGCTTGTGCAATCAAGTGAGCTGAGAGGGGATAAATGGTATCACCTCTACTGGGAGTTCTGGGATTGTAAATGTCTTGTTATACTGTTGAATTGCTGTGTAAAGCTGTGTTATTTTTGCTTTGTACTCATTAATTAGTACTTGGACTGTGGGGTCTTCAAAACAGAAATAGTTTTTTTCGCAGTAAAATCAGGCCTCACTGTTACTGGGCTATGTGTTTCCCTAGTACGTGTTCCCTGCCTTCCTGTGGTTTCTGTCTTAGTGAGAGCTTTAACACCCCTTCAGGCACTTTATAAGAACCCAGGCTGCTAAGGGAATGCAGTGAATTAGCACAGTGCCTGTCTGTGTGCATCTTCTCTGCTTCCAGGCTGCTTTCAGAGCAAGGCAGAGGTGGATAAGTTTTGCCTCTATAGTTTTCTTTTCTTGCCTTAGCAGACTGAGGCAGGACAAGTGCTGGCGTGGCGTAAGTAAAACCATTATTTTGACTGGAGTTAGTAACAAGTTCCATCTTCTGGATGGGTTAATCTGGGGAGGGGGAGTGAAGGCAGAGAGGTGAGATGTGGTTTTACATTCCCTATGTGAGTGAGTGTTTGTACTGAAGGAGGAGAGTAACTGTCACTTGCTTTAAAAAAAAGAAACCAACCTCATTTTAATCTTCAAAATTATCCAAAAAAGCTGAGTCACCACCCTGGTACCTCAGTAACTCCGCTAATTAGGATCATTGGCACCACTAACTGAGGAGTTACAGAACATTTTGTACAGTTACGAGATCAAGCATTTATATAGATCAGACCTTCTTGATCATTGCTTCTGAGACAGTATCCATGGGGGAAGTGGGTGTTCCTTTCCCTTTTATTATTTAATCAACTTTATTCCTTTTCTTCATGTTCCTGCTTTGGACTGGCCTCTTCCCTCAAGAAATGACATTTCCAGATTGTCAAACAGCTCCGCTTTCCAATACCTGGAGCTCACATCAGATTCTTATTTCTTAAAATGTAAATAAAGCACACAGGCATGCTGTTGCCACGCTAAAAAGGTGAGACGTACATGTATGCAGCAAGCAAGGAGAGTTAAGAAACTGGAGAGCAAGTACCAGTCAGCTGAAACTATTAATTTTAGCTTATGCTTAGCATAAAGAGAAGTATTGGCCTTGAGAACATGTTGTTTATATATTCTGAGCTAAAGGTATTATATTGGGAAGACTCTGGAGTGTTCCAGCGTCTTTATGCTTACAGTAGTAAAACCTGCAGGAAAACAGGATTCACTGTTTACAAAGTTCACAAAGTTTAGTTGAAAACTTGGCTTTTATTTGAACAGTTGATAGCACTGGGAATTTTGGAAGCTTGCCTGGGGTAGACAGAGTTTTAAATAAGAGGAAAATTGTGCTTTACAACATGGGAGTAATTTTTTTCTTACTGTTATGTGTATGTGTGGTGGCATACATAATGCTATTGCCCTGTCCTTCAGAATTTATGATATGATTAGGCACAACAGGCAAATGGTAGGGAAAAGAATACTTTTTAGAAAGAAAAGTCAGGTAAGTTGAAACTCACTCAAGATTGGGGGAAAAACAATGTAAGGAACCACATGTATTGTCAAATTAAAGGTTGTGATTAAAGAGCAAAAAATTTGGAGAGAGGCAGCAAAAATATGGGGTACTGAACTATATGGACATAATTCTCAGATGGTCTCCATGTTTTCAAGGTGCATAACATTTCTTAGGGGTGATGAGAGGAGTTGTCGCAGTTTAAAAAGACTGGACTTGTAGCAATCTAGAAGAAATCTGGGTAGGAGCAAGCAAAGACTTGAAGACCCCCAGTACTGTCAGACACCTAAATGTGCTAAAGGTATTTTTTTTACTGAAGTGGCATCTTCTTCTAATATGCTTTGTGAGTGCTCCCTCTGAAGTTTATATTTCTTATTTTTTAATCAGTTTGTTGACAACATTTCTTCACGAGAGGAAGTGGATCAAGCCGAATATTACCTTTACAAGTAAGCATCTTTTTCCCCCAACGTGAACTTTGTGACATACAAGTAAATACCATGAAGTCTTGCCCTGGGAAGACTCTGACCCTTTCCAGTTTACTGGCTTTGATTTCTCTTTTTCAAAAGATGTGCATCTACTTGTCTTACAATTCACAGCTAAGGGCCTTCTTGGTAACTTCTCCTTTGTTACGGCTACCCTCCTTCTGGACCTCTGCATTGACTCCTGGCAGGCATGTTAGTCTGAGCCACCAAACAGCTAATACAATCTCCAGCTATGATTAGCATTAGAGATGCTGAAATTACAAGGAATTATGCTTGTTTACAGTTTTTCCTTCTGGTACTTTTTTGTTCTCTAAGTCATAATTTAACTAAATTGGCTAGGTGCCTATTTGCAAGTGTAAGTGTAGGACTCAAGGAGGCTTGTTTCCTTAGAATGAATAGAAATGGGAACGGGCACACTGTGATAATGATCAAGTCAGCAAGGCTAAATGAAGTATAGTTTTTGTTTTTATCCCCTTAGCACTTCATATTCCCCAAATAAGCTGTATAGTTCACCTTACGCATGGGTTGTTGGGGTTTTCTGCAACTATTTTTGTTCGAGTGAAGTGTAGTGGGTACCTTTTCTGCTTGTGTCAGGTTGGATGCTTGCTTCAGGTCAATACATCCCGATATCGACTTTAAAAGGGCAGTATTTCTTGCTGATCACTAAAATAAATTACTGCTATTGCGGATGGTTGCACACACGTTTTGAGAGCCAGGTTTCCTGGTGAAGAAAGTAGCTCATCCTGTCAAAGTGCACGAGAGAGCATCTTTACAAATAATGTCAAGTTGTTTTTCATAAATAATAATGATTGTTATTTTAATGAAGTTGTTTACTGGATGGCTGTTTTAAGTATGTGCGTAGTTGTGAGTGCGTGACTGCATTAGACTTCAGATCTCTGTAATTCTCTGGTACTACTGAGGCAGTATCTGAACCTCAGAGCTTCAAGATGGAGACAAGATAAACGCAGTTTGCTAATACTAGCAATATCCTATAATGAAAAAATAGAAGGAGGAAGAAGCAGCCCTCACAGAGAGCAGGTCACTGGAGCTTTCATTCCTTCAGATCAATATTTCATTAGTCCTGTCAGAATCTGTGGTCAGAAATCAGTTTTCCATCCTGCAACAGGTGAGATGAAAACATGAGAAAGTAAAGCCATTTTAAGATAAGCCCTTGTTTTTGATTTACAGACGTGGTATTAGTATCTCTTGTTAGCATTCTTGAAGATTGTAATGTACATCATGCCACACAGACTTAAATTCTGTCTGATTGAGTTGGGCCCCGTAGAGTAACGGATGTCAAGAGACCTTTGAGTGCCCTGACACCAAGAGGAAATCATGGTGGTTGAATTGTGGAGTCTCAGAATGGTACAGATAAAATCTAGATAGAGTGAGATGTTCATACGTAGTGTATTTTACAGATTTGTTCTTGAAACGAGGTTCAGAGAGAGGGACAAAAAAATTAGAAGCAGAGAAAACATCCCATAGTAAGAGGGAGAGAATAGAATGGGAATCTCTAACCTGTAAATATCTTCCCCACTTTTCGTCTGTGCCTGGCTATAACATCAGTGTACAGAGGTTTTATCCTTAAAGACACATTCTAAAGGAGAGATTTGCAGTTCAAAAATAATTACAGTTATTTACTGCTTCTCTAAGAAATAATTCTCAAGTGGCTGGTGAGAGTGTAGTTATGTACACATCAAGTATGATCATTTGTAATTGATACAGATTTTAGTCTGTGTGGAGAGAATAGAGGGGTACAGATGTGTCACATGGCTTGTCAGACATGCTTTGGTTTAAATTTTTCTTGTGTGTGTCCCTGTAATGCTGCTTTGTTTTGACGTTGCAAAATGCTTAGTCTTTTTGTGATGTTAGTATCAGTTTTCCATGAGACTTCATTCCAGCATGATCTGTGAAACTATTCTCAAAATGTGTTTATATGCAGGTAGTGAAACAATGTAGAGAAGTCTGTAATTCGTGTGAAAATGTAAAAATCCCAATTATAACATCAGCTTCCCTTTCAAATGAAAATAAGTGTGCTAGCTGCAGGAAATAGGAGATGTGATTGGTATCTGCAAGGCCCCTTTGATTGTTCTTTACATTTAGCTCTTCGGCTGGAGTTCAAATGAAGGACATGTTTATAAAGATGTCTTTTTGCAGCTGGGAGGATGTTTGACAGAAAAAAATCCTGCAGAAGTGGCCACACCATGAGACATAAAGGAGGTGGTAGAGAGGGAGACTTAAGAAACAGAGAAGCTTTGACAGGGAAGCTCTTTTTCTGGCTTAGTGAGAAAGTTCGAAGCACATTTTTTGTGCTTTATATAGGGAGAGTAAGTTTCTAAAAAGAAAGGCAGTATCAGCGAAAAGCTTTTTTGTATCTTCTAAGGTATACAGATCCACTATGCGCAAAAGGCACATACTTCGTCTGGTAAGTTGGTTATATGTACGTTTGCCTGAGCATAAATAAGCAGAATGCTCTCAGAGTCGTGTCTTTTCCCCTTAACTTCTTGTAGAGTATAAGGGGGAGATTTTGATGTCTCTCCCCAATGTTTGGGTGCCTCTGGCAATCTGAGGTGAAGGGTAGTCAGTTCCAAGGCCGCTACAAGCTTGGAAGATGTTCCTGGTACAAAAGGGCAAACTGTGCCAGTGGGAAGAATCAGAGGGAAGTAAATGGCATTTCCATGCTTGCTGTGTGGGGTTTTCCTGAAGATGGGAGTGCCAGAACTTGTAAGCTTTGTAGACTGGAGACGTTCCTTGTAGTGTGTCAGGCAGAACATAACTTCAAAAAGCAGTATTGCAGAGCGTTACCGTAATGCATTTGGGGTCCCAAAATACAGTATATGTGTTATATTTAGACCTGTTTCAACATTCCATCCTTTTAAAGCAGTGGGTCTCCAGCCATACTGTCTCCACAGAGGATTTTGAGCTCTCAAGAATAGCTGTGTGGAAACTGCTACACTACATTGTGGAACATGTCACTATGATAGTAAAGGCCATTTTGAGGTATGACGTCATCTGCTTTCAGTGCTCCTCTTTTTGTTCTCTTCTGAATACCTCCCCCTCTCTATTAACTGTCAGACTTAAAAAATCCTTTCATCTCCTAGGATCCCAGCACAAATTCTAATCAGAATGCCGAGCACTTTCAGCCAGATCAAAGATCTGCTGTTCGCCTTACTTTGTCCTGTCTTACTGAGATGTCACTATTTCTCACATCAGGGTGTTTTTCATATGATAGAAACATTAGCATAATAGGGAGAGGTTTTGTGGTGAGGTAACTCTGCTGATTCTGTATGTAGGTTTTATGCCAACTAACATTTTCAGTGTGTTTGAAAGCAATTGTGGAAGTTTTATGTTGAGATTCCTCAGGAGGATTTTTAATTGCATTAAACCCATGACCCGCTGTGTAGAAAAAAGTATGTACACTGTCTGTAAAATGCAAATGTTTGTGTGTACATGTGCTCTGCAAATTCTTGCATGATCTACCTAGATTTTTTCATTGCCTTTCCTTGATTGATAATTACTTTTTTGGAAATGGAGTTATTTCTGCAAATTTAAGGATTTATTACCTGGGGTCAGTATTTGTCTAGAATCACAAAATGGGGCAATAGCGAACTATTAGAAGTTATTCTTAGGTATGCTGTTCTGTCTTTCATGGTACCATGTTACAGTTTTGAGGCCTAATTTTACCCATTACGTCATTTTTGGACTATAGTGGTCTCTATGTATATGGAATTTTGCTTATTCCTTATAATGCCAGTGTATCAGTAGGTAGTCCAACATCACTTGCAAAATAACTTTCACCTGCAGTGTCTGTATCTGCATATCTGTTCTCTGGATGCAGAAGTTGCAGTTTTTGATACTTCCATGCCAATCAAGCAGTTTAGCATCTGAAAATGTTCAGTTACTCTAAAATGTTGCTTGTAATAAATGATCTCAACGGACCAAAAAAATAATTTTACTTCTGAAATACGCTTTTCATGGCATTCATTCCCACTGGTATATTTTATTTCTGTATATAAATGTGCAGGATGTAATGAATACCATTAACCTGTTCCAGCACAAACAGAAAAAGGAGAAGAGACATAGACACCATCCTGTAACATACTTAATCCTTCCTTTGAGATGTTTTTATTGTCCTAAGGCTGCAGCTGACATAGACTTCATCAGTTCATGAGATCTTGGCTTTCAGTCCCTCCAGGGAAACATGTGGGTACAAAAAAAAAAAAAAGATAGAAATAAATGAGTCCGAAGTAGCTGCCTATTATTCAAGTTATGCGGCTGTTATGTTTTGAAATGATATTGAGAAGTGGTGGAGACATCTGAGAGAAACATACACTTTCTAGCCAGGGTGGTGTGTTTTACCAGTTTGGACACCTGCCTCAGCGGAGCAATCCAAAATAACTTCATTTGCAAAAGATACAGGCTGTTCCTTGGCAGATGGGGAGACACAAGGAAAGGAAGCACCAGAGAGATTTGCCTCATTAGAATGTTCCAGTAATTTGCATGTGAATGGCAGAAATACCTGTGTTTAATGCTATTGCATGATGGTGACCAGTGTGTGGTGATGCTTCATGAGAGGAACTATTTGTCACTATCCAAGCCACTGTCAGATGTTCTGGTCTTAGAGACTCTGCTGCTCTTCTGGCTCCAGCATTTGCTCGTTTCTGCACAAAGGGGCGCACATGCTTAGTCTCCCTGTCATCTTTCATGGCTTGTCTGTTGTCATTGTCTGTCCATGATTTGTCAGAGCCTGAGCTATAGGAGTCTTTGGAGAAAATGACTAGCAACTCCATTTCAGAACCCAGAGCTGGATTTCAGCCAGCCAAATCCTGTAACTGCATCTCATTCAAGTAGGTGTTCTTGGTCAGTGTAACTGTGCTGTAAAGTGGAGGAGAACCGTCAGTAAAGATAGAACACTGAAAAGCATTCAGAAAGATCTCTTACTGTAACACAGGCCTTTTCAGTCATCTGCTTTTCATAGTTCATCTGTTCTTTTCTATATGCTTTCTTTTAAACTTGGCAGAAACTGGACAAGAATTTTCTAGACAGTGCGTATAAAAGCAGAAGAAGTTGGAAGACTTTCCTTCACCACTAATCTTTTCTGAATTTTTTCATGTTGCCAACACTACAGGGATGAGCATTTGGATTTTAAAAACATTTCTGTTTAAAACAAGGGAAAAAGAAAGGTTCTTCTACAAACAATAAATATACATAGATATCTCAACCTTAGGGGCCGAACCTCCCCCCCCCCCAATATTTCTGGAGCAGAAAGAAGGATAAAGCAAGTCAGATTCAGAAATAGAAAGAACTGACTCATTCCACACCCCGTGTAGATACATTTTTCATTTCGAATTGGGAGAAAGGTTTTCATGACTGTGCTTGCAAGAAAAGAATATTAGCAGAATTTTCACATCTTTCAACCAGCAGCTTTCTTGCCAGCAGCTCGAAGCATTGTATCTAGTAGATGGTGTTGGAAATAGACTGAAGTACAATGTGAGCAGGAAGTATTTAGGACCAGGACCTGGTTACATGTTGAAGGAGCAAAGGCAATTTTGTCTCAGAATGTGACTCACACTTGCCTTAAAGGTCAGTTTCGCTGTATCCAGTGGTATTCTCAAGGTTGTTTCGTAAATTCCTGCACCAGAAAAAAGCCTGTCTGGAGGCAGATCTTGCATTGTATTTTAGATACAGTGAAAGTCTAGACAGAGGTTAAATTGCAGCCAGAAATGTAAAGAGTGAGCTGTTCATGTGAATACAAATGACCAGGACAGTGAAGTCTTTTGTAAGCTTCAGAATTTAAAAAGCAAACACATGCAGAGATTTATTCCTTTGCTAGCTTTGATGACTAATAATTGTAAAGATGCACTGGAGAATTAACCCCATCTGGCTTCCCCTGAAAGGAACTTCAGGTTCTATTACAGCCCTTGAGCAGTAATGGCAGCAAGAGCCAGGCAGCAGCTCCAAACCCATGTAAAGAGACGAAAAAGACATGTGAAGTTATTGCTTCTGTTGAGTACCCTCTCTTACAGCTTTTCTAAGTAGTGTTAAACAGTAAACAATCTTTTCCCTTTAAGTAGTGTTGAAGATGGCAACCATTAGGATTAAAACCCTGAATTTTTATTAGGCTTATAAGCAGACCCAGAGCTGCCATGATCCGTTCTTTGGGAGCTGTAACTTTGTGGTTATTGTATCCATCAACCCAAATCATTCCTTTATGGTGCAAATATTCACTCCTTCTTGAATCAAAAGAAATACAGCAGAAAAAACATTTATGAACTAATAATTATGAACATTGTTAAGATATAATCTTGATATGCTGTAGACCAGAGGTGTCTTATTACAGATAGGTTGATTAGAATTAGAATTACTTGAATTGTTGAATTTGATCCCAGTTTAAATCAGCAAGAAAGAAACCTTAATTCAAATAAGACTTCACACATGTTTCAGGTTTATAATTTTATTTATCTTCGTAAAGAAAGCCTTATTGTTGTTTTCTGGTAACCCTTTAAACCATTTTGATTTTCTTGGAAATGATTGTACTAAATTTGGAACCGTTTTTTAACTGATCAAGGTGGCATTCTTGTGTAGGTACTTACAAGGTTAGCAGCTGTTTATTTACAGATGTAATTTATATATTTGATTATCTTTAAAAAAAGAGAGAAGTGTTTACCAGAGTAAACAATATTTTTAGTTGGTGTGGACAACTTGAGAAAGAAACTTGAATGAAAGTATTACTGTTTTGCAAATGTACATGTTTTAATGACTATATAAACATTAATTACGTTAGATACAATATTGAAAGCATTTATCAGAACATGTTTTGCATTTAAAACTTAGCAACTACAGGAAACCTTTTCTTTATTTGGTGAAGTTACCAGATTCTCAAGATGTCAGGATTTTAGTATTTGTAGGTGCCAGTTTTTATTCCTCTGTTACTTAGAAGAGATAAGCATGCATTCCTGCTGTTTTCGGTCACAGGTTACTCATTATTGAGCTAAATTAAACGTAACATAGGAGAATAAGGAATATATTATGACTACAGCTGTAGAATGGGCAACAGTCATTAAAAATTCTGGTTTCAGTTGCTTAGCTAGTAACTTTCTCTGGTCTGTGGTATCCTGCTGGTAGAATAACTGTAAAATACGTGTTTCTTGAGGGAAAAGAAGATATTTAATGCAAATTGGTGAATTCAGGAGGGATTTTTTGTGAGCCATTTATTTTAAATAGAAATTCTGTTCATTTTTTGTTAGCTGTAACTTACAGAGTAGCACTGGATTGTGGTGTGAGGAAAAGTGGGGGCAGCCATTCAAGTAAAAAAGTTAGGCCATGTCTTCACACGTCATGTATAAAAAAAATAGGCTAAAAATGGGAGAGCATTTATCTTATACTTTGGGAAATACAGGGCTTTGTGCTACTGCAACCAGCATGTGCTCAAAATGCTGAACAGTTTAAATGTCACAAGTCGGAGGAGTAAGTACAAAGTCAAAAGGCTTCCAGATCAGGCAGAAAGTTTCTTAGGAATGTCAGTGGTTGTGATTATTTTACTATAATCAGTAGCGGAAGGGAGAGTAAAGGCAATTTATGAGAGAAGCTATGGTGTTGATTTGTTGCCATTAGCGATGGTTTTCTGTGGGGTGAATCAGGGTGTTAACAGCTTGGATGGACTGTGCAAGCAACTGTGGATGAGCTACTGATAAGATGAGGACAAGTGTCTTCTTGAAAATGGATTTTTAAGAACAGGATGAGTATTTAGAGCTTCGACATGGTTTTGCCTTCATCAGTTTTATTCTGGAAAAATTTAAGTTAGCAGATGAAGAGGAAAGATAAGCAGAAAGTAGTGTTGGCTCTCTAGTGTCCTGATGTTGGGTATAGGAGTTGCATAGCCTGCCACAGCTGTTAGGTTGAAAATATGCCTTGGGTTGAATGTACTTGTTGTAAAGGTGATCCACTTACTTGGGTTTACTCAGGATTTTCTGTTTTAATTATTTTCTCTTATTTGTAACTAAAAGTAATGCTTAGAAGAAAGTGGGACTGGAGAGCCACAAAGAACGTTAAATATTTTGAAACATTCCAGGCCACATTACACTGTAGCATCTCTCTGATATTCCACTGCATGAGAATTCCCGTTCTGCTCCACTTCTATTAAGAAGGTTGTTGGTATGGTTAAATGATGGCAAGTCATGTGCTGGTTTTATAGCGTAGAGTGATGGAGAGAAGGACAAGGGCACTAAGGTATTTTTTCCTGCATTTCCTCAGCCAACATACAAAATACAAGGCTCATGCACTTCCAGTGAGAACTTTCATTTTAATGTATACAAGGAAAGATCTGTGTGATCTTAATTTTAAACAAATTGTTGTATATAAGCTTGCTGTGTTCCACAGGGCAGATAAGATGAACACGATCTGATCAAGCAAGTAACATCTTATTGGACTTCGTAGTAGTCAAGAAAAGTGTTCTGTGCTTTGTTGGTAACGGTGAAGACATTGAACTTAGTAATAAGATCCAGTACAGTATGTGTTGTGTTGTGCTCTGAGAAGATGTGTGGTTTTGATGCATGTTGCTGTATAGTATGTAGTAACAGGTAGCAGATGCGATGCGGGTTCCAGAAGGTGAAAGCCTTTGGAAATGGAAAGAATATTAAGATCACCATGATAAGAGACGAAATAATCCACCATGGGTATAGATCTGATGTTCTTTTGTTCAATTATATACCTCTATAGACAAAATGGTTGTAACAATGTCAAAGTTACTGTGACAGGGAGGAGAGAGACCTACTTTGGCATATGTCTTTCTTTAGCTTGTAAATGATTGATAGTGTTGATTTTCAAATAGCTGGCTGTTTTATGTACAGAAATGGATGTCTATGCTTTTGTAGGACTGAAAATGTTTGGTCAACAATCAGTCACTGAGACATTTAGAAAGCGATCTGATTATATCCATCAGGCCGTAGATTTCTTTTTGGCCCCAGTAATAAAGAAATTTGAGAAGCGAGCTTACTTTACTTGATTCCAATGGCTTATTTTTCTAAGTACTTCCATCTTCTTCAGAAATATGCAAAAACATCATAGTGCAGAATAAAAATGAAAATAAGCAGGTACATTTGTTCAACTTATATGGCTGCTTATTTCTGCGTATACGTTCCTGCCTGTGAAAAACTATTCTAGTCGCTACAGGGAGAAGCAGCTTGTATTGCAGACAAATGCACAAAACAACACTCTGCTGTAATTGAATAGAGGTACTGATAAGCAAAGGTCATAGTTTAACATTTTCTGAGGTTATTACTCTCCCTTGGTTTTCTAGAAGTGAGATATTAAGGTACAGATTTCTGAATGTAATGTGCCCAGTACCAAATTGAAAAAAATGATTAATCAGCATGCCTACTTTTTTTTGGGTGGGTTGTTGTTGTTGTTGTTGTTGTTTTAATGCTGCTTTAATAGTGAGCTATTGTTACAGCTGAATGCTCCAGATAATATATCTATACTGTCTGCTGGAATGAGGGCAGTTGCATTTTCAGTGAGTCTCTGTACTGAGCACTCCAGTCACTCTCTTCAGCTACCTGCTACTGTTCCTTGTAGCAGAGTCCATGTTACCTCTTCTTCTAGTTCTGTCCTTTACTTGGTAAATCTTTGATTCCTACACAGAAAATCCCTTTCTTACTCTTTTTTTGTGTGGGGGTGGGTGTGGTATGGGGGATAGGACAGGATGGGGTGGGGGAAGCTTAGATAGAAGCCCAAGCCTCTGCTATCAGCTTGTGATATACCGTTACCTGTTTCCTAAAATCCTGATGTGTCTCTGAAGGGGAATGTTCCTAGGCTTTTCAGCTGCCTGATGGGCTCTTTTAAATGTGGGGTTGGTCATTTAAGGAATAATGCTTCGGCAGCTCTCCGCAGCTGGTTTCCATCTTCACAACCCGCATAGAGTTTGTGGGGTGCTGGGCTGTACATCTTTGAAATGTGCTGGAGTTGTTCCCAGCTTCAGTCTAATTAGTGATCCATGCGCGTGTCGTGAGCCAGGTCCTCAAGCAGATTGAGGCGGGTCCCCGGTAGCTGGGGGAACCATGTGTTGTCTCTTTGGACCAGGTGAGAATTTGACCCAGGATCTAGTTCAGAGAGCATTTAAACAGCCAGCAAAGAATGCTTTCTTGGGTTTGTTGTTAAAATTGGAAAGGGGTATACAAGAGAGCAGCTGGTAGAAACTTCTGTTTTCTCAGCTGTATATGTAGGCACAATAAACATTCCTTCTTTCTCTTTCTGAGAAATGAACAGGAGTTTGATGATTTCCGCCCCCCCCCCCCC
>Ga0065711_1037100_pt1 | contig 20202 bp, 21 predicted proteins | sample Hoacrofraction12_FD_59098 | JGI IMG/M metagenome (GOLD analysis project Ga0065711, IMG submission 59098) | Hoatzin crop microbial communities from Cojedes, Venezuela - Epithelial fraction 12 v2 (version 2) | ecosystem: Host-associated > Birds > Digestive system > Esophagus > Crop | place... | reverse complement strand
ATGCGCGGGGCGGCGGCTGGAGTAGGCCGCGGCGCCGTCTGTCGTGGTTCGTGTCGCTGCCGCCGCTGCTGCTGGCCCCCCCTCGGTCTCCCGCTCAAGACGCCGGGCGCTCCCGCCGCCGCGATGATGATGATGGCGCTGAGCAAGACCTTCGGGCAGAAGCCCGTCAAGTTCCAACTGGAGGAGGACGGCGAGTTCTACATGATCGGCTCCGAGGTGTGGCCCCGGGCGCGAACCGGGCCCGGGGGGGCTGCCGGGGCAGCGGGGCGCCGGGCCGGGTCGGGGGAGCTGGCGAGGGGCCTGGGCTCGGGGTCGGGAAGGGGCTGAGGGGGGGCAGCGGCCTCCCAGCCCCTGCGGGTCCCTTCCGCGGCCCCGTTTGCGGGCGCTGCCGGGGGCGGCGCCGGGCCGGGCGGTGGGCTCTGTCCGAGCACTTCGGCCGTGCTGGGACCAGTGCTCCCAGTAAGGGTGGCTCTTGGCGACACGCACGAGTAGGTGGAGACCGGATCCTCAGCGGTCGCTGCCTGAGGCCCCCGTTCGAGGGCCTGCTCCCTGATACTCCCACTTACGAATTTTTGTAGCACAGTAGTTCAGAATTTCGGGTTATTTGACGTGGCATGAGGTAATTAAGTCCCCACCTAGGCCTTTGTGCTTAGTAACACGACGAAAATCAGCAGGCTCAGCTTTTCAGCCTTGTGCAAATTGGTCTTGCTGACAGATGCCAGGGTGCAGCACTGCAGCACCCCAGTGTATGTGCTGATGCTGTATTCCCTCATGCCGAGAGGCTTTTCTGCCTTCCTGGAGACTGGACTGGCTGAAGCGAGAAACATGGGTGCTTCAGCACCAGGGAAATGATCGCAGCTGGAGACAGCAAAAGAATGTTTCAGCCCCCTGTATTGGTGCAAAAAAGGAAATACTGGTTAAGTTACATTTCCAGCTGTATAGGTTGAGCAGGGACTAAAGGGCCTTTGCTCTCTCATGTGAAATGTAAAGTTTGAAAGACCTGTAATTGCAGTCTGCTGATCTGCGAGATTGCCTTACCAGGCCAGACAGGTGGAAGGGGGAAAAGGGTTGTCTTTTTTATCTGCCATTAATTTCTGTCCATTGATGAGCACTGTAGAGCAACAGATATGATTCAGAATTACCTGAAAATAGATGTTAAGATCAAAATGAGTCTTGTCAAACAAACATTAAAAACCTTATTGTGTGGCAGTCTGCCAGTGTACTACCAGTCTAAAATTTTGATTTCAGAGTCTAGAAATAGTTCTGTTGTTCAGCAAATCCTGCTGTAGCCTTCAGCACAGGTGAGGATCTTGTGCCAGGAAGAATGGTACTGCTTTACAGACGTTCAGTAGATTTGGAAGAGGATTATTGGCAATGATCACACTTGTTCAAAGGATTCAACTCTTCATTTGCTGTATTCAAGCAATGTCTGGATGGCATAGAGGTTCAAAGTAAAGATGGTAATTGTTGGAGAGCTGGGTATCTGGTTTGATTTAATTCCTACTAAACATTGTGCACTGAAACATAAATTGAAGTAAAGAAAGGTTAGGTTGTTAAAAAATAAATGGAAGTGGAGTTTTTTCCTATTAAATTGATTATTGTCAATGGATGGGAGATTTTTCTTATTGGGCTACTGAAATAAGCGCCGATAAAAGTTTTGTATTCTGTATTGCTGAAAAAATGGTGATGCCATATGATATCAAACCCAGTGCAGTCAGTGTATCATGGAAAACAAACAAAAAAACCCCTGAGAGGTTCCTCTTATCATTACAAAGGGCTGAATTTGTTTCAGCTTCTGCTAAAAATCTCTTAAATGGAATACCAGGCCATACTGGAACACCAGGCCACGTCTCCACTTTTCTTCTTGTAGGTGGGGAACTACTTGCGTATGTTTCGGGGTTCCCTGTACAAGAGATATCCCTCGCTCTGGAGGCGACTAGCCACAGTGGAAGAAAGGAAGAAGATAGTGGCCTCTTCACATGGTGAGAAATTGAGCAAACATTCCCAGTAATCCTTATCTGAAATCTGAAATTTTGCCTTGAGAAACTGTCTCTGGCAGTGGAGAAGCTTGTGCACCTTTAGGGCTGGACAAATCACTTCCGATTGCCCCAGTGACGGAGCGCTCTGCAGTGGTGGCACTGGTGGCTCCTGGTTCCATCTGGCAACAAACATCAACTGATCAAAAATGTTCTAAAATTGAAACATCCATCATGGCTTTCCTGGGGTTGGCTGCATTCATCACAAAGCAAAAGCCACATCTCAAAATCAATACCATATTCCAGAAGAGACTTCTGTAGACAAAGAGGGGTGGGTTTGTCTCTTTTGTCAAATAGGCAGGAATGTTGCAAGGATGCCCCACTGAAAATGTGCATCTTTGCTTAGCTTTGCTTCTTGCAGGGACTGAATTTTTATGCCTCCCAGAATTTGTTGTGGTGTGTTGCTACTGATGTGACTGCCACAGTGAGAATATAGCTGCCTCAGTATTCTTTTTGGTGGGAGACGAATAACAAGCAGTTAAATTTCTTAGCAATATGACCTGTTGTACTCTTTAGACTAAAGCATAATAAAAATAAATGGTTCATTCTAGACTTATGTCTCCTTCCTCCAAGTATCCTGCTGACCTGTTGCTTTCTTTTCTTTTTTTTTTTTTTTTTCCCTCAATAGAAAATCAGCGGTCTCACAGTCCCAGAAGATGTAAGTCTTATCTGTGTGTTATTCGTAGCTGTGCTAGAGGAAGAATCTCCACTGTGACCTTTGGTGTTAACTACAATATATATTAATGTCTAATCCTCTGATCTCTCACTGCGGTCGCCCTAATGGTGCATCCTGATCACATGCTTAACTCTTCTTCCTCAGAATGTTAGTGGGAATGTCGAAGGCAGATGGTCTCTGTAATTTGGCAAGAGCTGTCCTGAGGTTTCTCCCTCTTTCCCAAGTCTTATCAGGTTTTCTGTTGATCATTGCCTCTCTATTTCCAACCGTTAAGGCCACTGAGGATGTATTGTTTTCTGGGTTTTTCCTCCCAGAAGGCTGTGGAAGAGATTTCACATCATTTTGGCAGATGTAGGTGAGCAGAGCTAAACCATGTGATTGCAAAGGGCAATTTGGGGTGGGAAAGAATTGTTTTTCTCTTCCTTTTCTTAAGTAGAAGCGCATTAAAGTTTATGTAATAATTATGAGGATTTAAGGACTTTTTTTTTCTGAAGTTTTGTTTTTGTAGCATTCACTTCCATCTTTGGTCATTTCTGTTATGAAATTTACTTGAATCTATAAATAAGTTGCACCCTGAAAGAATGAGGTTCATCCAGTGGTAGTACCTGAGGGAAGCTCATGTAATGAAGCTCTTTTCAGTGGTGTCAAGCAACAGGACAAGGGGCAATGGGCACAAATTGAAGCACAGGAAGTTCCAGCTGAATGTGAGGAAGAACTTCTTCACTCTGAGGATGACGCAGCACTGGAACAGGCTGCCCAGAGAGGTGGTGGATTCTCCTTCTCTGGAGATACTCAAAACCGGCCTGGATGAAGTCCTGCGCAGCCTGCTCTGGGTGACCCTGCTTCGGCAGGGGGGTTGGACTAAATGATCCACAGAGGTCCCTTCCAACCTGTGATTCTGTGATTCTAACCCTCCCTGTGTCTTGACTCCTAGTCCAAATGAAAGATGTTTTTAGTAGAGTACGAACAGGATAGCTATACAGTGTAAAGAGATACTGATGCCTTTTGCAAATCTTGGCTCTGTCACTATGCAGCTATTCCAAGGTGTCATACTGCTTTTGTCTTTCAAATTGTACTTCTTCTCTGGGCTTTGTGGTGGGGATTGCTATGTATCAACTAAGGCATTGCATCCCAGGGCCATGAAGATGATCAGAGGGCTGGAGCACCGCTGCTCTGAGGACAGGCTGAGAGAGTTGGGGCTGTTCAGCCTGGAGAAGGCTGCAGGGAGACCTTATTGCAGCCTTTCAGTACCAGAAGGGGGCCTATAGGAAAGATGGGGAAAATATTTTCAGCAGGGCTTGTTGCCATAGGACAAAGAGCAATGGCTTTAAACTAAGGGAGGCTAGATTTAGATTGGATATAAAGAAGAAATTTTTTACCATAAGGGTGGTGAAACACTGGAACAGACTGCCCAGAGAAGTAGTGGAGGCCCCATCGCTGGAAACATTCAAGGCCAGGTTTGATGGCACTCTGAGCAGCCTGATCTAGTTGAAGATATCCCTACTCGCTGCAGGGGGGGTGGGCTAGATGACATCTAAAGGTCCCTTCCAACCCAAAGCATTCTATGATTCTGTGATCCCTGCTCCCAAGAAAGTCACGTTTATTCCTGCTGTTGAGATGGAGTTCAAAACCTGATTATATTTCTGTAGTGCCAGGCACTGTGGCTGGGCTTCTGGTCACTGCAGTGCAAGTAATCTACCCCAATAGCAGAGCATCCTGGTGTGTGAGGGAGAGTGGAGCTTTCTGGCAACTCAGAAATGACAGGGGAAAGTTTTGTCTTCTCTGTTTATCCCATGTGTACAAAATGCCATGTCCAAGCCTTTCTTGAAAATTAAATGCCTATGAGAAGAAAAATGAAGCCCAAAGGACTTTTGGGGCTCACATTCAAACTACTTGGTAACCTATTTTAGTCCCTGCTGCAGTGGCAGGGAGGGCTTTTCACTATGCAGCCTATTAATGCTACATTGCTTTGTCGTTCTTTTCCATGTTAATTATTGGCATCTTTCCTGGTAATAGATCATGGCTATACAACATTAGCCACTAGCGTGACGCTGTTAAAGGCTTCTGAAGTGGAAGAGATCTTGGATGGAAACGATGAGAAGTATAAGGCAGTGTCTATCAGCACAGAACCTCCTACCTACCTCAGGTAACCAGCACTGGTGAGGGCCAAGGTCAGAGTGGAGCTGCTTAGAAGATGTCAGCTTGGGCAGGAAGCACAAGAAGTTGCATAAACTCAGGCCATTGTGCAGCAGGGTGCTTGCCAGTCTGTGCTAACAGTTGTTTGCAGTATTGGGCAAATGAAGATCTCAGAGCATAAGGATTTGGTTTACTGCCCACGTACAACAGGAAGAAAAGCATAAGTGTTTGATAATACAACTCTTTTTGCAATTACTGCATTCCAGCTGTAACAGATGTTTTGCAGAGCATGCTGTCTGCACGTACTGCCTTCTGGAGACCTCATATTCCGCAGCAGTCCTTTTTGTAAAGTGTAGACAGAAAACCCAAATATGAACTTAGTATTTAGAAGTGCACCTGGATTCATATCTGATGAATAATTGTGAGCTGGAGAATGGGCTTCCTAGAGGCTACTATGGAACATAAGTTCTCAGTGGAACAATATAGTTGAGGGTTCCAGAATTAAATAGCAGGAACTCATGATAGGACTTAAAGTTTAAAATTATATCATTCCTGAAGTAGTAGGAGTGGTGCTCAAGGGCTACAGTTTAACATACAGTCTCCTTCTTCAGAGAACAGAAGGCAAAGAGGAACAACCAGTGGGTGCCAACCCTGCCCAACAGCTCTCATCACCTGGATGCAGTGCCATGCTCAACAACAATTAACAGAAATCGCATGGGCAGGGATAAGAAGAGGACGTTCCCTCTGTGGTAAGACAGCTTCCTGCTTCCAAAAAGTGGAAACGGTTACCATCGTGATGCACTGCCAAGGTAGTGCTGATGTGTTGTTATAATGTTGTGATTAATCTCAAAAGACCTACAGGATGCTAATTTGGAGGTTCTTAGTGAAATTGTGTGTCTTGAAGCTCTTCCTTAGAGCGGCCAGCCATGGCTCAGAGAGGAGGCTTTCCTTTTATCAGGAAAATGGTTCATTCTTCTCCTGATGAGTTCCTCCTACTTTCTGCTGATTTGCTGAGCAGCTGTAATACGAGGAGCCTGCAAACCCTCTCCGCGAAGGACAGGTTTCCTCCCACTGACATATTCCAGTAACTTTGATGTAATTTATTCAATGGAAAATGCTGCTGTGGCTCGTGACTTACTTTTGTTTTCCATTCTAAAAGTTGAGGAAGATAAAATGTAATCCTGGAAAACTTCCTTGTTTTATTTGCTGGAATGTATTATGATAGATGTAATAAAAGGTGATAAACTGGTATTGGTTGCCATATCCCTGTAAGCTTGTGTGGAGGAGAGCTGGAGTGCGGGGATTGCTTCCAACCAATATTATCTTCCCTCTGTGGATGCCAGACGTGTCAGTGCTAGTTGCATATAATGTTTTGTTGCTCTTTGTATTAGCTTTGATGACCATGACCCAGCAGTGATCCATGAGAATGCATCCCAGCCAGAGGTTCTGGTTCCAATCAGACTTGATATGGAAATTGATGGGCAGAAACTCAGAGATGCATTTACGTGGAACATGAACGGTATGTAGGAAGGAGAGTTTCCGGAAGCTGGAGAGGTAGAGTTGTATCCATTACCAAATATGAAGAGAGAACAAGCATGAGTGTGCATGTCCTTGCCCCGTATACACAGAGCTTTAAAGCTCTCCCACTTTGGACTGTGTTCAGCTCTCATGTCTCTTAGCAGATGCTCTGCCACTTCCATGGGTTGCAGTCCTTCCTGGACACATGTAATCTGAAGAGTGTAACTGGCCTACTCTCCTGACCCAGTTCATCAGCCCAGCAATATGAGACTATTCTGTTAGCTGGGGTACCTTGAATGCAAAACAGTTAATGTGCATGGCTTCTTTATGTACGTGGATTATTAGACCATAGCTATGTTGTCTCCATGGAGCAAGTACAGAAGGCTGTAAGTCCCTATGTCAGTGTGCACGTCCTTACAAACCTGATACAAAACACCATTGTAAAAGCAAAAGGTGATGCATTTGGGATTCCCTTTGACATGCGGTGGGATTAATTTTGTGCATTCTGTAAGTGGCAGACACTGATTTCTGAGAAAGTTAACAGTGTCTCTTCATTCTTGTTCTGTATCAGAAAAGCTAATGACCCCAGAAATGTTCTCTGAGATTCTTTGCGATGACCTGGATTTGAATCCTCTGACCTTTGTCCCTGCTATTGCCTCTGCCATCCGACAACAGATCGAGTCATACCCAACTGACAGTATCCTAGAAGATCAGTCAGACCAACGAGTTATTATTAAGGTAATAAAGGAAGGCAGTAGAACGAGAGCTGAACCATTTGGGTTTCTCTGGATAGGTTGTGGGGGAGGAAGAATACAAAGTCCCCCTCAGAGCAAAGGAGCATTTAATTCCAGTCCTGCGTCCAGATTGCATTTCGTCGTCTGTATTGAGAACAGAACCAAGGTGGCAGATCACTAAACATTCATGTGCCATTCCCTGAGATGATGAAATAGTTCAGTTAAAGCATTGTTGAGTCCTTTTGGAAGAACTGCACCTTGGTGAGCAAAGCTGAGTCGTCTTGATGCTACTATAAAAATTCTGTTAAGAGCTCTGCAGATGCTATGAACTAGGAGTTACCTCTCCAGTTCTCTTCCCCAGCCTCTGCCTCCTCAGTTAAATTACGTTTGATGTACTATTGCAAGAGATAGAAATGAGTGACCTGTTTCTTCCCTTATCTCCAGCTAAACATCCATGTAGGGAACATCTCCCTTGTAGACCAGTTTGAATGGGACATGTCAGAGAAGGAGAATTCGCCAGAGAAGTTTGCCTTGAAGCTGTGTTCAGAGCTTGGCCTAGGTGGGGAGTTTGTCACTACTATTGCCTACAGCATCCGGGGACAGCTGAGTTGGCATCAGAAGACATATGCCTTCAGGTACAGAACTGTCATCTGCCTAGTACGGGTGTGGGGGTGTGTTCGTACTTCATGGGCGTTTGCATCAGTGAATCTTAGAACAGCTGACCTGATGCAGAAAGTTTCATCTGAAATTGGTCCTTACGGCTTGCACTCATTTTGTCCTTAAGATTGCTTGTCCTCCAGTATTTTTTCCTTCTGGGTGTAATATACTCCAGGACCAAATATTGATGAAATGTTAGCTTTTGCCATAGAATGAAAGGCTGTTGTAATTAACAGTGACTGAATACCTTGTGTCCCCTTCTTCTAATGTATGCTGACAGTGAGCCCTGGATACATTTCTGTTCTGTTGGCTTTGCCTGACTTGGGCCATCCAGTGTCTCAAGCTTTGGTGTTTTGAACTAAAACTAATTGAAACTGTAGCTCCCTATCCTGGCTGATGTTAACATTGGCTTGATCATCAGCCATTCTCACAACTGGAATGCAGCAGTGTCAGGTTTGATTAGTCAGCTTTGTAACTTGTATCCTAATGATAATCGTTACCAGTTGTGCTGTGCAGTGTTCTGTGGTGAGTTACTGTACTGATGTTATCCTCAGCGTGTTGCTGAGTCTGCAGACTGTAAGTATCCCTTAACATGTGCTGGGAGATTTTTTGACTTCAGGTCACGGCGACAGTTGAGGAAGTTTGAGAGTTCAGCAAATGATGTATTGCACAGGTGAGAGAATGGTACTGTTGACACCAGTTTTGTAGAGTTCAGGGAGGAAAAAACATCTAATTTAAACCTTGTTTTGTGTCACAGTACAAGCATGTCCTTCTCTTCCCTTTTTTCTTCCAGCAAAGGAGTACTTTTGAAACCTTAGGGTGATTAATGATATTTGGGTTCTGTGGTTGGTTAGTTCCTGAATTCCCAAACCACAGGACTGATGGTTGCTCCAAAGTCATCCCACTGATGTAAGGATAGGGTCTGTTTTAGATGTATGAAAAGAACCTTAACATCTCAAGGGACTGGGGGTTTGAGAAGTCATGTGCCTGTTAATCATCTGAGGGAGCTGTCTTCTAGTTGATGAAAGCCAGGGCAGTTTGTTCAGCTGGCCTGCTCTGTGCAAAACAGGGAGAGCCTGAAAGCTCAGCGGAAAGGGCAGGACTGGACACAGACAGGTAACTGATGCATCAGGGATTTTCAGGGGGTTGGTCTGCTATGATGTTTTCCACTTTGGTACTACGATGTTTTCCCACCTAGTGTTTCTAGTGGCAGCACACAGCACTTCATAGCCAGAGTTTTGCCTTTGAGACCTGAATGGTGGCACAGGTTCTCTCCCACACCACATGCCTGAGGTCCATCACTTTTCCAAAAGAAGATGTTTCCCTGCCCTCTTGGCATGACCATGCCACTACTGCCAGAGGCCTGGACCCTAGCAGGGGGAGTGTCTTGTTCTACTGTGAATCCTGCAGCTGACAGTGCATTTCAGTCATTCTGCCAGCAGCACTGTCCTCTTCATCAGAAAAGAACAGGGGAGGGGGAGCTGTCTTTGGAGTTTGAGAGATGAGGGAGGATTTTTTCAGTTTATCTCTGATTCTTTGCTAAAGAAGTGTCATATCTGAGTTGGCTTGCAATTATGCTATGCCTGTGAGGCCGGCTCTCCAACCTGCATCTAGTTCTTAGAGGGTGTTCCATGTTAAGCATAGTAAATGAGGTGGAGACTATGCTATCAAGTCAAAAAAGCCAGTTAAGATCTAGCAGTTAGCCAGGAATGTGTAGCAGTCTGGGGCTGGGATGAAATTCGTGGGTTTCAGTGTTGCTTAGTGGATGTCAGCAGTGCTGAAAGTAGATTTGACTAAGGCTTCCTCCCAGGATCAGAGACCAAAGGCCCTGGATGAATTTTTCATTATATCATTACTTTGAATACTTATTATTCTAGATCGATAGCTTTGATGCAGACATTGTGTGTTCCCATGGCGATTAGCATTTGACTTCCTCCCTAGGCAAATGAGAGGGCTGCATGAGAAGGCTGCCCCTGAGTGCTGAAATCCTGTGCCGAGCCTGTCCCTGGGGAGGGGGCCGCATGTGTGTGTACACCTGCCCGAGGGCTCCTCTCACACACACACATGCTTCCTGCAGCTCGGGCTGAGCCGCTTTCTAGAATTCAAAGCAAACATTTACATTCTGAGGCTCCTCTCTATTTATGCTGGGCTTCCAGCTCCACTGTCAATATTTGGGAAGCTACTCTTGGTCAGTTCCTGTTGACTTTTACTGAAAAGTGGCTAGTGAAGCAGTAAATATTTTTGTGCGTGTGATAATGCAGCTGGTCAGGGCAGACCGATCTCCTGAGGAGCAGATGCTGTGTTCCGGGACAGGGCCTGGTGTTCTGTTGCTTATGCAATGAGTAGCCACATCCTCTGGTTTCAACAGCAGGTCCTAAAAGACTACCCTTTCCATGGCAATTGGGAGAACAATGCTTGTTCCACTATCGGGCTCTCATCAAGGCAGACTTTTGCCAGGGAAGAGCTGTTGGAGGTGTGCTAGGCAAACTACAGCTAGGAAGTCAGAGTTGCAGAACGGCAAAGCTGGACATAGAGCCCTGTTAACAGTCTCTGCTTAGCTGCTGCTCTGGGAGAAGTGCTCCCAGCACTGATAAACTGGTGTGAACTCTGCCTGTGCTTATTGGGTTTGAACGCTGTCAGCCTGTTAAGTAACGGCCTTTGTGGGAGACAGCTGTGCCAGCCACAGTTGCTTTGACAAACCCCTCTCCAGTGGTGAAAGGAGATGGTCTCCCAGAAACTTTAGGCTCAACAAGATTGTAACCATCAGCCCTTGGTGTACTTCTGGGAACCAGACTATCCTAAGTGGAGCTAAGAATGAATACTTAAGCCTGAAACACTGTGAATGATGCGCTGTGGTCCTTGTGTCTTGCATCTGGGCTGCTAACCCAGAGGAGTGCTCTGGGACCACTGATGGATGTTGCTTTCTGCCCTGCCGTGCAGCGAGAACCCTTTGCCGACTGTGGAAATTGCTATTCGCAACACGGGGGATGCTGACCAGTGGTGCCCTCTTCTGGAAACCCTCACAGATGCCGAGATGGAGAAGAAAATCAGAGACCAGGACAGAAATACAAGGTGCTGCCATTTGTTCAGACAGTTCTTCTTCTGGCCTGTCTCTAAGACAGAAGTTAAAAGTTTTGATGTTTGTCTTTCTCTGCTGAGAGCCAACTGGCAGGATTTCAAACTTACAGGCCACAACAGAAACTCATATACCTTTAGCTTCAGGACATCAAACTGTTATCACCTTGCTCCACAAACATTTAAATCTCTACTTTAACCATCTCCTGCTTGAAGCAAAGTATTCTTTTTTATTTCTTTTTTCTTTTCCCTGGGCTCTCTGCTTGTGCAGGGGGATTTGGTTCTATATGAAGGCTTCATCAAAAATATTGGAGTTTCACGCGCTGCCATGCTACCTAGAATCCTGCCACAAGGCTTCCTTTTATGTAGGGTAAAGTACTATTTGGTGTAGGAATGGGCAAGCTCCCAGCTCCAGACTGACTGATGCTGACCTGTTTGCCAGCATGGGAGCACCGTTGTGATTCCAGGAGGAGCTCTGCCCACCACAGAGACCCACTGAGCAGCATTTGACAAGCAGTTGAGAGCACTTGATCCTACTTGGTGAAGTTGCTCCTGGCAGATATAAATGAACTGCTAGAATCTCTCCAAAAGATACATTGTGGGAACAGTAAATATGCTGGCTCAGCTCTTTCCCAGGATTTTTTTTTTTAATGCTGATTAACAGTTTCACAATTATTTTGCTTCTTGGTTATGGCTGGCTGAATAGTTTTCAGTAGTGATCAGTTCAATCCAAGTTAATGAGCAGAAGTGCCCTAAAAGCTGTAACTGAAAATAGTGTCTTAGCCTTATCAACAGGGGCCTTTTCAGGTGACCAAGGAAGTCTGTGTAGGCAATAAACCTGTCTACAGAGTTCACAAAGCTGTGGCAGCCTCCCCAGAAGTGTTGGTTTTTGGTAAGACTTCACATGACTGTAGTATAGCACTTAACTGCACCTCTTTCTCTCTCTCCTAGGCGCATGAGACGTTTGGCCAATACTGCTCCAGCCTGGTAATCTTGTTGTGACACTGGTGCTCTTCCTACGGACTCTATCCCTACTCGTCTCCCCAGATGGATCTAGGATTGGCAGGGGTCTCTGTGTCCCTGAAGGGGACACACATTCCACTTGCCAAGAGTACCCAGTACTGCTGACTTCTGCCCCCACCCCGTCCACCTAAATGCCACGTACCAAGAACGCTGCATTAGCTCATGGACTAGCTGAGACCTGTGGCAGCTGTTGGAGCCCTGATATACCTGTGTGTGGACAGTATAAAGATTCTTTTGTATAGGTGCAACATGCACTATTAGGAAAACTTTTTAAATAAAAGGAATGCGTACTACTTAAGTTGAGTTCAGTAAGTTTGAATGAGTAGTGAATCTCAGCATTTCTGTGCTGTTCTGGTAACTGGGCAGTCCTGGGGCCTAATCTTAATGCTCTTGGGTATAAAGCTGAACGCTCACATGCATTCAGTTTTCCTGAAGCATGGTGGAAAACTGAGTGCTTTACTTCAACAGATAAAGCAGCCCCAAACCGTTTGCTGCAGGGGAAAGTGAGAATGAGACTTGAAGCAGCAAACAACTCTCTAAAGGACTGGTCTGTTACCACCCTTGGTGCAGTCTGTGGTGAACTCAGGTGTTCAGCTGGCTTACTTGACAAGTATGCAACAGTTTAACTGAAGTCACAAACTTAACACTCATTTCTGTCAGGTGTCAACCTAGTGTGTGGTGAACCCTTTTGCCTGTGAAGACTGCATCTGGAAAATGAAGTCTCTGAACTGGTGCAAAAGTTGAAGCCTGCAATCACTGAGACTACAGCTTCTCTTCAGTGAGTGGCTTTGCTGTGGTCATTGTCAGCCCCTATAGCTGCCAGTTACACAGCACCCGAAGTGAAGCGAGGGTCTTAAATAGCCCTAGCACTGCAGTGTTAGGATTTTGCAACCTGAAAAACAACCTGTCTTTCCCTGGGGAGTTTAAAAACAGAACATCCATCAAACTGAGGTGAAAAAAAAAAAACCAAGCTTGCTTAAAAATGAATTAGAATCTACCTTGCTGTTGAGGTACACTAGCTCTTTGATAGAGTTCCTGCCATTCACTGCCAGAATTGACAAGTTTTGCAAGCAAGGCAGATTTTGCTGGCAGCTGGACAGTTATGTTGAGGCCTTTATGGTAAAGCCAATAGCTTTTATGATCCTTGCTGATCCACCCACACTGCTAGCACAGTCGAAAAACACTTTCCGGCCTTAATTTATCATGTTTAGACTTGAGTAATAACAGATCCAGTTCTCATTCCTGGGTGGGAGGGAACTTTTTCCAGATGTTAGCCTGCAGAAACCAAAAACTTGCAATTTAGCAACAATATTGCAGTCTTATCCTAGGCTCCTGCTTCAGAGTGGTACTCTATCCATTATTCCTCATTAGAGAGGTTGAAAGGTTATTTTAGCGAAAGACAAAATGTGGGGCTCCTGCTGCATCTTAGCCTCCAATGTAGAACACATATTTTGCCTCATGGACATAAAACTCCAACTCTTCCTGAGAACACTTCAGCCTCTTTGTTATGATTATGTACTTCTGCAAGCAGCCTCTTCAAGGAATTTCACCAAAACAAGCATGAAACTGCTGTTACACTAGCATCTGTGGTGCAATTTTTGAATTGCTGTGAAGCTTGTTGTTACCTAATCCTAAAGTTCACAACAAGGTATGGACACACAAGGACTACAGCTTCTGTAGCAGGTTTACAAGTACCTCCCTTTGCTTCTCAAGTCCCAGAGAGGCTGTAAGAATTGTCCCTCCAAGCAGCCAGGTGCAAGGTGGGCCAGTCCAGGGTGCTAAGTCCTAGAAAGATGAGAACTGCAGCCAGCTTTCTTCATGCATTAGGACTACTAGGGAGCAGCTTTTTTGCTCTATAATCACAGTTCCTTAGGTTAAACTAGTACACTAGCTAAAAGTGTAGCCCAGCTTTTGCATTTCAAAGTCCCATCTTGGCAGCAATTTAAAACTGAATGTCGGCAGACTTTAAAGGCAAACTCCAGGCAGTGAAACACCGGCTCTGTGTTAGTAGGTCATGAGCAAAAGCACACAGCAAGTACCTGTTGAGTCTGAGGCTGTTTAGCCCTTCGTATTGCTCTGTCTTCTAGAACAATATTGCCATCTGTATGGGTCTTTCATTCTCTTCCTAGAGGAAAACAAGTGCAGCAAAATAGCTTGTTCAAATGAAGTGTGATTTTTGATAAAAAAAGGTGTTTTCATGGGAAGACAACAGAAAGGGGGGGGGGTGTGCATGGTTCAGTCTTCCTTCACCACAACACTTCTATATCATTCTTCATAACTGGATGCTGGTTTACTCAAATTTCTCTCAGTAGTTTTAGTGGTGGTTTGCAAGCTTGTCTAGCAGAGCAGACAGCAACATTACCAAATGAGCTGTCCCAAGATACATCGTTTGCAGATTTACTCCAAAGGCTTTGAGGTCTGGTACAAGCACACATGTACTGCATTAGCAAGAATGATCAAATCCATTTAGTACAGCTGTTCATGGCAGGGAACAGGTGGTTTAGTTTTCCCCTAAAATTCAGATGTTTACATTTCAGAACTAAAAAATTCAACAAGAGTGGAATTACATTGCATGTGCAGACAGCCTTTATTACTAGTGTCAAGTGCTACTGCCAGTCACTGCCTGGATCAAGTGCCCAGCTCTGTCCCCTGTCCTTTCCCAGGCATTGCTTTCTCCAGCTAGACACACCCGCCCCCGCCCCATGCTCTGCAGTCCTGCTGACAGTAGAGAGGAAGGGTATATTCCAGCTAGACTGAACTTCTCCTTGCCCACCAACAAAGAAAAGCCCAAGCAAGCTAAGTCCAGATGAGTACTGGTGAATTGGCGCCTCTGCCCTTGGCAGAAATGGACACACAACTGAAAAATAAAGACTTTAATGTAAAGACTCTTTGGAAACAACAACCAAAAATGGAGTGGGGGACTTAGATGAAAGGAAGAAGCTGAGCTGCATTCTACCATGGTAGATTAGGGAGTACTATTTCATTGAAAGCTCACAAAGAGGTCTCAGAACAGTGAGAGCTGAGAGCATTGGTCTTTGTACAGAGGGCAAAAGTGACCTGGCACACAGCAAGTCACTAACAGCAAGAGAAGGAGGAACTGGTTTAACGCTCCATTTGATTCTTGTTCCCCACTGGGTAACTGAGGAGCCATCACAGCTTCAAGCCCCTGTCCCTAAAACACTTCTGTAAGCATTCAGTAGTTCTTGCGTGCAAAGCTCTGCGGAACCACTTGGTATAAGGAGAAGATGGGTTACCCATACAAACAGTGAAACATTACACATCGGAATGGCAACTGGTGTTACTCCAGTAGGATCTCTGGGCCATAGCGTAAGTCCAGGTGGAAGAGAGGAATCTGGCCACATGAAGTCCTCTGTGTTACTGTGGATGCTGCTGGTGATTATGGTCTTGGTCTCTAGGCTGGTTTTCTGGATGATCCTCAGGGAGACGGTTATAGTTGGGATCCTCTTCAGGTGTGTCAAATACTAGCTTCCTGGCAAGGGACATGACCATCCCCACCAAGCAGGCAGGTTAGGAAAGTGAGCTGAGGACAAATAAAAACCCTAGCCCTCCTAGGAACACCCTGCCCTTCACAGGGCTTGGCTACATGCCACAGCCAGCTGCCTACTGCACCAGCACTAACTTCTTTCCCTCAGCTCAACATATAACAATGACAGTACCTGCTTGCTTCATCTCTAGGTCAGCTTTGATCCTCAGCCTGAAGCCGAACATACTCTGTTTTCTTAAACTACAGAAGTACATCAGAAAAAGTCCTGCCTGCAGCTAGCATTTCCACAAGCAGTAAGAATGCTCCAGTTTAGCAAAGTTTAAGGTACCAGCAGTTGCTTAACAGACCCTGTGTACAGGGTACATATATATGTACATAATGTGCAAAGTGCCAGTGCTTTCTGCAGCAGAGGCATAAACGGTTCAGCTGAGGTGGTATCAGCATGCAATTGTGTCCTATGGTCACCCCATGCTTTCACAGACCACAGTTTTCTATGAAAGTGACCCAGCCTGGGAATCAACACAGCAAAGCCCAGAAAGAATCAGCTTTACTTACAGGATACCAGGTGTTAACAGCAATTTCTTTCCTCCAGGCTGGTTGGGGAAGACATCTTCCAAGAAATAATAGATGTGACCCACGGCAATCCCTGGGGAGAGATGTCAGCAAGGTCAGGCCCAGCTGTGACTCGTTTGCCAGCTGAACCAGAGCTTAAGCAGGGTGAAGCTCCAAGAATCCCTCAGCTGTGTACCCATGCCCCAGCTCCCACCAGAGCCACCCATGCTGCAGTGCTAGAGGGCCAGGCTGTTAGCTGTGATCAGCACAGAACCATGCAGGGAGCCTGTCAGCCTGAAGGCAGCACCAGGCACCCAGGAGACCAGACACAAAACAAGTGTCAGGCAGAGCTCACCACACCCAACTTCTTCCCCTGGGGAAGAACAGCAAATTGCAGGTCACAAGCAAGAGCTCAGGCATGAGGCTGACCACCCAGCAACCTCAGCCAGCTTCACTTTGGGAAACCCACCATCTGAAATAAGATGAAACCAAGAGACGGTGCTAGCGCCCCAGCAGCATCTACAAGAACAGAGCACGCTGTGGCTGCCAAGTTCCCTTGTTCCCAGCACCTGCCAGCTTTGACTTACCCAGTAAGTCGATGATGATGGAGTTGCCTAGAAGCAGAGAGAATCCCATCAGGACCCAGGGCAAAAAGGGGGCCTGGAAGTTAAGAAGCCCAAAGAAGTTCATGCGGATATATGGGTTCCTGCGACTCCACACATACACCAGCATGATGGTGAAAGCCTGGCCCAGGAAAAACAGGCTGGCAAAGAGTCCAAATAGCTAGGAATTACTGAGTCAAGGGAAAACCCACCAACCCTGTGCACCACCTCCAGGCAGCACAGGGTGCCTTGTGACTAGGAAACTCTGAGCTGATCACAGTGTACAAGACATTGCCCATGCCACCAAACCTTTCCTGGGCTAGATGAGATGTACTGACACCACCCCCCACTCCCCCCCCCACATTTGCCTCCCTGCCACCCCAGAACGAGGCACTCTGGAGTGGCACAGACTGGTCACTCCTTAAGCCGTTGTCTATAACCACCAGAGACCAGGGAGCTCATATGGTCACCTCTGCAAAGTGACCATCAAAAGTGACCTTCAGAGAAAGGCCTTCACATTCTTACAGCACTTGGGACATGTGGCAAATACTAACAACTAGCTCACATCCAGTATCTGTCTTCTACAGAAGAATTTCAGCAGTAAGATGGCTCTTGCTATTCACAGCCCTCTTCTCCAGGATACAAGGAGACAGCCAGAGGCAAAAAATTTCCCTGCCCTTCTAGCTGGAGTCAAAATCCACCCACTGCCAAGTATGTGACTGCTGTAGGCAGCTGGACACTCACTGGCCAAACACCTGAGGACAGCCAACAGACATGAAAGCTCACACAGCTTCACGCAGAGCTCTGTGGGGAAAGCAGTGCTCTGAGCCACCTGCATAAGATGGCAGCAAGACAGAAAAAGTTTTATGCTTGTGAGGGAGATTTCTCCCCATCTGACTATTTTGTCCTACAACAAAAGAACTTCTTAAGATGTGTGACAGTATCTCCAGCCACTGACAGGCTGCAAGCACAGAGTGCTGGGCTCATGCTGCCCGACATACTGATGGCAGACAGTATGTGGGCACCCTACTCCTTGTCCCTATGTTTCCATGTTCTTCCCTTCAGCTGCAGCTCAGTTTTCTGAGCCAGCCTCATGCCAGTCGTAGCAGCGCTGCAGCGTGCTCCACCCACCAAAGCCCAGACACCATGTCCATGCCGCAGCTGGACGGTTTCTCACAGAGCATAACAAGGGGCTTCCTTTCAGGCTGAGCTTCCTGAGCACGCTGCCACATGTCCTCTTTTGGGATCAGGCAGCCCATCCCTTGCCAGGTGCATCAGTGCTTCTGCAGACACCAACAGAAGTATAGACAACTTTTCCTGCATTTTGCTTCTGCTCTAAGCATACTAGGTGAGGCACAGGCCAGGAGACAGCGGTGGGCAAGAAAGGAGCACCAGCTGTGCCATACAGCCAGAAGTTGCCACTCCACCACATGCTCAGCAGAGCTCTCCAAAGCCTCAGGGCATGAGCCTGGCAGGCCCTGGAGCACAACAAGGCTCTGCCCCATGGCACCAAGAAGACTCTCAAGGCAGCTGTCCTGGTCAGTGGGCAGGTACCTGCTACAGACTACACAACACAGCTGGGACAGAGAGCTAGCAGACAAGCCCACACTACCCATAACATCTCAGAAGATGCTAAAGAGCCCCAGCCAACTCCAAAGGATACTGTCATGAGAAACCCTCCAAAGAGGAACATGAAGACAAAGTCAGCTGTCCTTCCACGGAAGGAGCCTTCTTCTAACATGCGGCAGTACCTGTACCTGAGAGCAGGAGAGAAGGGAGGGGTTGCAGTATAGGAAATTAACAGCTGGCCACCCTATGTCCCCACAGCACGACTTTACAGCGAATAAGCCAGCTGCAAGCTATTTCATCACAGGAAGCTGTCAGCCAGGTCTCCAAGCCCTCAAGCAGAACAGTGCAAACTTCATCTCATATCACTGACCCCAGGAAAAGAAAGCGGCATCTGCTGCGCTCCAGCCAGAGCTCACCCCAGGAACGGGCACTGCTCTCCAGTGTGAGCTGCAGCAGCACTGCCAGCTTCTTCAGCCTTTTGGCAGGGGCTGCCCTGCAGCAGAGATGGAGGTGCAGAAGGTGGCCACAGTTGTCAGGGGAGTGGCTTCAATTCACACCAAAACAGCCAAGGGAAGAATCCACAGCCCTAGACTGCTGCCAAGACAAGTCAGCCTGGGGAGGAAAATGGACAGGGGGAAATTGCATCTCAAAGCCAAAAAGGGAGGAGAGAGCTTCACTGAGACCAAAGGATACAGAAATATCATGTTGAAAAAGAAACTGAATCCCAGGGGCCCAAAAAAGAGGAAGTTGGTGATCAGCCTCCATATCTGAAAGAGAAGAGAGAGAAGAGAGAGCAAAGGAGGCGGACGGACAGGTCTCTCCCCATCACATGTACAGCAACCCATCACCCTATCCACTGGGGATGCCCAGTCGTGCACCCATCCCCTCAGAACTACCCCAGGACACCAGAGAGCTGCACCGACTTCACGTGGGACCTCCCTCCATTGCCCACATCAGAGTATCTTGCCATTCCAGGTGTGGGAAAGATTTCTCTACTTTCCTGGAAGGGACAAACAGCCACAATTCAGCACCCAGAGCCAAAGCAAATCACCATTCATGCCTCTCCACAATAAAGCCTTGCCCACCCACATTGGCCCAAACATCTCAGTGTCACAGAAGAGGCAGGTTTTGAGCAAAGGAAAAAAGGAAATGTCAAGATGGTGTGTGGCAGGGGAAGGCTGGAAGAAGTTATCTCCGCCCTGCCATCTAAGAGGGGACACCACGCTGATGACCCAGCTCCCGCCAAACAGAGGAGGTTGGAGTAGTGGGAAGGAAGCCCCTTGGGGTCACACGGCACTCCCTGACTGCCCCGGGGCATGGGACATCCAGGGCCCAGCTTGTCACACCCACCCCTGGCTAGGGACAGGCAAGAGGAGCCCCAAAGCCCAGGCAAGGCCTCACCTGGAACTTCCTGAAGATGAGGTCGGGGTTGAAGTACAGCTGGAAGGGGGTGATGAACTCCAGCTGCTGTGAGAGACAGGCAGAGCAGCTGCCACCCGCTGACGGCCACCCACTGCCCTCAGCCAGTCCCCGGCTCCCCCACCACAGCACCCCCACAGGGAACCCGACCTCCCCGCCGCACCCCCCCGGGCCCCGTGCGCCCTCACCACGGCGGCGGTGGTGAGCACGCAGGCGGTGGTGTAGGCCCGCGTCACGGCCGGCATGCCCAGGTACTCCTGCGCGAAGCCCTGGTAGGCCATGCTACACGGGGACAGCACCCGTCTGCGCCGCGGACCCTTTAACGCCCCCCCAACGCGCCGCCGCAGCCGCCACGCCCCCGCGGGCCGTACCCGGCCAATCACGACGCGACAGGCGGCGCGAGCTGGCCAATCGGAGTGCGCCTCATGCTCTCGGCCTCCACCCGCCGCCAACCCGGGACGGACCCGCTGCAGCAGGTGACGGGCTGGGAGAGGGAGAGCCCCTGCGGTGCCGCCCCTTGAAGGTGGGGCGAGCCTCCGTTGCCAATGGCAGCGGGCAGTCCTAGTGACAGGTGGTTGAGGGAAGTCGGGGAAGGGAAAAAGCAGGTCACGTGCCTCGCAGGAGCAGGCCAATCAGAGGGAGAGCAGGGTGACACGGCGGGCAGCGGCGGGCAGCGGCGGGCAGCGGCGGGCAGCGGCGG
>Ga0065711_1005457_pt1 | contig 20203 bp, 14 predicted proteins | sample Hoacrofraction12_FD_59098 | JGI IMG/M metagenome (GOLD analysis project Ga0065711, IMG submission 59098) | Hoatzin crop microbial communities from Cojedes, Venezuela - Epithelial fraction 12 v2 (version 2) | ecosystem: Host-associated > Birds > Digestive system > Esophagus > Crop | place... | reverse complement strand
GGCCCGGTGCGGGGGGGCCCGGGCGCCGGCAGCGGTTGGGCGGGGAGGCCGCGGCACCTCCGTCCGTGGCCATGCTGACGGCCCCGGGTGGCCGCTGGCCCGGCTGGAGGAGGGGGCTGGGGCAGGTGGCCGCCCTCGGAGGCCCCTCCGGCCTCGGCTGCGGTGTGGGCATCAGGTCGCCGCGCGGGGAGACTGCGGTGGGCGGCCGTGACCGTAGAGAGAAAATAACTCGCTATGGTGACCTCCGTGACAGGGAACGCAGAACTGGTTGGTGTGTTGTAAATAAACAAAGCCGGTTTGCTACACAGTGCTGACTTTACATTCATGCAAGGCAAACGCGTTTTGAACTGTAAAAGCAGAGCGACAGAAGCTTTGTGGTGTAATTCCCGTGCTTGGGCGGGATGCTTTCCGACCCGGATCCGGGGGCGTGCCGCAGGCTACGGAACAAGGGCAGGAAAAACTCCGGTGAGGCAGTTTGTCGTTCATCCGGCAAATCCCGAAATCCCATTTTCCGTGTCTTCCATTTTGTGCCATGAACTCTGGGTGAATTTTGGACAAAATGCGTAAAACAGTGAAAGGTGATAAAATTAAAGTGAGCTATTATCTTGGAAAAAAAATTGCACAAATAGTGCGATATACATTATTTCAGGACAGTTTAAAGACCAGTATCATAGGAAATGTTTGTTATTATGCTTTTAAAACAATGTGCTCTTTTTAAAATTATTTCAGCAGGCGTCTTAATCAACTAAAATGGTTCTAAAGAAGAAGAAGGAAATTCAGGTAGATGCATTCTTGCTTGATCAGCAGCAGCTTGAAAAACTTCAGAGTAAGTAGGATGTGTTTTTTCTGAACTAAGGTTGTGTGGTTTCTTTTTGTTTGTAGAATGCATTTGAGTAGCTACTGAAATTGATATTATTATGTTTTGTTTCTGATGGTTTTGTTTTGTGGGTTTTAGGTGTGTTTGCTCTTTTGTGGTTTGTATTTGTTTTGTAATGAAAATGATGTCTTACCTTGGTAGATTTAAAAGAACCCTTCAGAGCACCATGTCTTTGGTTTGCAAACTCTTTGCTTTGTTTTATCATTGGTGTGAAGGTGGTAGAAGATCTGTAATTCAGTGCTACCTGAAGCACTAGGCTTAAATGTGGGCTAGCATTGAATTTCAAAGAATCACAGAACGGTTGAGGTTGGAAACGATCTCTGGAAGATCATCCCTTGTGTGTTTTCCCAGTCTTTGTATTTTCTGTAGTTAACTTGATTTAAAGATACTGTTCAAATGCTCTTTTGTTTTGTGGTTGGTTTTTTTTTTTTGTTTCATGAGAGAAACTTCCAGTGGTCTTCCCTTGGGAAAAAAAAAACCAAACCAAAACAGAGTAATACAAGATTTGTATGCTGAAGTTACGATGAGGTACTCCTTGCCTTCTGGTCAGCACTGGTGAGGCCACACCTGGAGCACTGCATCCATTGGCTCCCCAGTACAAGAGAGATATGGACGTACTGGAGAGAGTCCAACAAAGGACCACATGAAGGGCCTGGAGCATCCCTCCTATAAAGAAAGGCTGAGAGAGCTGGGGCTCTTCAGCCTGGTGAAGAGAAGGCTCCTGGGAATCTTACCAATGTGTAAAAAATACCTGAAAGGAAGGCGTAAAGAAGACAGAGCCTGGCTTTTTTGTGTGTTGAATGGTGATGGGACAGGAGGCGTTGGGCACAAACTGAAACACAGGAGGTTCGCTCTGAACATCAGGAGACGCTTTTTTTTTTTATACAGGGGTGACTGAGCGCTGGCACAGGTTTCCCAGGGAAGCTGGGGAGTCTCTGTCCTTGGAGATATTCAAAAGCCACCTGGGCAGCCTGTTCCAGGTGACCCTACTTGAGCAGTGGGTCTGGACTAGATGACCTCCAGAGCTCCCTTCCAACTTCAACCATGCTGTGATTTTGTGAAACTGGTCTTTGTACTTAAGATGAAGCCTAGTATTACATTGCAGTGAAACTTGGTTTTTTTTTTTCATTTGTTAGAAAAAAAAATTGGTGTTAAAGTGTTGTAAGGAGCCTTAAGGGATTGTGGCACCAGTAGGTTTGCTGGAACAGGAAAAAAAAACCCCTAAGAACTAAGCAGTGATTTCTTACTATAAATTATGTATTGTTCGTACTGATCATTGTAAATCCTTTATAAAAAGAGACTCTTATTCCAAATGTAGGGTTTTCGAAGGCTGAAGAGCAAAACCTGGCATCTCTGCTGCTGCACTGCGCACAGCTGAGCAACGGCATCCAGCAGATCCAGTGTATTAAACAAGTAAGACTTCACTGTTGTTAGTGTGGTTTTGGTAACTGGCAGTGTGTCATGTGCACTGTTAATGGGAAATACGGTTCTGAAATGAACTCTGTAATGTTTTAAACATTCCTGGAACCAGGTAGAAAGCAGTTGTGGCTGCTGCATGTGCGTTAGGGAGAAATGTAGTTCTGGTACTTAAATTAGCAAGAGCTACAGTTACTGAAAGTGATGGAAGGTGAGCGATACCAAGTCTCCAGTTTTGTATGTATGTATTTTAGGTATCAGAGCTGTTCTTGGAATGTTATTCAACACCTGAAACCCAACAGGATGTGGTAAAGAGAGGACAGTTTTGCACTATGTGCTTGGATGAGAGGAAATTCTGCCTCTGTTAATGGTGAGGGTATATCCAAATTTTTTTGTTGATCATACATTCTGTTGATTATAGATTATGCCATTGGTAAAGAAGATGGATCGAAACTCTGTGTGTGATCCCATGGTTAAAGCTTGTTTGGATATTTTGGGAGAGACATATTTTTCACTGGGTGTGAAGAATCCCTTGAAAAAGGTATTAGCAAGGTAAAAAATCGAATAGTAAGCCTTTATTTACTTTTGTAAATGCTCTCCGTACCCAGAAGTAATTTGTCATGCGCTATAAATTGCTGTAGTTTAATTACTGTAAAATTGTGATACTAATATCTGAATAAGTACTCATTTTCTTTCTTGCTTAGTTAAAATCTTAATTATAAATAATACAATATATCACTGGATAAATAAGTTTATCACTGGATAAATAACTTCAAGGCGAAGTATTATTTTGATCTGTTTCATTACTGGAAAGACAGCATAGTGTGTAATTAGTACTTTGAATTTTAAAATCCCATATTCAAATAGAAATTTAAAATACTGTTAATCTCAGCTTCAACAACGTAAAGAGAAGGCTGTTCAGAGGAATCATAACTAAACTGTAGTTTCTTGTGCCTATTTTTATTGTAATTAAATTTTTCTGTTGCAAAATTGCTGTTATATTTCTTTAGTGAATTTACTACAGCCTTAGCATTTTTAAGGTCCCAAGCTTAGCTGTCTTCATTTCTATGTCCGAAAACATTTGTTGTCCCACTGAGAGAAGCAGGGCTTCCATCCTGTATTTGGTTGCCAGAGCTTTACACCCCTTTGAAAGGCTTTCTGGTTGCAAAATTAGAACATTGTGTTTGTTTTAAAACAGAGTAAGTTTTCATGCAGGAAACAACATCTGCCTAGTATTGGAGTTTTAGCTGACATTGTCTTTAGTCAAGTGGCTATTTAACACCTCAGTGTGAGCTGACTGATTGTGCTGTTTCTTACTGCTGCAGTTCACTGAACAGTCTTCCAGAAGAGTTTATGTTGTTAGCCATACAAAGCTTTGTATGTTGCCTGAAGGAAGAACTGAAAACCACAGACGTGTATTTGTACAGAAAAGTGCTGGACAACCTTGCTTCCTGTATGGAGGACTTCAGATTAGGTATGATGACATTGAATGTATCATCTTCTGTTTTAACTTGCTCAACATTGGTTTGCATCTTGGTGTGGCACCTTACCGTAATGTTTGTATATGTGAATTTGATAGCATTGGTTAGTATTCACTAGTTAAAACGTACTTTCTTTCCTCTAGGTAGAGCAACTGTTAAGAACCTTTTTGAAGAAGGTAAAGTTATATTTGTAGTAAAATAAGTTTCACTGTAGATTACTGGGAGGAGGGTTGTGTTTGAAGAAGTGACATGAGGTAGACAGAAGTATCTACCAGATCTGATTTCCTCCCGGTAAACTTTTGATAACTGGTACCCTCACATGGTACTTTCTTGTCAAAGACTTCCCCTTGCTTCGTACCTTTAATTTCCAGGGATCAATCTTGCTTTATTGAGCAGCCCTAGATATAAATCTGAAAAGGTACCGGTGAGTGAGTCTTAAAGGACTGAGGGAGTTGATGCTACTTTATGTGAAGTATTCTCTGTCATGTGCTTCGTGAGGTTGGATGTGGCAACACTGAGCTGTTAACAGCCAGTCTTGATTATACCAAGCTCAGGCCTGCTGTGGCAAGAGTTTTGCTTGACAATAATTTGGCGAAAGTATGATCTGCTGGTAATACAGGATAACTTTACATATTGTGCCCTCAGCACACAGGTGATGTTCACAGGTTCCTGTGGACCTTTTATTGCTGCTTTGTTTTTAGCTCTTGGTAATTTCAGCTTTTCATTGAGGAGCCAGGACTCTCAGTACCTCACAGAATTAGGCCAGGTGGGTTGGAAACTCTTGTAGCAGGTTGTTTCAAACCAGCTTGAGATTTTGCTTTAGCATCACATCTTTGGATCTGCACTGTAATTTCATTTTAATTTGTTTACGGAGTGGAAGAAACACCACTATATGTATAACTGTTCATTGTTTCAGGGGTATGCTGTGCATGTGTGCTTGCTCTGCTGGAATTTTTCTGTTCTATTTCTCTTGTAAATGAATTCATACCATAATTATTTTCACTAGTTCTTCAGTTTCTGCAGAAGTCGCTACTTGACATACAGGAAGAAAACAGGCAAGTGAATTCAATATAAGCTGTATTTTATCTGGTTTTATTTCACTCTTGCAAGATCATCTGGTGTGGTTTGGAATATCACTTTGATAGCCATATGTTGATGAAAGATTGGAATGTCATTTTACAATGAGACAAATTTTAAACAAAAACTGCTGATGAGTTTCTTTTCTTTTGTGGTGATATGATGATATAAAATAAGAGAGGAAAAGAGGAAGATTAAAGGCACTGATACTGTTAGAGCTACTACTTTTAAGGGAGGTCTTTGAGTTGTGGTTTTGCTATCTGAATTGTGACTGAACACTAATTAATAGATACACTTATTAAAATTCAGGTAGAGTAATACTATCCACTTTCCGTGAGTGTTTAATTCAGTATTGATATTCTGTTCATAGTCTGTCGCAGCAATCATCATTTAATAGCTTGACATTTTCCAGCATTGCACAAAGTGAGGCCTCTTCACTGTGGTGTCTCATTATGCAGCCAGAGGACAGGGGTGTTTGATTGTGTGTTTTGTATATTAAAAGTTTACGTGTTGTCTGTCTTCATGTTAGAAGAAAGTCTAATCATAGAAATACGCTTTGTGCGTGGAGGAACTGCTTGAAAAATGAGAAGAGAGCAGCACTGTGTTCTGTTGGTCTTTTTTGAAAGTTTCTGGAAAAGTTCAGCTCTGCTCTGGCAGAATCAACTGAGTGAAAGTTTGTCACAGGAACCTGTAGAAACTGAGTAGAATTTGTCATTATGTTTGTTAACTTCATTTTAAAACACTGCTCTAGAGTCTGCTTCTTGTTTTCCTATATTTATGTATCTGGTCAACTCAGGCAATAAATTAGTTTTTACCATTAATTCTATGTGAAGTTGGCAGAATGTAGTTTCCTGAGGATGTTGAAGAATGGTTTTCATTTCCTTTTTGTGTGAGTGTGTCTTTTTTTTCCTCCCACACAGAAAGAATCATGGAAATCGTGTTGTTCAGACTCAGTTGATGCACGATTTACTGATAGCTGTTAAAGTTTCAATGATGCTTGTACAGAAATTACCAGAAAACATCCAGGGAAGTCTTTGGAAACACCATGAGTCTTTTGTTTGGCAAAGTATGTGTAGTTTGCTGAAGAGCTCCACAAACTTACTTATGGATGGTAAGTTTAGTAACATTCAAACCAAAATATTTTTATTACATCAGTTTTGTTGTCTTCGTAGTAAATGCAGCCTGTACATATAAAAACATAGTTTAGCTTGAATGGAAATAGAACTGCTGAGATTAATGGGAGTGGGAGCAGTAGTAGCTCTTTCGGTGAGCCATGATTTGTAGATCATAATTTTGGAGGGCACAGTTTAACTTGTCTTGAGGTAAATGCTATTACTAATAATTTAGAAACTACCAGAAACACTTTTGAGAATCACCAAATGTCCGTGCCTACCAAAAATTTACGTATCTGTATGGATTATGCTGTCAGCACTTTTTATTGGTGCACTATAATTGCATTTACTTCTTAGACAGATATTTTTGTACAGTAGAATTTAATGTAAATGTCAGTAGGCTCTGCCACAGCCTTCCTTGTCTTACTGGGCAGTTCTGTATTTTCTATCTGTTAAAATGTTTTACTGGTTTCCTATTACACTAGAGTATAAATTCGTTAATACTTGCAATCCAGGTGGACACTACAGATTTGTGATTATACAACTACAAGTAATCTGGAAAAGTTCAGTACCATCTTTATAATTTTGTTACATAGTTCTAGTACACAATGTTTGCTGCACTCTAATGTGAGATACCTTTCTCTGCTGTGTAGAAACTCTCCTGCAAACTGTTCAGACTACCTCAGGACTGGCCGTTATTCTGTTTACTAAAGCTATGTATGACCCAGTTGAAGAGTTACCTTCCCTGGTGAGTGTATTTCTTCGCTAAAGACTCTGAAAGGTCGTAGTGTCGTTAATCATTGCTGCCAGTGTTGTTCAGTGGCTTTGCTGATACAGATAGCAGGACTTGCCAACCTCTGTATCATCCTCACTAGAGTGTAAATCATTCTTTCCTTGCCGTTTGAAATAAGAAGACTGGAGTTTTGAATTTGAGAAAAACAATGTACGAGATATCTCTTCAGATCTTCAAAGATTTTCAGTTATGCACAAAATAGCTTTTCTTCTGTGTTGAGATACTGTAATGTGTATTATTTTGCTGTTACAGGTCAGTGGCTTGCTGCTTGGGTCAATGAAACACGCAGGTTTGCCAGCGTGGTTTGTGAGTAACTGTGGGACTCTGTGTACAGAAAAACTCCCTGACTCGGTCTGTCTTTTCCTTTGCCATGGAGCGCTGGCTATGCTGGAATGGAAAAATGGCAGCATGGGTGAAAATGGAGAGAAACTATTACTAGATATCGCATCAGTCTTGTTGTCTTTGAGTTCAGAGTAAGCCTGTGTTTTGTGTTGTTTCATGTTTGGGAGGAGGGGGTTGATCTTTTTACTTGCATTTTTGCATGGCTGTATATGGTCCTGGTGGAATCTCTCTGATGTTTTCAGTATAATGATGTTAGATTCTGCCGCAGATCATGTCATCTTTTTAATATATTCAGAGTAACTCTAAACATTTGAAAAATATAGGGTCTTCATATTGCATAGATAGTTCTAAGTTAAAATTTTCTCTTGCATGCAAAAATGAAATTTTGCTTCCCCAACATAAGTGGGATTATTTTACCAGCTACCTGAAGGTAAGGTGTGGCAGAATCGGATAACCTTTAGTTTCAGGACATCACCTCCTATGCTTCGAAAAGTACAGAAGAAAATAAAGTGTGTCAAGGAGTTGGAATACTTGAAGTAAGATCAGTTTTAATTTTTTTTCCGGTTGCAAGCATTGACTGCTTGTGTCTAATGGACTACCAGCATTATTGGATAGGAGGTTAAAAAGTATATTCAGTTCAACCTTTGTTCCTGCCTTGGAGGTCAGTTTTCTGATTTTTGTTTTTGTACATATGGTACTCAGTTTTTATGGTTTTATACGACAATGAGAAGTTTTCCTTGTATTTTAAAGACGCATGCAATAACATAATACTGCTCAGATATTAGTATGTGGATATTAAATTTTATTTTTGTTTTTAAAATAGCAAGTGTGGTGGCCTGTCAGGTTTCTTTTCCCCATGTTTAGGGATTTTAGCTGTGACCAGATAACAGCACGTCAGGTAACTAATCATACACTTTGCAACAGCCAATTCATCACCTCCGTTTTGTGTTAGTTCCTTTTCTTCAATGAGTGGTTAATGTTTCCTTACCTGTTTTATGGTGAGATAAACTAATGTGATGAATAATTATTTTGAAAAAAAAAAAGTATTTTTTGAAAACATTGACTAATGCGAATAATGAACTTTGTTCTTTTTAATAGGTTAAAAGATTCTGGTATGGCAGCATCTTTGTCTAGAATCCTTACCATTTGGACTAATTCAGCACTGGCTGCACTTGTTTCAGGCTCCCCAGATTTAAAAATCAAACTTAATGGGAACTCAGACGTAACTGGGAAGCTGCTGGAATACATTTACACGCATTGGGAACACCCTCTAGATGCTGTTAGACACCAAACCAAACTGATATTCAAGAATCTTCTGCAGATACACCGAACCACCATTGCTGGATCCAATGAAAAATCAGACCCATTCTTTGCAAGGCTGATAAAATATTTACTAAGCTTGGAATGGCATGTAAAGGGGAAATATGCTTCTCTTGGCTGTCTTGTGGAGTGTGTGGGCACTGAAGATATATTGCAGTGGGACAGAACAATTCCAGTACAAATCTTGGATGTGATGAATGATCAGTCTCTTGCGCCCTATGCTAGTGATCTTTTGGAAACCATGTTTACAAATCATAAAGCCCATTTTACTTTGAGTTTTCAAGAAGGTACTTGGATTGACCAGTGGCATGACATCTGGGTTTCTCCTCTTTTAGTAATACTGTGTGAAGGGAACCATGACCAAACTACTTATATAATAGATTATTATTTACCAAAATTGCTCAAATGTAGCCCTGACAGTCTGAGCTACATGATCAGAATTCTTCAGGCTTCTGCAGATGCTAATCTAGGTAAGAAAATAAATGTCATATTTGTAATTGCTTTTTTTATTAAATCTCAGAAATCTGATTTCTGATGTATTATGATTAGAATTAATTTTGGAGAAAAATTCCAGATGTTGTTTTTGCTGTTAGTATTTCAAGGTGGAATTCATAAAAATCATAAGTGTGTCTTCATGCCATAAGCAAAATAATTAGTATTCTAACTGTGGTGGGTGCCTTGCTGTTCTCTTTACACGTCAAGCTTTGTTACATATCAGTGTGGTTTTTTTGTACTATTTTTCTGTTCTGCTGTTATCGCAGACATGTCCAGTAACAGGGCTTTACAGATAGTTTTGTGTTGCAAAGATGTGAATACAAGATTTATAATTCTCTTGTGGTTTTTGACATCATTTAGTGTAATTCTAAAATACGGGCTTGTGAGACCTCACAATGTCCTCTTTTCATATGGTATGTTCAAGATGAAGTTTTTTGGGAACAGGTAATTTAGAACTAGTTTAATCTGACAGACACTGTCTTTTGGGGTTTATGGGGTAAAATAAAAGGGGGGTAGGGGTCATGTGTTGGAATTAACAGGGGCTTCTGGCAAGCATTGCAATTGGTACATTGTTTGTATTAATCAAACTATAATTATTACTGGTTTTCATTTTCTTCAGGCTCTTGCAGTACTAGAGGAGCTCTTGGAGCATTAATGGCGTGCCTAAGGACAGCCAGGGCTCACGGACACCTGGAACTTTCGAATATTATGAACAATGGTCTTGTATCCACTGAATATATAAAACAGGGTCTAGTTCATCAGCACAATCAGGTAAGGGGACAAAGGTTTTTTTGTTTCGCTAAATTAGAAGTACTTAAATCCAAAATGCTGTGTCAGCGTTGTTTTGAAGCAAAGGTATCATCACAGGTGCCCGTAACTCTTTTGTGATTAACATCTAAATATCTTTCAGGTTTGCATTGATGCTTTAGGTTTACTTTGTGAAACCCATCGTAGCACAGAAATTGTGTCTATGGAAGAAATTCAACTAATTCTGTTTTTTATGATGTATAACTTGAACAGCCAATCTCCTTCAGTAAGGCAACAGATATGTTCGTTACTGAGAAAGGTAATTTCAAACTATAAACAATGTCTAATGAATGTGCCTATTATGTTAGTTATATAGCATTAAAAAAAGAATCTACTGAGTACTTATGAAGTTGCTCATCTGAAAGAGTAGAAGCTCTAAAACCAGGACTGTGTTGTATGTATTACCCAGCTGAATGGTGATAAGTTGTCACAGGCAAGGATGGCTTAAACAAAAGATTAAGTGATAGGCACAGCAACTTGATCATGAACATTGCTTAACCTGTCACCATATGCATCCTTTACCATAGCAAAGCAATGTGCTGTAGGGTAAGCAACGAACTTTGTGTTGCCTTTGTTGTGGACGAAGACCATGCTTATGTAGACTTACCAGACCTTGGGCAAATCACAGTCACTTGATCAGCCTCAACAGCCTGACTGGGAAATCAAGGCAGAGCAATGTTAAGCGGACAGCATGACTTGTGGCTGCGCTGTTACAGTCTGCAGGGATTGAGTCTGTCAACATTGTGGAAGTTGCCAGGGTCATGTGGTAGAAGGATGTGGATAAAACGCTGAAACCATGTAGTATAAAGAAAGTTTTGTAAGGTGTTAATGGCAAAAGAAAGCAGTGTGGAAGGAGAAAATAATTAATTTGAGATGGGGGAAAAATGAGGATATAGGTTTGGCGGAAACGAAAGAGAAGTCCATCTCTTTCCATTCTCAGCTAGTGCAGACTGAGGAATATGAGATGGAGAAATTGTGTTAGACGGAGTGTAAAAAGAAAAGAAATAATACCAGTGGGTAATAAAAGAGCTGGGGGAAGCACTCCTGAGGTGGGTCAAACTCTAAGAGACACTGAAGCTGTAAAAATTATATGCATTAATTTGGATTTTTTTTTTTGTAGAGGAACATATGTTCCACAGAAAATAGGCCGGTGGGAGGAGGAGCCTAGGCATGAATTTAGGGAGGAAGATGGAAGAGGGTGTTGGAGATGCAGAGGGGAGGGGGAAAAAGGTTCATCACAAGAGAGATGGGGAGCAAAAAACTTGGTTTTGATTTAACTGTAAATGATTCTTGCCTTACCTATGTTTTGCTTTTGTTTTAAAAGTTATTTTGTAGGATACAAGAAAGTTCCCAGGTGCTTTATAAATTGGAGCAAAATAAAGCCAAGCAAGAGTTACTTGAAAACTCAACTAAAATGCATCCTTTGGGGATTTTGCAGCAATATAAAGTAAGTTAGACTGCTAGAGATACAGATATGAGAGGTGGGATAGCATTTCTCAAAGATAGTTCATTGTTCTTAAGAACACCTCTGGGTAAGTTGGGCTGTGTCTGTGTTAGGAAATAGTATAGTGCGGGAGGGAGAAACCTGCGAAGCAAAACAGTGCTGAGGACCTTGTCTGCTCTGTGTGCCCTTACTCAAGTTAATTTTGACTAAATGTACTGTTCTCTCAAGAGCTGAGTGTCCATTAGTATTTGGAGGGTATCTTTAAGGTTAATTTCGTCGAAAAGCAGTAAAGGTTACGTTCTGATTACTACATGATGTGACCTGAAACGGCAGTGGGTGGGGAATGACAGGATATATACACCCAATCCAAACTAAAATTTTCAGGTGAGTGTCCTGTCAGCTGCTGGCAGTTTGGTAACAAGTTTTAAATGATGTGTGTTACTTGGACTTAAAGTAGAGATCCCTTGAGCTTCAGGCTTTTTATAGTTCTCCAGAATGATCAGTGAGAGAATGAACGACAAAGACGTCTGTATGAAGACTTCTTTTGCGTTTCTCTTTCTTTCCTCTTTGAAGGCTCACATAATCAATTTCTTTGTGTTAAACTGTTTTTTGTCTTGAGTTCTGCTTTTCTTGTTCAACAAATTTTCAAGGTTTTGATAAAATGGCCACCTTTTTGTGGAGTGGGGAAGGAAAACTTTTAATTTAGAAAAACCCAAACTATTGTCCAGCCTTCACTGTACTGTAGGAAACCAGAAATTTGTCAGTACTGTGAAGGTAGGCCTTTATTCTTCCAAAATTAACTGTAAGGTCGTAGTTTTTTGTGTAACATGTAAAGCAGAATGTTCTGAATTCAGTTACTTAGACTTTTGTTTGTAGGGCAGCAAGTAAACTGTCTTAACACTTTTATTGTGATTTTCAGGATTTCATGTCATCAGTATGTGACAGGCTTTTTGAGGTACTGTTTCCCGGTTCATCACACCCAACCAGATTTTCTGCACTAACTATTTTAGGATCAATAGCAGAAATATTTTCTGCTCCAGAAGGTGAGAAGCCTATTTTATATGCTGCAGGAATGGGAGGTATTGAAGAAGATTCTTTTATGCCAGCTAGTCAATTTCTGTCAAAGTAAACCAGTATTCTTAGCCCTCAATTTCTATGGCATTTCCTGTGTCGCTTTCTTTTTACCGGAAGGAAGGACCTTTCATTGGAATCTAATGTGTTGAGGTAAATGTAAATATTTATGGCCTGTTGAATATCTTCCATTAACTGGGATTTTGTTGCCTGGCCTGTTTTTTAGCAAGATTTTTCAATGAATTAGTGTTACTCATTGAGAACTTTTGGACAAGATTCAATATATTTGATAGTTTTACTCTGTTTTCCTGTTCTAACATCTTGATAATATGTCGTTTAAAATGTTGAGACCATAAAAACTCTCGATTGAAAAGGCTTGCAAATGCGCATGGCACTATTATGCTAAATAAGGAACAGTTTAATTGGACAATTTATGATATTGTGCTACTGTTATTTTTTCTTCACAATGTTATGACAACCTCAATTCAAGGAGTATTAATAAAGAGCCCTGGCGAATTGATGGTCTTGCTAAATCTTGTCTCTGCATCCTATGCCAATGTAAAAGTATGTTTTCAGTCTTAAATTGCAACACGTAAGGTGAAATTTGATTTTGAGAGGGAAGAAAATGCCTTGTTGGTAGATCTTTTCTCAGAATCCCTGGTAAATCATGAACACATTATTACTACGAGTTTGTGGTATGGTGTTGCTGCCTTTTTTTTTGTTTGTTTGTTTTAATAGAAAGTTATAGTGAGAGTTGTTTATAATAGCAGCTTTAGAATTTCAGAAGCCTGGCATTACTTCTATAAAGGACATTTAGCTGCTGTTGTGTTCTGTGCTGGAATGTGGTGCACTTATTTACATCTTAAAATTTCTGGCTTCTTTACAGCATTAGGTCAGTCACCAGAAATCGTGACTCTCTTAAATCTAAATTAAAAGCAAAAAAATATAATGGCTTCCATTTTAAGGGATTATTCCTATGATAAAAAGAACCCCAAAAACCAACCCCCAAAACACATTGAAGTTTTAAATCTTTTGTGAGAGGAATTATTTTTTAGTGTTACATCCTTCCAGGAAAAGATTTTGTAAGCAAAGCTAAAGTAAAGGTTATTTTCAATGCTGAATTTAATGTGAATAAATGGGATTCTGATTTTGGCAATAAGTTACTTTCTGTATTACTGTGAGTTAATTTTTTGGATATGGTAATATTTTATTTTTTTTCTACAGTAAACATGGCATTTTAAGATGTGTTAATAGAAGTAAGTAATATTAAAAATAATGGTTTAGCTAAATTTTATTTTAATGCTTCTTTTAGTATAGCTAAGCAAAATGTGAATACAGTGCTTATTCTGGGAAGAATTACAGTAAAACTGTGTAAGGCATTGATTTCTTCGAACAGGCCAGGCACAAGTTTTTCAGTTGGATCGGGAGATTGATTCTACTCGTGTCCGAACTTTGATCCAGTGTTTTGCCAGTACTTTTGAGGAAGTAAAAGTTCTGGCGTTTGGGCTTTTGATGAAACTACGTGATGTTGCATTTCATTTACAGGTATGTAATTAAAAATAGTTTAAAGGGAGTAATTTTGTGAAAGGTGAATGTATGTGATTAAGGTACAAAGCATAAAGCCTGAAAATCGGAAGTCGGTCCAAGCTGCCTGCAGTGGTGTTCATCCCTAGCATCTTCTGTATATTTTTACGCAGCTTCTGCCCTGACCTAAGGAGGCTTGTTTCGCTGACGGATGAAGGAGTTTGGGAAGTTCATTGGGTATGACCATGAACTATGAAGAGAAATAGTTAATACAAGCTCCATGCTTAGCTGTGGCTTCCTTTTGTAAATTATTGAGGCAGTTTGACTTGGTTACTCCTGTATTTTAAGAAATTCAGCTCTGTGTTTCTATTTTTTTCTGATTGGTCTCAGATTTCATTATCTGATTTTCTATTTGATTTGTCCCAAATTTTGCCGTTTGACTCGGTACTGACTTTTCTGTTTATAACTTCATTAAAACTTACCTTTTAAATTTGTAAGTACTGATGAACAAATACCACTTCCTGATAAACTGTGCTTCTCTCTGATGTCCCTTAGCAGATAAAACACATAATTCGAAAAAAACTCGAAACCCAGAAGCCCCATCCTCCTATGAAGTGCGAAGTGTTTGAGTACTGCTTTACAAATGACTGCCCCCATCCTCAGTGTGTATGTAATTGTATCTTTGCTAAATACATACACATACATGTTTTGAGTGTAAGGTAGTCAATGTATAAAATAATTGTTTCTTAAGAAATATGTACCAGCAAACTTACTGAAAAGCAGGTTCTTAAGATTCCAGGGTGCTAAGCAGCTTAATTAAATCAATATGGTACCTCCAATAAAATGACTAATATTGGAATTCTTTCAGGATTCTGAAAATCTAGATGACCTTTTCCGAGCAGTGATGGATCTTAGCACGAGTAGCAAGCCATATGACTGTGTCACTGCTTCATATTTGTTGAACTTTTTAGTACATCATAAAGGACTACAGCATATTTGTTTAGGAAAATGGTTTGAGCATAACCCCCAGATGGATGAAAACACATCAGTAAGTACAGTGGAGAACAACACGCTAGCAGGTAAGCTTTTGGGGAAATGGACCCCCATGTTTTTTGTTTATTTGAAACCTTTCTACTTTTCCTTAAGGCTTTTGGTAGGAGGCATAATGAGTAAGAGGTGCTTATTTCTCTTAGGATTTTAAGTATATTTTGTTTTACTGTTAAGAAGCCACGTGCCTCAGTAAGATGTTAATCTACTCCTGTTCATGTTGAGGCTATCGAATGCTCTTAGAAGATGGCTTGTGTTATTATTTTGATCAGAGGGCAAGTGACATTGAGATAGCCTGATGAAACTGTGCATGTGAAGTGCGAGAAAGGAAATTCTGCTGCTTCTAAAAGGTCGCTCACCCAGAGCGAAGGCAGCTGTAGTTGGTGTGTGTCATGTTCCAGCACTTGATGTTTGCAGTGCTGCCCCTTGGAGCTCTGTTCACTCGGAACTGTTTTTCTGAGTGGTTTGCAGTCCTGCACGTACATTTCTGCAGTAATTAGGCTTTGTTCACATGTGGAATATTTTTCTTTGATTTAGTGCTTCTGAATGAAAAGCTGAGAGGCTCTAGATCTGGCAGATTTGGCAAATTCATTCCTCCACCTTTTGTTATCTGCAATAAAACTAAGATCTTTTAAATTCATTATTTGTAGTGAAGCATTGGATGTAATTTGTAGTAAACTCACTGTTCTTTTTTGTGCCGTGATTGGCTTCTCTACAGATGCTTGTTGATACTTGCTACGTATGCAGTGAAGTCATGATTTTGAGACATGGCTGTTGTTGCCATAAGTGAAGCAACTGCATGGGTTACCTCACGTCTCATTGTTACAGAGTATCTCCTGTTCTGAGTTATCTGTAGTTAATTATTTGGGTGTGTAATTCCTTCTGATTCTGACATGGAGATGCCTCATGGTATAAATATAAATAAAATTGGCACACGTATCCTTGAAAATGGGGTAGGTTCTTTAGTGGGTAATGTAAGATTAAATATTTAACTGTAAACTTCCAATCTTTAATATTTTGCTGAACTGTTTGTTGTGCTCTAAGGGTGAAGTCTGACTTTAGTTATGTGGTAGGTAACTTCTTTTGACTTCATCATGAGCTGTGGGATTGTCCCTGAGTATAGGATCTGGGCTGTGCTTTTCACAGCTGCTGTTTGGTTCAGATAAACAGACTGACTAAATTGACTATAACTAATATTGCTGGAGTTTAGGTAATTTAAAATCAACAGTAACTTGTAGTTAAATGACAAAAGAGTGAAAAGTGTAAATAAGGAAATTGCTGTGCATTTTCCATTGAATTGTTGTGTAAACAGGCTTTATTCCTATTTTTTTAAAGCAGGTTTCTTTCTTAGAAGGTACAGTGTATGTATGTATAATGCAAATCTGTGCTTTCTAAAATTTCAGTTATCAAGCTTTTGTTGGTGAACGTCGAAGAAGAAATATTTCAAGCTAAGAAGTCTCTGCTTCAAGCAGCAGCATCATTCCCAATGTATGGGAGAGTGCATTGCATAACTGGGGCTTTGCAGCAATTGCCTTTTGAGTAAGTAAAATGTACTGCTGAATAGTGAGTTGTAACTCCACCTTGAAGCTCAGGAGAACATAAAAGCTTGCAGTGTTACTTGTAATGAAATCCAGTACCTGTGGCTTTTAGAACTGCTGCTGGCTGCTGCACTGTTTAGCTGGCTGTTGGATACTTCCTTTATGTGAGTTAAACTCAATCTAGGGCTTTTCAAACTGTACCCTATTTATAGCTTTCGTAAATACTGTTGTGGAAGTGTTTGTAATTTCATTTTTTTCTTTTAAATATAAAATAATTTTTAACCCAAGTTGTGTTGGTTTTTGATTATTTTGTTGTTGTTGTTTTTAAGTAACTTGACATTGGTAGCTGAATGGAAGGAAATGGTGGCCAGGCTCATTCTGATGTCATACGAACTCTCTGCTGTAGTATCACCAGTAGTGCAGAGCTCATCACCAGAGGGTCTTATTCCAATGGATAGTGATTCAGGTAAACAAACAATCAAAACCTAAAAGAGTGTTGTTGAAATCTGAAGCTCCTGAAGTTCTGTTTGTCTTACAGCAATTCAGAACTAGAGCTAGCACCCCTTACTTTCAATTTCTCATTTTATGTCATAATCTTAAACCACTCTTTTAACTTCTGATAGAAGTTGTCTTGACTTTTGTGTTAAAAAAAAAATAAATTTGCAGATTGTGTTGTTGCATCTGTTTCAAAACAGATGACTGTAAAATCATTTTCTTTCTTTTTTTAATCCTCGTAATCACCATAGTTTTATGGTTGTGTTTTTTTTTAGTACTAATAGCTTTCTTTTGTACTTACATAGCCAAAATTATCACTTTTATAAGGAACTGGAAGTAAAAAACAAAATTCTCTTAAATATTCCTCTTGTTTAATGTGTAGAAAGTGCAGGTCGTCTGCAGATGATTCTGCATGAGATACAACCACAGGACACAAATGATTATTTTATGCAAGCAAAGATTTTGAAAGAACACTGTGAAGTAGAGTCTGAAAAGGTGCCTGACCGCAGGGCAATGGAAAATATTTGCACAGAAATGAGAGGTAAATCCAATGCTGTATTAGTAATTAAATCAAGATATTCTTTATAGAGCAGGCATTTTACGTAGGTGATCAAAATTGGAAATCACTTGCTCTGTATAATGTTTCAGTTCTTCAATAAATCTGTCAGAAGCTAGTTATTCATGGGCATGTTTTTAAAGGCTAATTCACTGTGTTTCTGGGAGATTGTGGTTAATCTCTCTTAGAGCACAAGTGAAAAATGCGTTGTTTTGATATTGGCCGAGAGTCTATTGCCTTAACTGCGCTGGCCAGGTAATCTTTAACACCTCTTCTGTCCAGGAACGCTGTTAATGCGTTTCTTGTTGGAAGGTGTTGGTGTGATTTCCCTCTCCAGTGTACACAAGACTAGTGTGGAATATGTTCATGCAATAAAACTTGCGTGAAATTACATAAGCAGAAGCTTCTGTTTGAAAGATTCCAGTGGTAAAATGTTAGATAGTGTTTGTCTGCTTTAATGAATAGCAGCTATGAAATGGAGCCTCACAGTGATAAAGAAATTGTAAACTTTGGGGTATTTAGTGTATGCCAGAATAGATTTATAGAATACATTTTTAAGTTTAATGGTTTATGCCAACTTTTTAAGTCTTGAGTATTTGAACTTTCTTTCCTCAGATGTTTTTTCCTATGTTTAAAATAGCGTTGGTTGGGCCATGTGTTTTGTTTCATGATAAGAAGTCTGTAGCTAGGTTAGTGGCCACCAGATGGGGTTGTTGCGTTAGAAACATGAAGCCTTTGCCAGGCCTCTCCCTTTGAGGGCACCTGGTTTAAAAACCAAGCAACGTACGGTGAGTGATGGATTGGTGATTGACGTGGCGTTTGTTGGAACCTGGCTCCCAAGATGGAGGTGTTTGAGTTCAGTGTGCAGGTGAATACCAATTGTGACCAAAAGACCTCTACTCTTTAAAACAGCAGTTTCCTGGTAAAATGATGTGCTGCTGGCTGAATAACGTACAATGAGTGTTCGGGGGTGGAAGCAAGTAGGGTCAGCAAAACTGAATTATCTTTTGGCTTAGCAAATTTAGAAAGTTTTTTCATAGTTAATGATGTTTTGCAAGAAGATCAGGATAAATGAAGTTTAAATTACAAGTCTACTTCTGAGAACCTTGAGTTACACTATAGCATTTGTTGATTTTTATTTTTAAGGTAAAGAAAGGCAAACGTGTGACGTCACAGCTCAAATGGTTCTTGTGTGTTGCTGGAGAAGCATGAAGGAAGTATCTCTGCTCTTAGGAACACTGTGTAAACTTTTGCCTTCACAGGCCACATCTGAACCTTCAAATGGGTTGATTACTGTAGAACAGGTAGGGGAGTAATTTTTATTGTAAAGCCTGCTTGTTCTTTTGAGGTGGTGGGGGGGAGAAGGCAGTGTTCAGAAAACTGTTTTTTCTTAAATCTACGTTCTGTATGGGAAAAGGTTTGTGTTTTTTTTTTTATTGCCATGTTCTTCTCATGGCTTTCTTGTTTTATTATACTTGATTAACAGTCTACTTTTTGGTAAAGTGGTGTTCAGAAGGCATAACTGTAGTAGTAACAGATAAGTGAAGAGATTATTGTACATAGCTAACAAACTCAAGGAATATTCATTCTAATTGTATTGGGTTATTTATAAGATGTGTGCTGTGTTTAGGTCTACCAGTGCCTGCCTACCTCCCTCCCTTCCCCCCATCTGTCTGTCTCTCTTGGTATATATTAGGCATTAATAGAGATACCAAAAATCTTCTAAACTGACTTCATATTCAAAGTGTCTTTCATTTCATTTTGAACTCTACATGTTCGGATTTTACTTAAAGCTCTTACATTAATTGGACTTCATAATCAATAATTCTGCATGTCAACCACGCTGACTGGTTGTAGTCTTGTCCTCCATAGGAGACTGAATTATGAATAATTTGTATGTAATATGACTCTTTTTCCTCCAATTTTTTTGATTTAAGAGATCAGAAATGTTAATATGCCATCTGGATCTCTTGTAGAATGTTGAGTGCAGTGTTTACAAGAAATTAGATTACCACAGGCATTTATTTAGGAAATATTTTGTGTTTATTAAATTTCTGGTTTTAATTGATGACCTTTTCATTTCCATATGGTTTCAACAAAACCAGTCTCTACGTGGAAGATTGAAATATGCAAGACATACTACTTTTTAACCTCTTTCTTTCCAACTGTAAATACTTATTTATATTTTTCTTAAATATTAGAACTTTCTATTGTAAAATATATGACAGTATAATGTACTGCAGATCTGATTTCTTATGTTGTCTAATGTTGTGGTGCCATGGAAATAATGTTAGTAGCTTTATTCTTGCATTGTCTCTAGCCTTCACGTTTTCATCTGGTTAACAGCTGTGCTTGTATTGTTGCAGAGGTCTGGAGGGTAGATGAGAGAACAGATATGCATTTCCACCATTATGTTCCTTAATCTACTCAAAGTCTAAAAGGAATTGGTATTCTAGAATGAGTCAGCTCTAACTGTAGCATCTCTACTTAGAAAGCAGACATTAGTAGTTACCCTTTCAGAAATGCTATGTTATTAAACAGTGTATCTTCTTTTCCTATAGATGTCTCATTAGAATCTTTATGCTTCTGATGTCTTCCTGTAAAACAGAATGTCTGCATTCTAATTTGAAGAATGCTAATTGATGAGAAGTCAGTTTGAAATCCTGATTTTCCTGAGCTTTACAATGAAATACAATTTGGCTGAATGCATAGCAAATATTATAGGAAAAAAAGTGTGATCATTTTCTCTGCACTTTTTGCAATTGGCATTACCCTATTGTACAAAAAAAAAGGGGGGGGGGGGAAGAA
>Ga0065711_1037099_pt1 | contig 20204 bp, 18 predicted proteins | sample Hoacrofraction12_FD_59098 | JGI IMG/M metagenome (GOLD analysis project Ga0065711, IMG submission 59098) | Hoatzin crop microbial communities from Cojedes, Venezuela - Epithelial fraction 12 v2 (version 2) | ecosystem: Host-associated > Birds > Digestive system > Esophagus > Crop | place... | reverse complement strand
GAAAAAAAAAAAAAAAAAAGAAGAGTCCATATTTCTTCCTTATGGGAATTGATCACCCCTGCAGGGCCACCTCTTTTTAATCCCAGTAAACAGAGAAAGTAGCATAAATAAGTGTTTCAGAGATGCAAAATTGTTACACCTTCTGGAGAGATTAATTCACTTTTCAGCATCAGGGCACTATGTGTCAGCCCTCCTAACAATAAGAAATAATTGGAATAGGGACTCCTTGGCTTTGAAGCTGTGCCACCGCAAAGAAGAGAATTTAAAATTCACAGATATACATAAAATAGGAAAAAAAGGGTTCTGTAACCAGTGGCTAGGCACTTTCCAGGGAAAGGCAAGAGCTGCTTTGTTTAGCTCACTATTCCCCACACTTCCCCTGCTTGAGGCAAAGGCTGCTGCATGTAGAATAAAAATGGGTTGCCAGCCTTTGCATATAAGAACCCTTCTTATACACTGTGTGTTCCTTTGTAGTTAGTGCTGGTTTTAGCAGTGTTGAGGGTTGATTTTGATCTGCTTCAGTTGCTTCTGAACATGAAGCAATGTTAGCTAGATGTGAACCATGCTGCTTGTCTTCATTGTGTTCCAAGTGATGACGTGAAACTCTTTCTCTCCCTTTGTACTAAGGAGTATTTTGCTCTATGTCTGTGAGAATGAGGGAAATGGTAGAGGTGCAAGGGTTTTTTGGCTTTCTATTGTATGTAAAATACTAACTGGACCTTTGCCTTCACATATAACATGTGACAACAGCACCTGTACTGCCTGGCAGGGTTGACTCCTGCAGTTAATTTCCATACCGGTGAGCCCTTTGTGCATTGGAAAGGGCACCGTGACAGCCCCTGTCCCTGCCTCAGAGGAGCTATGCCTCTTCCATGCCCACCTCAAGTACATCCTGTTAAAAATAATTCACATCAAGAATATCTGAGCGTTCTTTGTCATACTTAATTTTTCTTGAGCAGTAACTTAGAAATCCTTGAAAGCTATCATAAACCCGGCTGATTTACAAGTAGATTTTTCAAAAAGCTGTAAATTCTGGTGTTTTTATTGGAGCACCCAAGCTAGGTCTAACGGAATTACAAGCAGATGAGTCTAAAAAGACATGTTTCTTCCTTACTGGCTTTCTTAAGAGAATGAATTAGTTTTATGACATGTTCCATTCTTCTTTCATCTTTGTCACAGGAATGGATTATATCTTCCTTCTTCAGTAGTTCTTCTTTTTCTTCGAGTATGTTTTCACAGGTTCTTTCAGTTCTCACCGGACATTCCCTTGCTTCCTCCATGGCTGGTGAGGTTGTAAATGGGGAAGCTGGTGCATTGCTGAAAGGCTGAGTCCTTCAAAATGCAGAATATTGAAAAGGTCAAAACAATTCTACACAGCACTGTGGATCATGCATACTGCGGGTATTAACATTCAGACAACTTCCCCTACAGCAAAAATTGAAACAAGGGAAGAAAACAATCCCCTCTCATGACAAGTATTGCAAGTGGGATGGACAAGGGAAACAAGTACTTAGCCTGTTCCTGTAACTATTTTCAGCTTTTAATCATTTTGTGCTTGTCTGAAATGACAAACTCTTACTTACCATTAGTGTCTAAATTTTATTTTGTTACTTAATATCTAAATACTACTTTGAGAGTCTATGATCAAAAAGAAATTAAACTGTTTTTAAAAAAAAAATTCTGACTGAAAACCACCACCACAGCCATTGTTTTTCTTCTTTTCCCTCTTCACCCAAAGAAAAACCTGAAGACTTGTTTTGGTTTCTTTTTGTTGGTTTAGCCTTCAAAAATTAAATAAAATTCAATTTCAATATTTCTAGCTGAAACTAGTTTTTGAGACAAGATGCTTGAAACTGAAAAACTGAAATGTTTTGCTTGTTTCAGATTTTTGTCAAGAATTGTTTTCCAAATATAAAGTATTCACAAATACTTTTGATCCACCTGAAACTGTTTTTTTGGTGCTAGAGAGGCTTGTTCTGGCTATAGCCTGCCTGGAGCCTGGGCTATGAGGCACACTATTAACAAAGCTTAGTCAGGTATGTTGTTGTACTGATGCAGTGCGTGTGCATCAGCTGTATATTTAGTCCAGGTGATATAGGGCAGAAATGCTTAGGTCATAGTGACACTGTTTAATTTAGGCCTGACTACTTTGTACAGTGTATGCCTTACTAACAACTATGCCCTTGAAGACAAGCCAACAGACTGATAAAGGGAAAACATCCTGCCGAAAAGGTGCCAAAAGCTGGATGATTGCTAAGGAAGCATGAAGTCAACAAAGATCTAGGGTAACTAGGAGAAAGGTAGAGGTGACAGGGGGAGATCGCGACCAACGACTCGGTTCAGAACCAGAAAGACTACACCCCCCCAGCCTGTGATCCTGCGTAGTTAAATAAAGAAGGAGTATACCTTGAAGATAAGTGTATAATGCAATGAACCGATCAGAAAGTAATTAATAATTTCCTCATTTTTGTAAGAGTATATAGTCCTTGTGACTTAGCATGCTAAGCAGTGTGCTGGCTTTGTGGAGTTATCACCTAGCACCCATATGCAATAAAGACAATACTTCTACTCTGTGTCTATATTGTCATATTGCACACTGTGTAAACGATCACACTTTTGAGACAACACAGGTACCTGTGGGAACATGAAGTATGAACTGCTTAGAGCAGAATGGGAGAAAAACCTTAGTGACGTGTTCAATCTCACTAAAACAATTTCTCATGTTCCAGCTTATCCTAGTCATTGTTTCCTGTAAGTCTGTAACAGTCACTATTGTGGTTGATCCAATACCTTCTTAAAAAAGAAAACAAACTCTTTTAACTTTTCTGACTTTGTCAATGCAAGTTTAATTAAAACCTATCACCAAGTGGATTCTTGTTCAACAAAATAACCCTTTTTCATTCATCGGAGCTGCTAAAATAAAGACGAAGTGGGATTAAATTCTCAAGGGTTTTATGTTACAGTATTGATTGCTGAATGTTTTTCTTCAGCGGTTTGTTTTGCAGTCCCATCTGGGTCTGTTTGGGGCAATAGTCAGCGTTGTTTGAGACAGCTAACTTAGCCCCTTTCAGCATCCTCCCAGTGACCAGAGAAAGGCAGCATCTTGCAAGCAGTGTGCTCTGACCCACCGAGTCAGGCAACACGTGCACTATGTTTAGAGCTGTGCTTGTGGCACAAATTGCACTCATAGAAATTAAAGAGAGGTGTCAAAAAAAGCATGGATGTTGGCAGTCTTGCACAAGAACCTGATGCACGCTGAGCTCTAGTATGCACTGACTGAGCAGTGGTCTTCAAATAGTTGCTGTTGTGGCAGGGTGATGGCTGGCTGTGCATCAGAGTTAATGCACAGATACTTGGTACTCGCATTATTCCTCACTTTGCATTAGTGGTATGACAGAATTCACAGGGTGTGTGGTGAGGCGGCAGCTGTGGAAGGGGCACAACTGGCAAGGTTTTCTATCAAGCTTTCTTAGCAACTGAAGTGTTAATTTTTACTTGAGTTTTGCAGAGCTGTTGTTAGGTGCATTATGGCTAATTTGCAACTATCTTGGGCTTATTTTAAAGCTCTAAAAGTCTGGGCTTTATATTAGTGTTCGCAATTGACAGCTTGTGAAGCTGGAGAGCAGAATGAGTTGCTGTTTAGGATAAATAGGAAGCATTATTTATAAATAGGAAGGAAGAATATTGACAGCTAAAGCAGCATGAAGAAACCCAAGAAGGGTACTTTTATTAAACTATCATTAGACTAACTCGTTCCAACAGAATAAAATAAAGCAGGAAACAACTTGTCAGGAGGTGCTGTTTTTCTGTGAAAGCAGCAGATTTTGAAATTCAAAGACAGGAGAACCTACACCTCCTCCTACACCTGAACTGTTAAATGCAACCAAGTTAGGCCTAAAGTCCCTGGATTTAGATATGCTACACTGTGCAAATATGCCAGCCTAAGGGTTTCTAAACATGCTTCCACCAGGTTCTGTGTAGCAGGATTTTGCAGAAAGCAGAGAGACCTGGTGCTCATTCCTTGTGCCTTGAGAAGGAATGGTTGAGTGCCACGACTCTGCTGTCATGGGATGATGAGAGAGTGCTTGAACATGCTTTTGTCATACCATGCCAGGCTAAGCAGTCCCAGTCCTGCTCCTGAACACACATCTTGGGCACCCCGTATGCCAGATCTGGCACTTTTCTAACCTTCTGCCTGCCCCATCTAGTGCACTAAGCTGCATATCACTGAACTGGCCCCATTTACAGGTCTGACTGCTACTGGCTTCCAGGAGAACCCCAGCCTGAGGGAGAGAAGGCTTACTTTCACCTGGTGTAAGTAGGGACTCTTTTCACACAGCCAGTCAGTGAGCAAAAGCGAAATAACTTTAATTGGGAAAATGGACAATCCGAATGGATTTTTGCTTCTTCCTGCAAAACAAAATACTGTCAGATCTCAAAGTGATAGCTGCATTAGGATTGTCTGTAAAGAGAGCTAAAATAAATTTATTGATCTGAGGCCCATAATGAAGCCTCATATCCAGGCAGGATCTTTTCAGTTAAGAGCATATAGTATTTTATGCTCACCAAAGTTTAAATTATATCAGACATTCAGTATGCATCTTTTAATTGGCTGTCTTGATTTATGATCTAGGTAGAGTATCCTGAGTTCTATTTCATAGTATAATAATGAGACTTGTCCTAAAATACTGACATTAAATTACCTTTTAGATACTTACTGTAACTTATCCGACTTAGGCATTAACTTCATGACAAAGCGTGGTATTGATTAAGTATTTTAACAGTGAAAATTTTTAAGTAGCTGTAATTGCAAGTTTTTCTTTTCCTAGTGGAAAGTTATCCTTTCTATTCTATTCTTAACTTATTTCTAATATAAAAATTACATGAATTGTCTTTTTTAGTGAATATTCTTCAATATTTTTGTGGCAAGGTTAATATTTTATAATAATGTAATTGATTTTGATTGATTTGCTAGTTTAAAGAGGATTATAACTAAGAGGGGCTGGTGAGCTTGCCTGAGAGGCAGAACACAGAAACTAAGAGGATGTCCTGTGAAACTGTTTAATCTGAGACATCATACACCTGTTTTTCTTTGAAAACAATCCCAGGAAGGAGTATATGCTAATAATTTTAGAGGATATGTGTTAATTAGAAATAAGACATCTGTTTGAGTCTGTGTCATTAATGAATGGCACACTATATTTATTCTGCCTCTGGAACATTTTGTTCTATTAGAAATTACCTCAGAAATGTAAATTGTATATACTAGATAATCAGTCATTTTCCAATAAGACTTACCAGCATCACCTGTCATTGTCTTCACCCTCTCACCTGGTTTAAATGTCTCCTCTGACTCCCTTCCCAAGTAAAAATACAGTCTTTTTGTCTTCATCTTTTCCGGCTGTTGGCATGGATGAGGAATTCTGTAATGTCCTGTCCTGAGATCATTCCTGCCTCAGCTGTTGTGCCCATACTGTTTGTCTTAATCATCTGATCCCTCCCCATACTTTTCACACCATCACTTCTATAGTTTTTTTTATATGTAGCTGCTTTGGGAGCGTGAATTGCTGTCCTACACCATCCTTGTTCCGTGTCATTCCCTCTCTATTTCATAGTCCCCCTTTAAAACCTGTCCCTGTCTGATGTCTGCAATTTATTGTTATCCAGCCTTGATATTGGGCTGGTAGCAAGCTGGGGCCAGTTTCAGCAGAGTGAGCACTAAAAATGTCCCTACTTATTGCTTCTTTGCTACATACCTCTCTCCTCTCCCTTAATTTGTTTACATACTTGTCATAACTATGGATTTTGATTCCAAAAGCTCCCAGTCTATTTGTTTTTACTTGTTTTTACAGTACCTTTTGTTTCATTCTTTTGTGGTTATTAATGGGAACTCTGAATCAGATTTTATAACTGTTGGGATGCTGAGTCTTGAACTATAAAACAGGTAGATTAACTTCTACTGGGAGAAAGAACTTGTAAGGAAAACAAAGATGCTAGGACTTTTATGTAGCTCAGACATGCTGCAAACTTGAATGTTCCCTCCAACCAACTAGTCCTTGCCAGGATGCTTGAGAGACTGTATCATTTCAAGGTTTTCAACCTTACATCTGCTAGTTTGATGCCTCACATGTGTGGTAGCTTCTAACAACGTGTGTAATTACCCTTCAGCAATACAAATAATCTTTGTGGTACTAAACCAAAAGTCTGGTATCAAAGAAATGTGAGGTGTTCCCTGGATCAGACTGACCAGCTAGCCAACCAGACCACTGCCTGCCTCTACTCCATCATATCTTTATCATAAATCACACAGGCTGATATGCTAATGCTGCCTTTGCCAAGTAAATTTAAAGGACAGTAGTCACTGAGCACATGGAGAATCCCTATTAAAAAAGAAAAAGAAAAAGAAACATGAGTATTTTGGAACAAGAAGAAACAATGCCAAGATGTCATTTGTTAGGGAAGCAAAGTGAAAATGTGGTCTGAGACAGGAAGACAGGAAGTTGTCAGGCTGAAACGGTTACAGGGAAGGAAGAAAAACTGGGATGCTGTAGATGGAGCAAAGAAAATGCTACAAATTGACAGAAAAAAAACAGACTGGAAGGCAAAGGAACAGATGTCCCACTTTGCCATTCAAGAAGTTCACTTCTTCGGCATTTAATCGCTACCTTGCATATTCTCAAACACTAATTCATTACATGTACCATCAAAATTCTCAAGTCTTCCTAAATGTTAAGTGCGTTATACATAACACTCATGTGGATGTACACTACACTGTGGAAAAAGCTCAAAAAATAAAGTAGAAACATGATTGTTTACATCTTTTTAAAAATTCTTTGGACACAAAATATGTGCGGCAAATGCGGATTTAACCTCTAGCAAAAGCATGGAACTATATGATCTTGTTGGTTATTCTAATATGACCTCAAATTCTCATGTTTCAAGTCTCTTTTTCATCTGAAGAACAAAACAAAAGAAGAGTTTCCATTGCTTGAACCCATTTAATTACATTGCTTGAATAGTTAAAAAAATTGACGTTTATACAAATCATTATTAACGATGGGCTAGGAACTAAAGGAACACAAAGTAAATGTGTATGTTTTCTTGTTTGAAAGACAAAATTACATATGAATAAACAGCTGTATTTTCAGGGAGTATTTGGATATGGACATGGGGACCCCTGCAACTTATATATGATAACTGTATGCTTAGCTGTAAGGAGAGAGAGAGAGAGAAAGCATTGCATCTTGAATGCAGTGCAGATAGCACTGGCTGAACTTGAGGGCTGGATCAATGGAGACAAAAAATGTAATGGTGTGGCATGAAATGCAAGGTTATGGATTATGCTGATATGAAGTTATGATAGTGCATACAAGAACAAGGCAAATCCTAGGATCTGTTACTATTTTAAGGGTCTCCAACTCAGGGTAGTTTCAGAAGGGAAAACACTTTTAATGCCCAAACTGCATACAGCTGCTAGGACCTCTTCCTATATGGTCTTTTGTAAAAGGCAAATTGCTGTCTGCTTTACTGTGTGGCGATGTACGTTTCAAATTTCTTTTTATTTCTTCTGTATTTCTTCGCCCCTTCCTCAATCCCAAATGATTCCTATGCATTCCCTTTTTAAAATTAATAAAGCACAGTGATTTTGGTTTCACTTAAGCTATTTATGGATTTGCTTATGCAATACATTTTGCACAGCAAGATTTATACAGACTTATTTCTGTGTAGTCATATCTTTTGGCCACTGCCTGTTGATGAACTGGTCTTTCTGTCAGATGCTATCCCATGCTGACAGAGTAATATGTGTTGTGAGTTAGTAAGGTAGGGAGCTCTTCCTGTAAGAATGGGATAATTTTAGCAGTTATAAAACTGCTACAGATATAAAACTTCATCACCCCATGAAATCAGTATTCACAGAACATTCATTAGCAAAGCAAAGACTTGATTATGGACTACTGTTTATTTTGGGTAATTATAGTTAAACTTGCATAGCTGGGTTGTTCTTATGTAATCAAAAACGCATCTAGAATCTCTTTTTCTGAAAATGTGTTCTTTATGGTTAGCACAGAAAGAAGAACTCTGTAGTAAAGCTTGTCTGCATTAACTTCATTGAGGTGATCAGTCCTGGATTTGTGAAAACGAGAGGCTTTCATTCTGTGATTTTGCTTTTCAAAGGTTAATATGTTTAAATATCTTTGCTAGAGATTGTTGACTGGTTAGTCATGCCTTTGAATGCATGCTGATTGCTCGTCTGTTCTCATAGGTTTTGTGCTGTAGCTGCAGCTCTGCTTCTGGTCTTCTCTGAGCTAGTCCATGCCAAAAACTTTTGCCTGGTTTCCTCATGAGTCACAGTATTTTGGTGAGATCAAAACTAGATCAACGGAAACACAAATTTATCAAGTGTAAGTGTTATGTCATAGGAACAGTTGAGAAGCCATATTTAAACTGTGAAGCAGAAGGGTATTTTCAGTTTTGGGCACGTCTAGGGAGTTTTGACTAGCTTGTTTATATAGAAAAAACCCACAAATCTCTGTGTCATCTGCTTATCTTTTGATAAATGCAGGTTTACCACGCTTTGCTCTAGGAGTGCCTTAGCAATGGTAGGGTTTTTCTTCCACCTGCACCTGTTGACTTCGTGCATTGAGAAGTAGCTACTTTCATCAGAACTTATTTCCCATACTGTGAGTGTGGGTTAGAGAGCAGTATGTGTGATACGACACTTAGCCATAACTCTACATTGTGACTGCTTTTTGCATTAATAATGAAAAGTTTTTAAATTTACTGTATCTTTTTATTTGCTCACTAATGCAGTTCTCTTTAGATTTTATGTGTGACCTTAACCTCCAGGAGAGATTAAGGAACAGTTTTCAAGGTTGCCTATGTGTTTCTCACTGCATCCAGCTTGGTGAAGCACCAGTAAACTTCAGAGAAGTTCCAGACTGATCCTTGAAAGCTCTCTAGTACAGGCTTTCTCTTCTCAGAATTACCTGGGTTCAGATTTTAAGAGAAATAAAACATCGGTTTGAGCTGTTGCATTTCATAATTTTTTTACTTAACATATTTTCTCCAGAGCTTAATGAATTAGAGGGCATTAATTTTAGCATCCGCGGGTGCAGCTGATAATTTTACCAACTGCTGTGCAGGTTCTAGTACAGGAACGCTGAAGTCTTGACATTTACAAGCTCAAAATGATTTACACATTTAACAAAAGTTTTAGCAGTATAAAAAGTGTTTGGCAATGGTATACAAGCTAACCTGTGCCCTTAAATGTTATTACCTTCCACAAGCTGCCAGTCCTAAATGATTAAGCAGTAAATCATTACACACTGAGACAACAGCAATCACTGGAGCCATCTGTAAAAGACAGACTTCGGAAATGTTGTATTTCCTGGGCATAGTTTGCTCTTTAGAATGGTTTACCAACAAAGGCAGTTGGATTAGAGGTTTTCTGCTGTTCCTAGTAAAATATTTTACCTCTAGTGTGAGAGGGTTTGTTTAGGGTTTTTTTTGGAAGACTTGTAATTTGGAAGTTCTTATTCCCACATTACTAGAAGAGCTGTAACTTGAATTACCTCATCTGAAGTAGATAACACAGTTATGGATGGACAATTCAAACTAAAAGAAACTGTTCTGAATTCTGGAACATGCTTCTCATTGACATAAATGAACTTCCTATTCTGATAATGTTACATTTTTGATAGCTTTTGTTAATATGACCATGTGTTGATTAACACCAGGAGAAATATGTTGAGGTTTCTGCTCATGTATGATTTTGTGGATTTTCAGTCAGAATTATAAAACTCTGTAAAATTAAACTTTAAAAGTCTTTTAGGCATTCGGATGTTAGGAAAATTGTAGGTTCTCATAAGAAGGTATTTATTTGTATTAGGTTTAAAAAACAAAAATTAGGTCACCTTAGCCAGGTTTGTTGGATGAAGCATCCAGTATTTGACTTTGTTTCTCCACTTGTTATATCTTCTGCATTCCTAAAGGCAGTGCCTGTATTACAAGCATTGTCTCTGAAACTGACATGATGGTCATGGCAAGGAGCATTTTTCAGCAATTATGCTTCAGTCTATGTTGTGGCATAGAGGAGAAACTTGTGTATGTGTGTACCCATGTAAGCACACACTAAAGCGCAACCAAATAAATTCAAAATTTTACTGGGTGGGTACCCGTGAGTCCCCACAGTCAAATACTAGGGAATTATTTTATACATGTACAAACTAGGAAGAAGAAGCAGCATAAGTAGCATAATATTAGTGTCCCGTCTGCAAAAAAATGCCAGGGGTTGAATGGATGTAATAGCATTTTAAAGCTTTTCCAGGATTTGTTTCTGGATATCATGCTGGACTCTGGAGCATTGAATGCACTTCAGCCACTGAAACACTGCAAACCCCATCCCCTTTGCAGTTGCAGTAGGGCCTGGCTCATGGCTTTCGGTCCTCTATGACTTGTCTCTCTGAGCCCAACTTGCCACGACATACCCTGTTTCTAATCACACCCTCCCTCCCCCACTTCTCCATGCCAGGAAGCCACTGGTGCAGGAGTGTCCTCTGTTATATCTCTTTTCAGCCGGGTCTTTCTAGATGACTTTTGCTGGAAGTGTGAGTAGAAATTGCATGTGGCTATCTCTACACCACCACCTCTGCATGATTCTGCTGTTTATAGTGAAGTATGTGCGTGGGCGGCAGGCAAAAGGAACATGCGTGAGAATAATTGAAAAACCTCCCTTTCTGTGCCAGTGTTGCTAAGCTCATCTATTGAAGTAGTCCTCATTGAAACACTGAATGTTTAACATCAGAAAACAGTACCAAAATTCCACCCATGGGAGATGCTGTAGTCCCTTCTGCCAAAATATATGTTTGTTCTTTATATTTTCTCAAAGCAGAGTTTTGACTGTCAAAAACCCATTTGATCTAAGTTTTTAAATACTGTTTGATATTATGCTAATAAAAAATAACTTTATCTAATTCCATTGTTTGTGAAATAAATTGCCAAAATGACCTCAAATAAGCAAGTGTATATTTAGTAAATGTCCTTAAAACCATTAAATTTTATTGGAAATGACTTATTACTGATGTTGAAAAAGACTTTATTGAATGATTTGGAGTTTATATTCTCTTAGAATCGATATTTGCTTTTTCATCGTAATGGTACATGTGTATACTTCTTTAAAATTGCAGTCGTAAGCTCAGTACTACAGTGCCTCTATTAAAGCAAATTGAACAAATTTGTTTTAGGAAAGAAATAGTATAAATATAAAAACTTAGTTAAGTTTTATATGATTAGATTAATTTTTTTTCTTTTCCTCTAAAAATCTTTGTCATAAAAGAGCAGAGTTTTATAGGAAGAGTAGAGTTCTGTCTCTGATCCTATGGGTATGAATCAGAGACAGAGGTAACGAAGAGAACCTGGACGTTGGTGTCTACTATAGGCCACCTGATCAAGGGGAGCCTACTGACGGTGCCTGCTTCCTCCAGCTCCAGGAGGCTTCGCGCTCGCAGTCTCTTGTCCTGCTGGGGAACTTCAACCACCCCGACATCTGCTGGGAAAGTAGCATGGCAAGCTGTAGGCAATCCAGGAGATTCCTAGAATGCATTGAGGATAACTTCTTAAGCCAGGTAATAGATAACCCTACCTGAAGGGATGCAATATTGGACCTGATGCTCACCAGTGCAAGTGAGCTCATTGGGGACGTCAAGACTGGAGTTAGCCTGGGCTGCACTGATCATGCATTGGTGAAGTTCACACTTCTGAGGGATACAGGAAAGGTGAGGAGTGTAGTCAGGATCCTGAATTGTAGGAAAGCCAACTTCCAGCTCTTCAAGGAGTCAGTAGGACCCCCTTGGAAATGGTTCTCGAGGACAGGGGAGCAGAACAGAGCTGACAGATCTTTAAGAACACTTTCCATAGAGTGCAGGAGCTGTCAGTCCCCAGGTGTAAGAAGTCAGGCAAGGAAGGGAAGAGATCGGCATGGCTGAGTCAAGACCTGCTGGTCAGACTAAAGGGGAAGAGGGAACTGCACAGGCAATGTAAGCAGGGACAGGTATCCTGGGAAGAGTTATAGGGATGCTGCCTGGTTTCAACAGATGAGGAGTGTCCTGGGTTTGGCCAGGACAGGGTTAAGTTTTCATCAGAAGCCAGGAGGAAACACAGCCTGGCGGGCTGATGCAACCTGGACAAACAGAGCAGGGTACTCCATAGCATGTGCCATCATGTTGGGTTCTGGCTGGGGAGAGCTGGGTGGCGGGAAGACAGTTGCAGCTCGGGAGCATGCGGCAGTGGTGGGCTGTGAGAGTTGCTCTCTGCGTTCTGCTATTTTGTTTTGTGTATTCTCCTTATCCATATCGTTGTTGTTATTCCCTTTGTTTGCTGTTCTGTTAAACTGCCCTTATCCCGACCCACCAGTTTTTGCCTGTTTCTTTCCATTCTCCTCCGCACCCCAGCAGGGGGAGGGGCGGCAGAGCAGCCACATGGCCCTTTTGTTGCTGGCTGCAGCCAAACTATAACAGTGAGAAGGCTGAGGTACTCAACAACTTTCTTGCCCCAGTCTTCACTGGCAACCTCTCTCCTCACCCTTCTCCAGCTGATGGACTGCAAGATGGGAACCAGAGGGGCAAAGCCCCTCCCACTGTGAAAGAAGATCAGGTTCATGACCACCTAAGGAATCAGAACGTATATAAGCCTATGGGACCTGACAAGATGCATCCCAGAGTCCTGAGGGAATTGGCTGACGTCATTGCCATGATATTTGAAAGGTCATGGCAGTCAGGTGAAGTCCCTGGTGACTGGAAAAAGGGAAACATGGTGCCCACTTTTAAAAGGGGTAGGAAGGAGGACCCTGGGAACTACCGACCTGTCAGCCTCACCTCTGTGTCTGGGAAGATCATGGAACAGATCCTCCTAGAAGCTATGCTAAGGCACGTGGAGGCCAGGGAGGTGATTCAAGAGAGTCAGCATGGCCTCACCAAGGGCAAGTCCTGCCTGACCAATGTAGTGGCCTTCTGTGATGGCATGACTAGATCAGTGGACAAGGGATGAGCTATGGATGTGATCTGTCTGGACTTCTATAAAGCCTTCGACACAGTCCCTCACAATATCCTTCTCTCTAAATTGGAGAGAGATGGATTTGATGGGTGGACAGTTCAGTGGGTAAGGAATTGGTTGGAAGGTCACATTCAGAGGGTAGTGGTCAGTGGCTCAATGTCCAAATGGACACCAGTGACAAGTGCTTTCCCTCAGGGGTCTGTACTGGGCCTGGCACTGTTTAACATTTTCCTCAATGACGGAGCGAGATTGAGTGCACCCTCAGCAAGTTTGCAGATGACACCAAGATGAGTGATGCAGTTGACACACCAGAAGGATGGGATGCCATGCAGAGGGACCTGGACAAGCTGGAGAAGTGGGCCTGTGTGAACCTCATGAGGTTCAACAAGGCCAAGTGCAAGGTCCTGCACCTGGGTCAGGGCAACCCCTGCTATCAATACAGGCTGGGGGATGAAGGTATTGAGAGCAGCCCTGTTGAGATGGACTTGGGGGTACTGGTGGATGAAAAGCTGGACATGAGCCACCAATGTGCCCTCACAGCCCAGAAGGCCAACCGTATCCTGGGCAGCATCAAGGGAAACGTGGCCAGCAGGTCAAGGGAGGTGGTTCTGCCCCTTTACTCCGCTCGTGTGAGACCCCACTTGGAGTCCTGCGAGACCCCACTTGGAGTCCTGCATCCAGCTCTCGAGCCCCCAGCACGGACATGGAGCTGTTGGAGTGGGTCGAGGAGGCCACAAAAATGATCAGAGGGCTGGAGCACCTCTCCTATGAGGAAAGGCTGAGAGAGTTGGGGCTGTTCAGCCTGGAGAAAAGAAGGCTGCGAGGACACCTTAGAGTAGCCTTTCAGTATATGAAGGGGGCCTATAGGAAATGTGAGAAAAATATTTAGAGCAGGGCTTGTTGTGACAGGACAAGGAGCAATGACTTTAAAGTAAGGGAGGGTAGATTTAGACTAGATATGAGGAAGAAATTTTTTACCATGAGGGTGGTGAAACACTGGAACAGATTGCTCAGAGAGGTAGTGGAGGCCCCATCCCTGGAAACATTCAAGGCCAGGTTGGATAGGGCTCTGAAAAGCCTGGTCTAGTTGAAAATACCCCTGCTCACTGCAGGAGGTTGGACTAGAATACCTGTAAAGTTCCCTTCCAAACCAAAGCATTCTATGATTCTATGATTCTATGAAAATAAAGGTATAGTGAACTGAGGATTAATAGTCATTTCAATAAATGCATTTCACTTCATACATTGTGGAGTCCTGGCTGGACGAGAGGGGACATAGTTTGGTGCCGTTGAGCAACCCAGGTTTCAAACTAGAGATGGGCCTTGAGAGCGGTGAACACGGAACCCTGTTGGGAAGGTAGAGCGACGAGCTCGGAACACTGGAGCAGGGGGACTGTTACTTCGCCGCTTCCTGCCACAGTGCTTCTTCCTGTCATATCACTGCTTCCACATCAAGAGATGAGGCTTTGCACCAATCGCAGCGAGTTATAGCAGTTTTGCCTATGGTTAACCATATGGTTAAGGGTATCTAACCAATCAGGTGCTGTTATTGCTTTGCTATATAAACCCTGTTTTGCTGACTAATAAAGGAGAATGGTCGTACCCGAATTGGGATGGTATTGTTACTGCCGTTTTCCGAGTTCCCACTCCTACAATACATCAATATATTCTAAGAATTCAGTGAGAAATAAAGGAAGACTGTTCTGTTGTCCAGTTTCAGAACATTAATTCCTTTACATTTTGTGAGGTAATGCAGTCAGTGCGTGACACCGATTGTTCCTGTAATGTAGAATAGTCCAGGCTCAGTTCCATAGGTGAGGAAGGAAGTCTGATGGTTTTGTATCTGTGACAGCCTGAGACAGGCTGTGGTAATGCTGATTCACAGTCCCTGTCCTGCAACAGAAATGTTGTTTCTTTCCTGTTTTTGTTCTGTACTTAGATCTTAAGGCTAATGAAAATCTTTACATTAAAGGCAAAGTTTAAATTTCTACCACTGTGCTTTATTCACTTACAGCATGAAGTGGAAAGCAATCCATGTGGTACTAACAGTATTGCACTGGCTGTGCAATACTCTGGGAGGTGCCCCGTGCTGGGGTCCTGGATGGCAGTTACAAAAGCAGTGCTAACCTGGTTGAAGAGGAAAATCTCTTTCCTCTGTTTTTCTCAAAAATGACTCTTTAGCGCACAGGAAAGCTATGGGGAAGATGGTGACGATAGCGACACTGCTGACGACAGACTAGATTTTTGGCAAACAGATGAATTTTAAAATAATTTTTTACAAGAGCAAAGTCAACATTTTCACAAAGGCTAACTTTTTTAGTAGGCAAAGTATTACTTATTGGATATTTTGGTACACCCACAAATCTGTCTCAATTTCTTTGCCTCTCCTTGAAGTGCAATGGAGGAACTCCCCCACATGGACAGAGGATATACATTTTGTTCAGACAGCTTTTTGACTTTTACCTTTTCTTTTATGCAGTCATGCAGTTTCAGTAGACCTGCAGAGACTGTCCATTTTAACTACGCTTACCCTCTGAAGTGATACTGTAAGGGATCAGCCAGCTGAAGGCAGAGAGGCAATCAAAATTTCCCTAGGCAGAGAAGCTTCAACCTTCATATGCTGTGTAATTAATTTCCACACTGTTATATAGTTTAACAAGGGCGGGGCCAGTGCTTGAAAGTTGCTGTGGATGCATGTCTTGGTTTTAGGCAGATTTTCTGTATTTTATAGGTTACCAAGACTACCAGTCTTGATCCTCAGAGGATTTAGCTGTAGGAATGCCTAGGCTGTGCATTGCAAGTGATCTTCGCTGAGACACTTAACACCTGCTAAGCTGGAGTTATGGCAGTTCTGGATATGAGCAGCAGTTGCAGAGGCATACAGGGAACTTTGGTGGCCAGAACTTAGAATCACAGAATATCTCAAATTGGAAGGAACCCACAAGAATCACTGAGTCCGACTTAAGAAGCTAGATTAGAGAAAGAGTAGGCATGGACTCCTTTTGTAGGTCTGGACAGTTAAATACAGTCCTTTATCTTTGCTATTTTCCTTCTCTACGTTGCTGTGCTATAAAGCCTGTTTGTTCTCCCCTGTGCCCAATGGGCATGTTTTCTTGCTTACATTTTTCATCCAGGCATGTGATTTTCTCTGATATAAATGGGTGTTCACAGCTGTATGACTGACCAGATCAAAAACTTGACAGGCTGGGTGTTTACCTGATGGAGATCAGCTGTGTATCTCAATTTTTTTTCATTTGACCAAAGTTAAATTAGACTTGTGTAGAAAGAAAATGTAGGATATGCAGAACTGTTTTAAAATGCAGTACATACGTGACAGGCTCTTTTTACTCTATTATTTGCAATATATTGCTCTTTTGATATAAACAACCCAAAGGGTCTGAAAAGACTTCCTAGTAGATATTTCAGTAAGATCACTATGGCATTAAGGAAAGCAAAGATCATTTTTCAAAGAACTATCAGCAAAATATCTAGCAAATATCAGCAAAGATTTCTTTAGATTAATGCAATATTTGAATTCTGTATTTTTGTTCACATTTCATATCAGATAGTAAAATAAGCTCAATTATATAAAAACAATATTAGCTGGTTTGCATTAGCAAAACTCACTAGGGAAAAATAATAAAATTTTGATATGTTCAGTTTAAAAGTGTTGTTCAAATGAGCCTCATAAAAAACACAAAAAAACATATGAATGACCTATGGGAGGCAGAAAAAATGTAAAATGCTGCTTCAGATGTTGTACATATTAAACCCACGTTCATGAAAAGGCTTCCCAAGAAACTGTGTATACAGAAGAAATACAGATCATTCTACATTTGAAGAAAAATAATATTTCAGGATGATCAATTTAAAAAAAAAATACTTCATATCTGCGAAACCTATCTTCAGTTAAACTGAAGAGCAATAAAAGAACCTTAACATCTTTGATATTTTTCTGTTCAGCCCTGCTCTTTCTACTGCAATTGATTTGATTTCCGTACTTAGTACCCAGTTCGGCTATCCACATAGCTAAAGCAGAAAAAGTCAGAGGAGTAGCCGGATATCCAGTGGGCTTTCACGTGATGGTAGTTGCCAGGGAAACCACTCCCCTGGTACCCATGCAGCAAACAAGTCCGCCTCTTCAGGCGCACAGACACAGAAGCATCAGTCTATTAGTTGACGGAAAGAAAGCAAAACAGCTGTGGACAAAACAATACAGAGAAGTAATTAAAGCATTTAGATACTTCTCGTTTAAAAGTTATGATATTTTTCTTAAGGGGGCCACCAAGAGGGCTGTACTAGTGTGGTGGGAAGGGAGCTCTAACCAGCATGGTGAAGGCCTTGAAGGGAGTTACACTTCTATTCTCCTACATGAGGATAGTTGTCAGCTCAGCCAGTGTTAGTCACTCTGATGAGTTAAATTATATGTGTGTGGTGCAGCCTCCAAAGGGAAATGGAAATCACAAGGCTGTAGCTGTGTAAAAACTTACCTAAATGCCTACCTCTTTGGAAGGCATTAACCTCACACTAAACACAAGCAGACTTCGAAGTCGCAGGTGTCCCTTAAAATGTATCCCACTGGATCGTGTCACTTACTTGTCCATAAATTATTGGGAAAGGGATGTTTTTCCTTCTGACTGAGTGTGCAGTTAAAACTAATGTATTGCCAGGAGTATACTTCAGAACTCTCAGAAACAAATGATCCCCAGGCCTACAAGCCACGGAAGATCATGGTACTAGCAGCTGTGCCTTTGAGGGACAGCTTTTCCTCTGGTGAGTTGATGGTTTCAAAGGCCTATGAGATATCCTTCACTAGAGGTAAAATGTCACAATAGATATGAATCTGAAAGAAGTTATCACCTCTAAGCATTATTTAAACTTGAGAATTTAGAAATTGTGGTCTGTCATTTGGTTAAAAACTTCAGCAGATATGCCCATTAAGAAAATAGATTAATTTCTTAATTGCTGGAGAGCTCATGAGCATATTTTCGCTTCTCAGAAAGCACCTGCCTAACAGCTGATCTGAGGCCAAGGTGTAGGTATTTCTTGGTTCTCTAGCATCAAAGAAGCTGTTAGTATTTCGTATTATGTGAGGTGAGGACTCAGATGATTCGTATCTTAAATTTTTCGTATTGTATGGAACCGTAAATGCCTGGTTTTTGCAAATTCTGTGGAAAACAAGACAGGAACAGTAAGAGAGGCCTTCTGTCAGACCCAAAGCTTTACTTTGACCAGATTATCTGACCAAACTCTTTTCAATGGAAGAGAAGTCATCCTGTGCTCACCTGTGAAGACTTCTTGCTCTAGAAATCTTCACGAAAGGAAGAAAAGTGCCTCTATTAAGCACTTTCATGCCAACATCCTCTGAGTGACTGATGATTTAGAATTACAAGGAAACTTAGGAGAGTAATTTGGAGGCTGATGTGGCCATTTCTGTCTTGTTTTCCATAAATTGTTCCTTTACTTCACATATTCCCTGTTTTTTTGCTTGTGCATATTGCATATAAAAGATGGGAAAAAGATATATTTTGTTTTGCTGTATTGGTGTTACCCAACCTAAACAATTGAAGAATATTAACTTCATTATTTTGGTCCAGTTCCAGTTTGGATAGTTATGCTGTGCACTTAAAACTCCCTTGGCAATTCCAAATGATTCATCTTTCTCTCACATTTTACTAGCTTCTGCATATCACTGTTGTGTATAGTAAACTTTAGATATCTTTCTCCCATGAGGGCCTGTAAGGCAATCCTGTAAGGCATGTACTTAGCAAATCCATTCGTAAAATGCATTTGGAAAGCTCATTAATGTGTCGGTGGGGGTACCGTATAAATGGAAGATTATTCATTCAGTCTGAATTTAGTTACACATTTTCTATGCAGTATAGATTTGCCTCCTTGGACATAACCCATAAAACTGGGGGGAGGGGGGCACCCACCTAAATTGTGTCTTCTGTTTTTTCTCATGTATTCATAGAAATATGGATTACTGAGTGGATTATCATTATTTACTCACAGCATGCCATTTTTTGAATGATGTTAATACCTTGATGATTGATAGCCTATGTAGATGGAAGGGCATTAATAGTAAATACCATTGTTTTATTTCCCTGCCTATACATATATATTGTATTTTGCCAGAAAGATGTGTTCCTATAGCCTTGCTGTTTTAAAATGCTACCACATTGTACTGTGTGTCTTGAATAATTTTTTTACAAACATAATTTGAACTAGGTCATTTCTAAATTTAAAAATACCTGTATTTATGGCCTAATAAAAATTGCTGAATTCATTTTATTTTTGAGTACAAAATTTTATGACTAATCATATAGGTACGTGCATGGATTATATTTTGAAATGACAGTAATTTACTGAAATACCTGTTTACATAGACAAATGTTAAAATGTGCTAAGTAATTGCCTCTGGACCTTCAGTCATAAAAAACAACATCCTTTATTAAAAAAAGATAGATCTTATTAATTCTTGGTTTTCACGTTCACAGACTGTCAGTCCTTTTTTCCATTTTTCTCTCTTTTTCCTCCTATGAACTTCACTTCTTCATTCTATTTTCTGTTGCTTATAGGTCTCCCATATGAATGTGAAGTGTTAAAAATAAAGAAATAATGGCATGTTTTTCATTTATGAATTAAATTGCCCCTTAAGCGTAGAACAGTTTTTTAGCCAATGTGTAATCAGTTCTGCAAGAGTCGATCTAAAACTTGCATACATTGACACACAGTTGATTTTGTTCTTCTCAATTAATGTGTTTGTAGAGAAACTACTGCTGGCTTATGGCAAGCCTAGACATAAAGTAACCTCCAGTGTGGACACCTGCGGAAGAGGGCACTGAGTCTTACAGGACTGGCATTTCATCCCTTTCTTCAGACCTCTGTACTACCACTGAACTTTGCAGAGCTCGAAATCCTTGGTGGCCTTAACAGGTTCAAGTCAACCTTGCTTTATACTTGCATGACAGTCAGTATGTTGAAATAAATACTGCTAAGCACAACTGGTCTCTACCTTGCAAACAGCTTCATATCACCTTGAATTAGTCCCAATGAAGTTATCCATAAGGCTACTTTCATGAACAATTTTTGTTGTTTAACCCCAGCCAGCAACTAAGGACCATGCAGCTGCTCGCACCCTTCTTCCCCCA
>Ga0065711_1009837_pt1 | contig 20204 bp, 16 predicted proteins | sample Hoacrofraction12_FD_59098 | JGI IMG/M metagenome (GOLD analysis project Ga0065711, IMG submission 59098) | Hoatzin crop microbial communities from Cojedes, Venezuela - Epithelial fraction 12 v2 (version 2) | ecosystem: Host-associated > Birds > Digestive system > Esophagus > Crop | place... | reverse complement strand
TAACCTGTCGTCCACCAGCACACCCAGGTCCCTCTCCACAGAGCTGCTCTCCAGCAGGTCCGCCCCAAGCCTGTACTGATGCATGGGGTTGGCCCTCACCAGGTGAAGGACCCTGCACTTGCCCTTGTAGAACCTCATCACGTTCCTCTCTGCCAAACTCTCCAGCCTGTCCCGGTCACGCTGAATGGCAGCACAGCCTTCTGGTGTATCTACCACTCCTCCCAGATTGGTGTCAGCAGCAAACTTGCTGAGGGTACATTCTAACTCTTCATCCAGGTCACTGATGAAGGATGACCCTATGACATAAAATTATTAACACAATGAGGAACATGTTTTATTCCCAATCACTTATTAAAATCAGAAACCCTGACTGATTATTTATTATTGATTGGGTGCTCTATGAGTTGTCACAAAACACAACTCCAATTGATTAAATAATTGCATTGCCATATAGGCTGTGGGACAATATAACGCTCCTGCGTGGAGTCACCTTGCTCCAAAGTCAGTGGGAACTGCTTGTGCACACACAAGGGGAAAATCTAATCTCAAGTCATCCGCCAGCATCAGAAAATAAAACAACGTGTATCAATGAGTATTTTAAACAACGCAATTTGATTATTTGACACTGTACACAGCCTAAGGAATAAGTCTAGCCATGTCAGAATAGGACTAAGAGCTTGTTCTAGAGGCTGTATTTTATCCTGTTGTACTATTGTCTATTTACCGTCACACCTTGATAATACCTCAAGAAAGTAAACGGTGAAACAGAGCTGTAACAGAACAGGCATAGTAGATCCCTTTATTAACAACATTAGGAGGCTACGTAGACATACGACTTACTCCTATAATCAGTGTACGCACTGGAGCTAATGGCAAGATTGTGAAATCTTGCAGGTCTTTGAAATATACTTCAGTTTAGCATTTAAGAAATATCACACATATGTGCATCAGGCTTAAGAGAAGTTTAGATTCACCAAAAGAAGAAATGCAGTGGTGATTTTTTTTTAACTCTGAAATTAATACAGAATCACAGAATCATTTGGGTTGGAAAAGACCTCTAAGATCATCAGGTCCAACCATTAACCTAACACTGCCAAGTCCATCACTAAACCATGTCCCTACATACCAGATCTACACGTCTTTAAAATACCTGCAGGGATGGTGACGCAGCTGCTTCCCTAAGCAGCCTGTTCCAATGCTTGACAACCCCTTCTTTGAAGAATACTTTCCTAATATGCAATATCTAAACCTCCCCTGACACAACTTGAGGCCATTGCCTCTCGTCCAAACCCTTCTTACGCGGGAGAAGAGACCAACACCTGCCTCACTACAACCTCTTTCAGGTAGTTGTAGAGAGCAATAAGGTCTCCCCTCAGCCTCCTCTTCTCCAGACTAAACAGCCCCAGCTCCCTCAGCTGCTCCTCATAAGACTTGGGCTCTAGATCCCTCACCAGCCTTGTTGCCCTTCTCTGGACACACAACAGAAACTCCATGTCTTTCTTGTAATGAGGGGCCCAAAACTGAACACATTATGCAAGGTGCGACCTCACCAGTGCCGAGTACAGGGGCATGATCACCTCCCTACTCCTGCTGGACACACTATTCCTGATACAAGCCGGGATGCCATTGGCCTTCTTGGCCACCTGGGCACACTGCTGGCTCATGTTCAGCCAGCTGTTGCCCAGCACCCCCAGGTCCTCTTCTGCTGAGCAGCTTTCCAGCCACTCCTCCCCAAGCCTGGCACTTGGCCTTGTTCAACCTCATACAGTTGGCCTGGGACCATTGACCCAGCCTGTCCAGATCCCTCTGCAGAGCCTTCCTACCCTCAAGCAGACTGACACTCTCGCCCAACTTGGTGTCGTCTGCAAACTTACTGAGGGAGCATTTGATCCCCCCATCCAGATCTTTGATAAAGATATTAAACAAGACTGGCCCCAATACTGAGCCCTGGGGGAGCACCACTTGTGACTGGCCACCAGCTCTCCACCACCACTCTTTGGGCCCAGCCATCCAGCCAGTTTTTTACCCAGCAAAGAGCACATCCATACAAGCCATGGGCAGCTAGTTTCTCCAGGAGGATGCTGTGGGAAACAGTGTCAAAGTCTTTGCTAAAGTCTAGGTGGACCACATCGACAGCTTTTCCCTCGTACATTAAGTGGGTCACCTTGTCATAGAAGGAGATCAGGCTGGTCAAGCAGGGCCTGCCTTTCTTAAACCCATGCTGACTGGGCCTGATGACCTGGTTGTCCTGTGTGTGGCGCTTCGTGGCATTCAATATGATCTGCTCCATAACCTTCCCCAGCACTAAGGTCGGACTGACAGGCCTGTAGTTCCCTGGATCCTCCTTCTGGTCCTTCTCATAGATGAGTGTCACATTTGTTAACCTCCAGCCAACTAGGACCTCCCCTATTATCTAGGACTGCTGATAAATGATTGAAAGTGGGTTGGTGAGCACTTCTGCCAGCTCCCTTAGTACCCTTGGGTGGACCCCATCTGGCTCCACAGACTTGCATGCGTCTAAGTGGTGTAGCAGGCTGCTAATCATTTCTCCTTGAATTATGGAGGCTTCATTCTGTTCCCCATCCCTGTCTTCCTGCTCAGGGGGTTGGGTGTCCAGGGAACAACCGGTCTTATTGTTACAGACTGAGGCAAAGCAGGTATTAAGTACGTCAGCCTTTTCCTCATCCTTTGTCACTACATTTCCCCCCACATCCAGTAAAGGATGGAGATTTGCCTTTGCCTTCCTTTTGCTGTGAATGTATTTACATTTATATTAAACTCTCCTTTTTTTCTGAGTTCTAGCCAATGCTCTCTGTTCAGACAGGCGAGTCTTCTTCCCCTCCAGCTCGTGTTTCAGCACATGGGGATGGCCTGCTCCTGCGCCTTTAAGATTTCCTTCTTGAAGAACATCCAGCCTTCCTGGACTTCTTTGCCCTTCAGGACTGCCTCCAAGCGACTCTGTCAACCAGGCTCCTAAACAGGCCAAAGTCTGTCTTCCAAAAGTCCAAGGTGGCAGTTCTGCTGACCCCCCCTCTTTACTTCTCCAAGAATCGTAAACTGATTTCACAATTGCTATGCCCAAGCTGGCCTCCAACCATCACATCACCCACAAGTCCTTCTCTGTTTGCAAACATGTCCAGTGGCCTGTTGTCCAGTGCCTTCCCTAGATGGCTTGCTCACCAGCTGTCGGGAAGTTATCTTCCACACACTCCAGGAACCTCCTGGACTGTTTCCTGTCTGCTGTATTGTATTTCCAGCAGAAAACTGGTAAGTTAAAGTCCCTCATGAGAACAAGAGCTAGCAATTGTGAGACATCCCCCAGTTGCTTGTAGAATAATTCATCTGCCTCTTCATCCTGGTTGGGTGGTCTATAACAGACTCCCACCATGATACCTGGCATTGTGTAAATCAGCCCATGATCAAAAAACCCAAAATTCTGCTGGCGACACCAGGCTTTGAGCCAGGATCAGCTGGCTCTTCCTGTTTCTTCCTTCATCATTCCCTGAAAGTGGAAGAATAGAGGAGAACACTGCTTGTGCTCCAGATCCCTTAACCAGCTGTCCCAAGGTCCTAAAGTCTCTCTTGATTGTCCTTGGACTTCTTGTTGCAACTTCATCGCTGCCTACCTGAAAAATCACTAATGGATAATAATCTGAGGGCTGTACCAGGGCAGGAAGCTTTCTCTCCACATCTTTAACTCGGGCCTCAGGGGGGCAGCAGCCTTCCCTAAGAAGTGGGTCTGGTCTGCATATTGGGCCTTCTGTTCGCTTCAGAAGGGAGTCTCCTATGACAATGACCTGTTTTTTTCTTTATGGAAGCAGTTTTGATGCAAGGTATAGGCTGACTTAACCTAGGAGACACCTCCAAGCTAGATGAACCACAATCCTTGCTATTGTTCAGTTCCACTTGCAGAGCCTCATACCTCTTATGCAAGGGCACCTGGGAAGGTGTTGCCTTCGTTGGCGTGGCGACCTGGTTCAGGGATGGCACGCCAACGAAGGCAACAGGAAGCTGAGGTTGTCACAGGGGAGATGCGCCTGCTGCGCCAGGCAGGAAGTTGTTCCCTAAGTCACTGCGTTCAACCAGGCGGAGGGAGGACAGGGAATCCTCCACATCACGTGTCCTATCTGTCTGTCCGGCCTGTCTCAGGGAAGGTAGGGTGCGATTCCAGTAGTTTGTCTCTTCCTTGCACTCCCTGATACACCTCAACCTACTCACATCCCCCCCGAGCTCTGTCACTAAGCAGAGGAGCTCCTTGACCTGGGTGCACCTCCCACTGGTGTGGTCACTGCTGCCGCCCGACACTGGTAGAAGAGCAGGGGACACCCTGCAGCCGGACACCCGGGTGGCAGCATCTTCCCATCCAACACTGCTCTGCCTGGGAAGCTGTGTCATGCGTCAGTCGATGTGGGTGCACAGCTTAGAAAGGCCATGGCCTTCTGCTGGGTGGATACGACTCTCTGCCTGGTCGAGCTGGCAGAGCTTCAGCACCCTCCCTGTGCGCCCTTCTGGGGATCGTGCCGGCTCGCCTCGGCGACTCAGATATTTCCATGAAGGACAAGACTCCACCAGCACAGAACGCTTCCCCATGAGCTGTGTGATGGATAGCAATATTTTTCCTTAGAAATAAAGAAACTAACTGACTGTTAGTGAGGAAAACACCAGCACTTTAGACTCCTCCTGATGCTTAAGCTTTGTCTGACATTGGGTGTTTAGCACTGAGCACAGTGTTTCGATTTACACTTGTCCAGTTGAGTGAAGCAAGGTTATCACTGCCTTTGATTATAAAAGCTCCTCTGCGAAAAACTAGAAAAGTGCAAGTTGTTTTTTGCAACAGCCCTCCGGCAAAGAACCAGTGAATAATTTGTACAAAATACGTAACTTTGCTTTTAGTGTATTCCAACCTTCTGCAAAATGCTGAGCAACCAGGAAATCAAGCAGCTAGTGAGATATGCCTTAAGCGGTCACTGATACCGAGGGCCCTCTCTTACCCAGAATACTGCCAATTTTTCTTCTTGTCCTGCTGTATGTATTGCATCACGTAGACAATGACAACATATCTTCTCTCTTTTTTTGAGACTAAGTCTTTAAATTACATTTACTACATTATGTACGTTTTCTTAAGATATATAACAGGGACAAAACATAAAATGATACAGCACAAATAACGAGGTAAAACTGTAGCTACACAGGTATATATATACACACTCGAATTATTATCAGCTATAATTATTTTTGTTCTGTATATTTCACACCAGAAAAAGTTATTAGAAATCATGACATTTGTCTGGGTTGGATTTTGTAAACAACATGATTTTTTTTTTGATTGCACAGATGATTACTTACTGACCTTATGTTATGTAATTTTGGTCTGTTCATCTCATGAGCTTCCAGATGTCAAAAAATATAATGTCAAAACAATAAAACTATCTAATGAGAACTAATGGTTCTAATTTCAATAAAAGAGGCACAAGGGTAATGTCACAGTGTACAGTGTGATCAAAAAAGCTATCTCTTTTTCTGACATCTCCCAAACAGAAATATTACCAGGAAAACATAATTTCTATAAAATTCGAAGTGTCTGCCAACTGCTTACACCACCAGAAAACTATCAGCTTTTCATCACCAAAACAAATTTTTACATTGCAAATAAAATAAAAAAATTTCATTTTTTAAACTGACTCCAAAAATTTTGTTTCAAAACTGTCCATCCTTAGTCCTCTCCCTCTTCAGTCAATTTTTCATCCTCACTTGGGACAGCCCTCTCTGGGCAGACTACATTTCCCATGATGGAACACAACGTTTCCCCCGGCCTCTTGACCAGGGTCATTGCAAGGGCTGCAGTCAGGATAGAGGGGAGGAGGAACAGTGGAATCAATGTTTTCCATTTTCCATGCCAAGTTTTTCACAAGATATTTAAGCATATTTCATTTAATACAACTATTTGATCTTCATAATGTCTACAATGATAAATGTATTCATAGACTGCTGCATAGATATAAAAAAATCTCCACGAACAAAGCAGAAACAGGATTTTTGAACATGTGGCTTGGCCATAACTTACACTAGTGCTACTCAAAAAATCTGACATGCATTGAGCAGTCTATCTTTGAGAACTATACAACTGAAAATACACCTGACATTCAGTGATCATAAATAATACATATACCTTCATCACCACCGAGGACTGAAATAAGCACATCAAAATATAAAGTAGTTTTAAAAGGATGACAATATGAAGCCATTTATTTTAAGACAAGAACAGTTGACTTGGATTTCACAAAATACCGGTTGTTCTGCGACTAAGCTTTAGTGACTCCGGTTTTGAACAACTTGTTAAACAGAGCCCTGAAGTTATCATATTTTTAGACTTTGGAAGATAACATTTCATTAAGCTGAAATCAGGTATTCACAGCTCAGTGTATGTTCGATGCACAAGCTGTCCAGAGTTAAACTATATATATATATTAATACCATTTATACTGCTAAGCTTTCCTCAGATCAGGAAAGTGTGATTAGCTCCCCCCAAAAATTTAGCTTCAGAGTCTAAATATTTCCATTTTCAATCATCTTAGTTGTCCTATTGACAGAAGATGCCAATAATTAAACCATCTGTGGCTGTGAAAGAGGTTGGAATCATCAGAATACAGGATAGCTCATACAGTAAGGAGAAATATTTATAATTTTCCATCAAGACTACAGTGCCAGAGTCTGGGAAAGACATGTTATGCTGTTAAACCATTTACAACAGTGGTTAAACTATAAGGAGAGGAAATGTTACTATATTATACATAATAATATACAAAATATAATATATATAACAAATGTTATACATACATATTTCAAATGTTATACATACACATTTGGCAAAAAATGTAAGATACAAATATTCATCTAAAAGAAGTGCAAATGTGAAGCAGGTAGTATAGCTATGCCAGTCTACAACCAAATGGCTGAAGCTGAAGAAAGCAACCTTGCCCATGGGAAACAAAAAAAGAAGGCCAAGAAGAAAAGCAGGTTTACTCCTGAAGGCAACGGACAAGCGTAGCACGAAGAAAGCTGGAATTGGTAATGCTTTTCAAATTAATAAAAGAGGCTTCAGCAGGGTCTGGGCAAGGACTCGGGCATCGAGCAGGTTCATTAGCACACGAGAAGAGGAAGAACTGAACGGGCCTAGTGACAGGGACTAGCCCTTTTACACTTAATTACAGCTACGAGGAAGCTCTAACAGTCCATCAAAAAGCAGAGTAGTTCTGATAAATACAGCGCAGTAAACTTTATTTAAGAATTGATTGTGGGGGAAAAAATATGGAGGTAACAACCAGGGGTAAAAGACACATTTATTCAAGAAGTAGCAGCCGCTTAGGAATCAAATAACATAATTTGAAAAATATAAACTTTATTTTTATAAAGAGAGAGTGAGCTTTCATACACACACACATACATCCACAATTTAGTCCAGAGCTGCGGGAAAACAGATTTGAGAAAATGTACCTGGGGTTGGGAAGAAAAAATATTCCTTTGGATGTTTTGACTGCATTGTGTCTCTTCATATGGGGCATCGGTGCCCAGGCGCCGGCAGCGGGGGCTGCAGGGGCCGCTGTGAGGGGAGGCCGGGGCTGCCCTGTGCCAGCCACTGCCGGTTCCAGCCGGCTCCATGGGCCCCGCTGCAGGGCACGGCTCAGCCCCGCGGCCAAGATGGCAGCTGCACCGCTCAGGGCCGGGGGAAAGGGCTCGGCAGGGAAGGAGTGCAGTTGAGCCTGGGAAAAGGTGCTTAATTAATTTTCCCCAAGCCAAGTCTGTTTTGCCCACGACAGTAATTGGTAAGGGATCTCCCTGTCCTTATCCCAACCCAAAACTTTCAAATTCTGTTCTCTCTCGCTGTCCTGCTGAGGGGGAGAGTGAGAGAGCAGCTGGTGGGCATTCGGCCCTTAGGTAAGGTCAACCCACCACACTCTTCATGAGAGTCTTTTGAATGCATTTTTGAGAAAAAAACAATACAAATATGCGAGGAGGAGAAGGAAAGGGAGGGGAGAACAAAAACTCCAAGTAAAAATGACTTTTAAATTTCCTTCCTCAAAGTGTATGCAATCAGAAAAAAAATTCTTAAAGGATGGAGAAGTAATAGCTGTTAACAGAAGGATAGAAAAGATACTTCGGTTTGCACAAATTGTACAATCAAGTGGGACAGAACGAAAGTAAGGCATGGTGTAAGACGAACATGCAGGACCTACCCGGCCATTGCGGTGTGTAGAGGAACTGCCCCAGAAGCAGAGGCTGCCTCAGACACACTGAACGGCAAAAGAAACCCTGGGAAAATTCTGCGAGTGAGGTGGGGGAAAAATGACACCAACGCGAAAACACCCTGGAAGACACAAACTATGCACTGTCAAAAATTCTTGTCTGTAGGACTGTTAAACTGCATTATTTCAGTAGACGTAGAATTCATGAAGACAAAAAAATGTTTAACGTTTGAGAGAAAAAAGGCACACCTTTAAGTCACTTGTACAAGAAACACAATTCTGAGAGGAAATACAGCTAATCCCAAATATACACAATTTTCTGCATTAATAAGGCTTAGAGAAAGAGTGATTAATGCTCTGCCACTCTCAGGGAGGCCAAATACTCTCTACAGCTGAATACTGCCTTTTTCCACCAGCAGAAATTTGCATCAGCCCATGTAAGAGATGAGCTACTGTTAATCCAGACAATGCCATGTATATTTAAAAGTAAGTAAAAGCCCTTGCTATCAACCAACCTACCTGGTTGATACCTGGACAGACATATTTTCAGGTCAAAAGAAATCACACTAGGATCTTGTCTAAGCATCACCATGGTGTAGGCTACAGTACTTTATTTGCTCTGTCTACATTGATTTATTCAAAGTTTGATGAACTATTATTTTTTTTTTAAAGTAACATTTTTTAGCTTATTTGTTTTTTAATTAAAATAAAAGGTCAGCCTATTCAAATCTGAGAAAGGTGAGCAGGTATATTTGCAACAAAAGCGTTGTACTTTCAGAAAAAGAGTGCGCTATAAAACTATAAAGGTCTTTCTCATTTCCAAAAATGCATTTAAAACAACACATGCTAGAGTCATAGCTTCTGGTACCAGACACTTTTATTGATCCAAAGCGCAGTCTGCAGCACTCAGCCCATAGGCTTTGAAGAACCTGTGCATAAATGACCCAGTGCAGAATCCTGCAAATCCTGTGACTGCAAGCCCTTTTCCTGTGAGGAATTACACAACTGCAACAGCTTCCATTTGCTGTTGCTATTTGGTGTGAATGTGGTACCTTATATGAATACCTGCTTGACCTACAGTAAATTTCCTAGACGGTCCAATCTCAGTTAACACCCTTACAAAAAATAGAACTTCAGGTTCACTTGCCTTACACTTGTGGCTTTTTTTAATTTTACAGACAAAGTCTTAAGTATAAATCATATTTAAATTAATCTGTAGTAGAAGACTTCAATTTTTTTTTTCTTTTTCTTATTATATTTTGCCACAATTTCCATACAGGCAGTTACTTTTTGCATTGATTTACTTAAAATCTTCTCTTGGGTATCACTACAAAGCTGATTCATGTCAATAAGGCAACAGAACACACCATATCCTACTGACTGAGGTAAATCCTCCAATTAACCCCGCTTCCTTCCTTGCTAGACTAAACCCATGCTTTTATGAGTAGCTCCTGCAGGCTGATTATTGAAAATGGAAGGCGCTTAGCAATTTGCATGCATAGCCCTTTATAAATAATATATAAAGGTCAAATAAGTTACTTATTGGGTCTTTCTATCCATTTTACATATGCCACCTTGTTTCAGTATTGAAGGTCTGATTTTCAGCTGTTGTAAATTCAAACCAATTGACATATGTTAATTTACCATCAGGTGAGAAATTGGAAAACAGTGAGAATGGTCGTTCTGTTTTTTGGCTCAGTCAAATGCAGTTATCTACCCATATTCACTGATTCCGTCTTTTCCGCAACACTCACGCCTTGGATGATTTTTTCTTAAATTCCTTCTCTTCAAGCTGCCTTTTTTCTCATTTGTAACTTTGCTTGTTCAAGCACTGTTAGGTAACAGTCTTGTATAGGTGACTCCAAGCAAAGTTGCTTTTTCAGTGATGGCCCCTCTCCATTTATTCAATTTCATAAGTCAACCTAACTCATAACTTCACAGTATCTGCTCAAACTCACCATGGCAAAACAGAGCTCTTCTTTCCTCCAGGATCACTTATGCTTCTCTATGCGGTTCTGACATAGCCCTATATAATTTTTGTGGGGTCCTGGCTGGACAAGAGGGGACATAGTTTGGTGCTGTTGAGCAACCCAGGCTTGGTACCGGAGGCGAGCCTTGAGAGCCACAAACACGGAACCCTGTTGGGAAGGTAGAGCGACGAGCTCGGGACACTGGAGCAGGGGGACCATCACGTCGCCGTTTCCTGCCGCACTGTCACTTCCCGTACTGTCACTTCCTGCCACGCTGTCGTTTCCTGCCACAGCACTGCTTCTGCATCAAGAGGTGTAGCCTTGCGTCAATCACAACGAGTTGCAGTAGTTTTGCCTGTATATGGTTAGGGGTCTAACCAATCAGATGCTGTAATTGCTTTGCTATATAAACCTTGTTTTGCTGACTAATAAAGGTTGAACGATCAATACTTATATCGGGGTGACATCGTTACAATGGATCCGTAACCCACGCCAATAAATTTTGACCCCTTTTCCTCACCTACCTCACCCACAAAAGTCATGTCTGATACTTACTACATTTTTTTCTCACACTTCATCTAAGACGTTTTCTTTTCTTTGTCCTCTTATTGTGCCTTCATCAACTTGATTCACAGAGATGCCTGCACACCAGCCTGACAGAAATCACAACCATTCCTTTCCAGTCCATATAAAAGTAATCTCTGACAGAGTCTCCTCGCTGCTTCTCAACACAGCCTCACCCCTGAGCTCTCACTAGCCTTACTTCTGAGACTTCCAGCTGCAGCAACTTGAAAGCAAATAGTTGTGAAGGCATTATTCACACTTCATTTGTTACATTTCTCACAGATACACCCTCACGTCCCTCCATGCTTTGACTCCAACGGGATCACCCACTCTGAAATCTTTGGAAAAGCTCATTGCTCCCCGGCAGGTCTCTCCTGGAAGACACTCTTCTTCCCCACAGTAGCTCTCGAATATGCATGGTAAGGGGGTACAAAACCCACCTTCATCTAGCCAGAAGGCTAGAAGCAGCCCAACGTCCTAATGCTACATGCAACATACCCAGAGCTTCATGACAGTGAAAGCAGAAGACAGCACATTACTGGATGGGGCTAGGAGTCAGTGGAGCATGGAAGCAAGTGCAAAGCTGTCACGTAGTTCATACCCAAAGGACTACGTGGACCTTTTTCCATCCCAGACCAGCTGGGGCTTGGTGTGAGCATGGCCCTGGGGGGGCCTGGCTGGCCTTGGCAGCATCCACTAGCTCCCACAGCTGTGGAGTTTACTTATCCAGTGATGCCTGTGATGGGCAGCCTCACCACGGATCTGCATGCAACCCTGGCAAGAGGCTGCACGCAGGCTACTCAAGAGCCACAGGTTGGTCACTCCTGACTGAGATGGATTAGGGCAGACAGCAACAACTTGAATACCACAAATGTGTTAAATTTAGACTCAGACAAGAGCCAACCTGTAAATAATGAGACATTTGCCTCGCATCAGTCTGTCTCTCTGCATATTACATCTGTTCTCACTGCTCTATGCGTTTTTTAAGATGCAGGCTGTGCTGTCCTCTGCAGTTCTAAAGGTCTCAGTAAATTTGGATAATACTGGAATACTAATAGTAACAATAATTATTGCCCTGCTCTTGTCTACAATACTTACTGCATTAATTATTTTCCACAGTATCAACATTCTGTAATAATGAAATTAATAACTTGTGTATAAATCATTAGCAATTAAAATTTATTTGTACACTATAATTTTAAAATCTGAGAAATAACATAGCACTAATTAGTGTATGCAGAAAATCTGAATAATGAGTAAAGGATATTCATTTGTCTTTTCTTAATAAAGCCATCTTTCTCTGAAACCACACAAACAGTCCAATAGGAAATTAAATTCTATAGAAACAGTAATTTTCAGTACTATCTAAGATTTTCTACAGTGCACCTGAACTCGAAAAGCAAGACATTACATTCTGCCTTATGAATACTAAACCAGCATTCTGCATCTAAAGGTTAGACCAGAAAAATCAGTCTGTGTGCCTGTGTTTTAATGAGAAATGCAGAATATTTTATGCGCATTGTTCTTTTTAAGTGTAGCCCAAACCTGTATTGCATGTCAGAAAACTTAAATTTAGCATATTGTTTTTACATGAAAACATAACATTCTAAATAAGCTCCAAAACACAATTGCAAATTTTCAAAATGTCAAAACACATAATTCAAAAATACCTCTCCCCTACTTTATATCTTTCCAGAAATCCACAAATACATTACATGTCTTCAAAGAGACTGCCTATATGCAAGCATTTTGGGAGTCTTACACACATTTAGAAAGGCCTCTTTCGCATGAAGTTTGAAGATGGCCATTGAGTTTAATTTACTTTGATCATAGAATCATAGAAACATAGAACCATGGAACCACAGAACGGTTTGGGTTGGAAGGGACCTTAAAGATCATCCAGTTCCAATCCCCCTGCCATGGACAGGGACACCTTCCACTAGACCAGGTTGCTCAAAGCCCCATCCAACCTGACCTTGAACACTTCCAGGGAGGGGACATCCACAACTTCTCTGGGCAACCTGTGCCAGCGCCTCACCACTCTCATCGTAAAAAATTTCTTCTTCCTTATATCTAATCTACATCTACCCTCTTTCAGCTTGAAGACATTACCCCTTGTCCTACCACTACATGTCCTTGTTAGAAGTCCCTCTTCACCTTTCCTGTAGGCATCTTCAGGTACTGGAAGGCTGCTATAAGGTCCCTCCCGAGGCTTCTCTTCTCCAGGCTGAACAGCCCCAACTCTTTTCCCTCATAACAGAGGTGCTCCATCCATCTGATCATTGTGGCCCTCCTCAAGACCCGTTCCAGCATATCAATGCCTTTCCTGTGCTGAGGGCTCCAGAGCTGGACACAGGACTCCAGGTGGGGTCTCACCAGAGCAGAGTAGAGGGGCAGAATCACCTCCCTTGACCTGCTGGCTACAATTCTTTAGATGCAGCCCAGGATGTGGTTGGCTTTCTGGGCTACCAGCACACATTGCCCGGTCATGTCGAACTTCTTGTCAATCAGCATTCCCAAGTCCTTCTCAGCAGGGCTGCTGTCAATTCCTTCATCCCCCAGCCTGCATTTGTGCTTGGGATTGCCTCAACCCGGGTGCAGGACCTTGCACTTGACCTTGTTGAACTTCATGAGGTTCACACGGGCCCACCTCTCAGGCCCGTCAAGGTCCCTCTGGATGGCATCCCTTCCCTCCAGCATGTCAACCGCACCACACAGCTTGGTGTCATCTGCAGACTTGCTGAGGGTGCACTCAATCCCTCTGTCCATGTTACTAACAAAGATGTTAAACAGCGCCAGTCCCAATATCGACCGCTGAGGAACGCCACTCATCACTGGACATCGAGCCTTTGACAGCAACACTTTGATTGCAATCATCCAGCTAATTCCTTATCCACCGAGTGGTCCATCCATCAGATCCATGTCTCTCCAATTTAGAGAAAAGAATGTTGTGTGGGACAGTGTCAAATGCTTTGCACAAGTCCAGGTGGATGACCTCAGTTGCCTTTCCCTTATCCACCAACACAGTAACCCCGTCATAGAAGGCCAGCAAATTTGTCAGGCACGCTTTGCCCTTAGTGAAGCCATGTTGGCTGTCACCAGTTACCTCCTTATTTTCCAAGTGCCTTAGCATAGATTCCAGGAGGATCTGCTCCATAATCTTGCTGGGCACAGAGGTGAGACTGACTGGCTTGTAGTTCCCCAGGTCTTCCTTTTTACCCTTTTTAAAAATGGGCGTTATGTTTCCCCTTTTCCAGTCAGTGGGAACTTTACCTGACTGCCATGATTTTTTCATACATGATCGATAATGGTTTAATAACTTCGTCTGCCAGTTCCCTCAGGACATGCAGATGCATCTGATCAGATCCCATGGACTTGTACACATTCAGGTTCTTTAGATGGTCTTGAACCTGATCTTCTACAGTGAGTGGTTCTTCATTCTCCCAGTCCCTGCCTTTGCCTTCTGCAACTTGGGTGCACTTGCTTGTGAAGACTGAGGCAAAAAAGTCATTGAGCACCTCAGCCTTCTCCATATCCCGAGTAACCAGGTCTCATGTTCCCTTCCAGAGAGGGCCCTCATTTTCCCTAGTCTTCCTTTTATCACCAACATACCTACAAAAGCTTTTCTTGTTGCCCTTGATGTCCATGGACAGATGTAATTCTATCAGGGCTTTAGCTTTCCTAACCTGATCCCTGGCTGCTTGGACAATATCTCTATATTCCTTCCAGGCTACCTGTCCTTGCTTCCACCTTCTGGAGGCTTCCTTATTGTATCTGAGTTTGTCCAGGAGCTCCTTGTTCATTCGTGCAGGCCTCCTGATCTTTTTGCCTGACCTCCTCTTTGTTGTGATGCATTGCCCCTGAGCTTGGATGAGGTGATTCTGGAATATTAACCAGCTTTCTTGGGCCTCTCTTCCCTCCAGGGCTTTATCTGATGGTAGTCTACCCAGAATATCCCTGAAGAGGCCAAAGTCTGCTCTACTGAAGTCAAGGGTAGGAGCTTGCTGTGCACCCTCCTCGCTGCCCTAACTCCACCATTTCACGGTCACTGCAACCAAGGTGGCCTTTGAGCTTCACATTCCCCACCAGTGCCTCCTTATTGGTGAGAACAAGATCCAGCATAGCACCTCTCCTTGTTTACTCCTCTGTCATTTTCAGGAACCTCCTGGATTGCTTAAGTTCTGCTGTGTTGTCCCTCCAATAGATATTGCGGTGGCTGAAGTCCTCCATGAGGACCAGGGCTTGTGAACGTGAGGCTGCTCCTATCTCCCTACAGAGGGCCTCATCCACTCAGTCTTTCTGGTATGGTGGCCTGGTCTGTAGCAGACCCCCACTATAAGGTCACCTGTCCCTGTCCTGCCTTTAATCCTGACCCATAAGCTCTCCGTTGGCTCCTCATCAGTCCCCAGGCAGAGCTCCATGCACTCCAGCTGGTCATTGACATAGAGGGCGACACCCCCTCCTTGTCTCCCCTGCCTGTCCTTCTTAAATGGCCTGTATCCTTCCATTCCAACACTCCAGTCATAGGAGCCATCCCACCACGTCTCCATGATACCAATAAGATCATAGACCTGCAGGCATGTGCACGTCTATAACTCCTCTTATTTATTCCCTATGCTGCGCACATTTGTGTAGAGGCATTTAAATTGGGCCCCCAATGAATCACAGAATCACGCAATAACAGAATGGTGGGGATTGGAAGGGACCTCTGGAGATCATCTAGTCCATGAAGCTGACTTACTGCCTGGAGTTCCTTTGTGCATCTCCTCAGGTGCTCTCCTGCTGACCTGTGATCTTTCTCCAGGCTCTGGGCATCTATTGCTGCCACCAGCATCAGCCTGGTAGCAGTGGCATGGATTGAGGTCTCCCCAGGCATCTTGACCAGCCTGGCAAGCCTATGACTGAAGATGGTCTTCCCCTTCTGGGAAGCAATGTGCCCAGGTGGACAAGAAGGCCAACAGCATCCTGGCTTGTATCAGGAATAGTGTGGCCAGCAGGAGTAGGGAGGTGATCGTGATCCTGTGATCGGCACTGGTGAGGTCGCACCTCACGTACTGTGTTCAGTTTTGGGCCCCTCATTACAAGAAGGACATTGAGTTGCTGGAGTGTGTCCAGAGCAGGGCAACGAGGCTGGTGAGGGGTCTAGAGAACAAGTCTTATGAGGACCGCTGAGGGAGCTTGGGCTGTTTAGTGTGGAGAAGAGGAGGCTGAGGGGAGACCTTACTGCTCTCTACAACTACCTGAAAGAGGTTGTAGTGAGGCAGTTGTTTGTCTCTTCTCCCAGGTAACTAGTGATAGAACTAGAGGAAATGGCCTCAGGCTGCGTCAGGGGAGGTTTATATTGGATATTAGGAAAAATTTCTTTACTGAAAGAGGGGTCAGGCATTGGAACAGGCTGCCCAGGGAGGTGGTTGTGTCACCATCCCCGGAGGTGTTAAAAAAAGCGTGTAGATGTGGCATTTCAGGACATGGTTTAGCAGGCATGGTGGTGTTGGGTTGGCGGTTGGACTTGATGATCTTAGAGGTCTTTTCCAACCTTAGTGATTCTATGATTCTGTGATTCTCTGGCAGATGGACCCCATTAGACCAGGTTTCTCAAAGCGAGTCCAGTGGTCTAAGCAGCTGAACTCCTGGCTGTGGCACCAGTCCTGTAATCATTTGTTCACTTGCCAGATTTGACTGGCCCTTTCAAACCCCCTCCCTTCAACCGGGAGGACTGACAAGAAAACTACATGTGCTTCAGAGTCCCTTACCGTCACTCCCAGGGCTCTGTAATCCTTCTTGATACTCTTCAGGCTGCTCCTGGCTGTATCGTTGGTGAAAAAAACAGCAGCAGATAATAGCCAGTGGACTGTATGAGGCTTGGCAGTCTCTCGGTGACATCCCTGATACGAGCCCCCGGTAAGTCCACACCTCTCCAGAGAGTGCATCAGGTCGGCAAATGGGTGCCTCCATACCTCTCAGACAAGAGTTGCCTACTGCTATCACCCATCACCTCTTCTTAGTTGGGTTCATATGCCACAAATAGACTACTATAAAGCCGAAATAAATTTCCTAACAACTGGAGTCTGTATGTTGCATTACACAACAGCTAAATTAGAGAACAGCAAAGGCTGGCTAGAGTACAAAGTGGCCCACCTCTGAGCTGGAGTCCCAGCTCTGATCTTCTGGTAAATATATTTTAGGGTTTCAAACGAAAGCAGTACACATGGGAACCTATTTACACCAGGGTTTTCCTGTCGTATACTCTGTTCTTGGAGCTGAAGACGGGAAGGTTCCCCATGCTTCTTCCACTGTGTGCCAGCTAAGTGTTCCTGCTTTCAAACATGACCAGCCTTCACAACCGACGTGGCAAACCAGCTTGGTGACAGATAATAGCACTTCACCAAATCTCTTGATGAAAATATGTGTCTGGGGAGAGGATGATGACAGAGTTTAGCCAACACATGGAAGAGAACGAAATATAACATTTTCCATATTGTAATTCAGTGCGCTCCAAACATAAATGACTCTGCAGTAAGAATCGATGTTTCACCTGCCAATACGTATGGCAATACTCTTTCTAGTACTACAGCTCTAGCTGTAGTGCTATGGGGAGTATCTACAGAGGGGTATGACCATACCAAACTTTTTTAAAGCAAAAAGAAAGGTGTGGATTCATGGCAGCCACACGCCTAGAGTTATCTTTGGAGAATGCATGTGAAGAAAGACAACAAAAAATATTTTTCATTTACTGGGGGTAAACTAAAAATTCCTGGCGATGATTAATTCATTGATTTGTGAGAATAAAGTTGTCTGGCGAGAATCAGCAGTCCAGACTGACTTTCCAGGAATGCTGAACTTTATATCTGGATCTCTGCATTATTAAAAATAGAGAGAAAAAATACAAAGCAAAAGTACAGGTGACTGGGTCTCTTTGTGGCAGAGCATATTCAAGATTCACAACCATATTTATTCCAGTAAATAACATCTATTCATATGTTAGCTATGCAATAATATACATAGAGAGCACCAGGACAAAAGACTAAAGTCCCGCAGACAGGCTCCACTTCCTGCCGTTATCTCATTCTCAAAAAAATACAAATGCATCTTTCCAACCTAACACATTTTAGGAGACAGGAGGAAAGCAGAGTAACTATTTTGGACAGAGACTGCTATTAGCATCTCTGATACAGAGTTTATTCCAAATTTGGTGCTATGCCTCTGCAAATCTCTGATCAGAATCAAGCCTTTAGGCTTTAACTGAGATAAACAAAGTCTGCTATGTCAAATCTAATTATGCTATAAATATCCAAATAAGATCTAAATCTCTAAGGTACTTCTAAAAAGCCTTAGTGACAGAGGCAAATATGATTAAGTTTAAACTGCAAACAGCCTGTGAAATATGGGAAATAGCATTACATGTGAAAATATCTGTAGGGAAATATTTTCCTTTAACTAATAAGGCAGGAAATTTTGTGACATAGTAAATAATTTTTCTAGTAGCTTAAGGCATCTTAAAGAAAGAGATGCTAAATAAACTACTATACATTCCTGTTTTAAAGCCATCATCAATAGTTTGCATCAGTTATAATTATGAAATAAGTGGTTAATTTAGTTACTGCAATAATTCTGTTTGGGACAATTAAAAACGTATCTTCCTCCTCCTTCCCCTTCACAATTTCATACCGGGGAAAAGTAAGAATAAAATTACAGCAGATTATTCAAATACAATCCTGTGGCCAGAAAGGCTCTGCAGAAAAAAATAATCTCTGCCATGCTATTTATTACCCACTGAGGCACTGATATACGGTTAAGTGCACCTAGGTCCAAGTTTATTTTAAATCAGACTGGAACCGAGCTTGTAAATGCATACTGAACAACTGCCTGACTCTGCCCTCTAGTCCTCCTGTGTGACTTCAAGTCTCAGAAGTCCAGAGACACTGTTATGGCTTTCCACATCAAATGAGAGAAATTCCCAAACTCTGCTCAGTGCTGTTTTCAGGACCAAATTTAGATGTTTGCCCAGCACACAGAGCTGTATGTCTTAATTAAATATCTTTCCCTTTGCATTACCCTAAAGCACTTCCATTAACTTTTTACCTCTTTGAGCTATGTATGCCAACATAGGGTCATAAGATACCTCGTCAGCTCCACACTCACATGCGCTATGGGAAAACTCTCAGGAGAACCTCAGGAATACCTCCTGCCACAAAAACCCACACATCGCACTCAACAAACCTCCATCTTTCCCACGCGAACACTATGCGTGCTGAGGGTCTGCAACTTGCATTCAAATCCAAAGACAGCAGCTATGTTGTATTATCACATATAACTTTTCATTGATTTAAGTTGTCTCAGTTCATATCTCTAGTGATAAAGTATCAGATGAAATGTATATGCATGAGTATAGCTAAAACCTACTTAATCTTGACTGTACACTAAGTTCTAGTCATAAATCTTCTACTCAGTGATCACTAACGAGAACTTGATTCAGCTTTGCTGGCTGTGCAAGTGTTACAGATATGAACCACACATAGCCATGCAGGGTAAGACTTGGATACAGCCTGTCCAAGATGAAAAGCCTAGTCCAGAACTGTCCTAAGCTTTCAAGTCCAAAGTACAAAACTGTGATTACAGACTCTCATAACTCTAATATACAGCTTCCACGTTTGGAGATGTGAATATAGAAATGTATAGAGAAACGAAACATCAGCTTTGACAGATACAGATTTAACTGCCGGGACAGTTCTGCAGCTACCAGCCTGCTGCATTCCCACAGTCTGAATTGGGACCAGTAACAGATACATTTTCAGGTCTTCTTCCAGTGCTGAAGGAATATATTTCACAGTTTATGACGACTGAAGTCATGTAAGAAGGGTTATGTAAAGACAGAAACATCACCTAAAGGAAGGATTATTCTCAGCTGTAAGAGCAGTCTTTTCTGAGCTGCAGAAAGATATGGCAGAGCAAAGTACAGTGACAGATGTGACCCAAGATCCCAGTGGACATTGCCACAAGTCATCTTGTTGGCGATGCCCATTCTCAGCTCATTTCACATGCCTAAGTAGCAATGTAAGTGGACACAAAGAAAGTCTGGGGCCTGCTGGAAGAGTCCCCTATTACCTTGGTACCCAGGTACCAACAGACATTCTTCACAGAGCCTTTGACCATGGCTCTCACTCAAACAGAAGAGATCTTGGGAAACGGTTCATTTTCTTCACACTACTTTAAGACGTTGCATAAGAAACTGGATGCCTTGGATGGACTACGTGATTCCTTTCTCACTGAATCACAGAATGGCAGGGGTTGGAAGGGACCTCTGTGCGTCATCTTGTCCAACCCCCCTGCCAAAGTAGTGTCACCTACAGCAGGCTGCACAGGACCTTGTCCAGGCGGGTCTTGAATATCTCCAGAGAAGGAAACTCCACAACCTCCCTGGGCAGCC
>Ga0065711_1005453_pt1 | contig 20204 bp, 11 predicted proteins | sample Hoacrofraction12_FD_59098 | JGI IMG/M metagenome (GOLD analysis project Ga0065711, IMG submission 59098) | Hoatzin crop microbial communities from Cojedes, Venezuela - Epithelial fraction 12 v2 (version 2) | ecosystem: Host-associated > Birds > Digestive system > Esophagus > Crop | place... | reverse complement strand
CCCCCCCCATCCTCACTATTTTAATATCACTGCTATGGTGTTGCTTAGAATTTTTAAGCAACTCTTGTGTTTTTTAGCATCCATGACAAGGAATTTAATTGATGCAGCAGTGCTGTGTTAAGCAGCTGAAGCTGCCACAAGGAACTGCTTGGCTCCCAGCTCTCTGTGGAGACGGGAGGAGATCCTCAACAGCTTGTCCACAGTAGCTGATGATCTTATCCCTTATGTTCACGTGTTCAACGTGTAAGTCTGTGGGCAAACATAATCCTTCAGCTTCAGCTGTGCCGTGTGAACAGGGTACTTCCTCGAGCTCCTTATGTCTGAAGGAAAGCTTGTGCAAGGTTCTGCTAAGAGCTAAAGTACAGGCAATCCTCATCCTCAGACCAGAAATACAGAAGTCACACGACAAAAAAAGCACTAATCCAGTGTAAGCATGACTGCATTTGTTCAAATAGTTTGACTCTGTAAGCATAGGTGTCATGCCAAATCTGGTCCCCTCAGCTGAGAGGGAGCAGTGCGGTGCTGCTGCATGACCCAGCAGAATCCTGTCCTGATGCTGAGGACTTTTTGCCAGGAATAAGGCTGTGATTCTAAATCCTCTGCTGGTTGCATGGTGCAGACATTATTTTAACTGTAAAACAAGCACAAAAGTCACTATTTTGTTTTGGGTTTATTTTTTTTTAAGAAAAATAGCCATTCTTTGAGGTCAGCTGGAGAATGTTTCTGCTTAGATTTATCTCATTCAGATTTTTCTACAGCCATTCAAAAGTGACTTTGCTCAGCTATGAAATTATTTTCTTTTAGATCAGATGCTTGCTTCACTTCCTTGGCATTACCAGATCATCAGGTCTTGAAAGGATTGTCCTGTGAGTTATAAGGAGAACAGCCAAGTGGGAAAGATGAGCTCATGCACATAGTGGAAAGCTCAAGACAAATTTCCAGGTAAATAAGTTGCTAACAATTTCCCATTAATAGGCTTTTTCACCACAGAGGTCTTGTGTTTATTTGCTCTGACTACGTGGTCAAGTGACAAATGAAGTCCTGAGCACCTGGTTTTTGAGACTGTCTTTTTGGTGCATCCCTTGGGTAAGTAAATTTTGCAGTGGTATAAAGTTCATGTTTCAGCATTGTACTATCACTTATGAGAGTGTATGTAATGTGCTTCTTAAGCAATTGCTGTTGAAGTTGATGAGATCAAGATAAATTGTAGCCTTCTGTGTCTTATCATTTCCTTTAAATTTTGTTTCCACAAAACGCAAGAAGGTTGAATAGTCTTATCAGAGCCCTAGCTCTACTTGCATTGCCCCTCGCTCTAACCAGGTATTTTAGCAAAGACTATAATCAAGAAAATAGAGGTGATTTGCACACTGCAACCTCTTATATTTTGACATCTCATTTATGGGTAAGAAATGCTTCCAGGGCCTACTGACTGGTAGACCCCAGCTGTTTCTGTGCCCTGCCTTGTTAAATGATGTTGGGACTGATTGCATACCCTTCCCTGACACGAGATGAGGTGTGTCTTCCAGCAAAGTGTGAACCGCACACAGAAAAGAGTGTCTCCTGATGTTGCTCTTCATTCCATCTTACTTTCATGTTTTACTGTAGTAAAACATGCACAGCGAAGCAGGTATCTGAAAGATAGCAAGGCAGAGGACAGTATATGTAGAGTATTTTGTAAATCAGTTGGACTCCTTAAAAGGAGATAGTGTGTTATATTGCCCTTTTTTCATTATAAAATCCTACAGGCCTTAGGTGTGATGCTTTTTTGTGTCTATTCCACCTTTATGTTGATTTGATCTGTAGATTGATTAATTATCAGAGTTGTGCAGTTATTTCTAGCCCAGACCTTAGCTAGTGTAAAAGTGAGCAGGGTCCTGACATCAGTCGAGATATTCTGATTTATGCTGGCCAGGATATGGCCTGTTGTTTCTGGGTAGAGGAAAGAAATTGTATTTCGCACTGAGTGGTGAAATTTGACTTCATTCTAAAGCAGAGAATGTGGCCTGAAAATTTCCACAGAATAATTTTTTTTGGTGGAAAAAATTAATCACGTAGGCTTGTCTTAAAATGTTTTGTTAGTTGTATAATTTCAATGTTGACTTTGTATGAAATTCATGTCTAGCAAAGGAATTAAAATGAGAAACTTCTTCAGACTGAAAAATCAATGTTATGATCCAGATTTTTTCAGAATGTTTTCTTTCATCAAAAAGAACAAGAGAATATTTTTTTGCTCTGCTTTGTTTCAGAAATGTGATGCGCACAGACTTTTTATCTTATGATTGAACTTTTGAATTAAGAGGCAATTCCACTTTCTGGGAAGTTATACTTTTTAATTATGATTAGGAAGAACTCGACCACGTTAACGTCTAAAGCCATGAAATAAAACAAGATCCCTTTTTTCTTTTTTTTTTCCTCTTTTTATTTTTTTAATTGTTTTTTTTCATCCTAGATAGCCTGATTTCTCAGCATTCTCAGGATTTGTGATAGCCTGGATTTTGATCCCCCTTTTCTCCATAATGCCATTTTCTTTAAGCCATACTTATTCTTGTGTGGAACTACTCCTTTAATATATGAAGAACATGTAAGCTTCAGTACTAATCACTGAGCCCTGAAATGTTTCTTTACAGATCATTCCTCCTCTCTCTGCCAGCAATGAACTCATCGTCAGTTTTTCAGTCTCTCTTGCTGAAGCAGAAAGACTGCAATTTACAGGATGATACTCAGCTCACCCCATTTCAGGAGTGGAACAATCTAATGACCACATTCTGGGGTCTTGGCAGATTGGCTGTGCGGGCTTAATACGCTGTAGTCTGCCTTCCCCCATGGTGCACCTTATCATTCTGCCTGTGAGTACTTACCGTTGCGTCATGCCTCCCACCCTATTGCTCCCACTTAGTAGGACAGGGTAAGGTCTTTAGCCCCTACATCATGAGGCACCATAGTGGATCCGTGGGATCAGGGCAGGACCAACGCAGAGGCAAATTCCCCTGCCTCTGCCTGCAATGGTTCTTCCCACCTCTGAAGCATCTGGTGTTGTCCGTTTTTAAAAAGACAGCCTTATGTGTCCTGTGTTCACAGCCATCACTGTTTGTTAATGAACAAAGCGGGATCTGTTGTTTGTTCACTTTTCAGAATGCTTTATCGTTTGGGAATGCATTTTTCATGGAGAAAAAAATATTGAAAACACCTGAGGCATTTAGATAGGCTCTAAACTCCGAAGAAACCTTTTTGCTTAAATGTTCTGTTGGCTGAATCAAATAGAGAGATAGAGATAATAGATGTTAATTTATACCACAGAGTATCCATGCCAGGTATCCTCTGGGTATTGTGGGGAAATCCCAACATTCAGTCAAATTCAAACTCGCTTGTGTAGAAGCAATCAATATACCAGAATCCTGCAGATAATGAATGAAAATGAAAAGGAAACACTTGATAGTGTTTAAAGAAGGCATGCCTTGCTGTGTATATCCAATGTGCTTCAAGGTGTTGTGATGTGAGTGCCACAAGGCTTTAGAAAGAAAATTCACCCCTTCCTGACTTCCTGTGAGGCTTTGGCACTGTTTATATCCCTCTGAATCAGATTCCTACCTTAAGGACCTGGTATGTGCTCATAAAATTCTCACAACAGCCAACATCTTTCTGCAAAGAGAGGGGTGATGCCTCTTCTGCAGGATGTGCTGATGCCAGGACAAGGTGGCCATGTATTCTGGAGGAGGATGGCTGCTTTTAATTCCAGGGACAGTGTACTAATCCTCTTGGTATTCCCCTGTCCCAAAAAAACCCTCTGTCCTACTTCACTGCAATTTACCCTGAGCCTGCTTTCCTCCTCAAGTCAGGCAATCAAGGAGAGAGTCTGCAGCTGAGGCTGCACCCTGAATGCAGTGAGCAGAACTGGGAAAAGTCATCATCACATCAAAATTCACTCTGCAAAGTGGATCTGTCCTTAGTTTCTTTTGTATCTTGGAAGTTCAGGTCAAAATCACCAAAGTTCCAGAGTGCTTTCAGGAATCCCAGGGTTAAGTGAGGCTGGTTTGGAAACTGTCCAGGATCTGCATCCCTTGTTAGCCTCAGCCTGATGTTAGGTTAGATTGCTTGCTTGGAGTTTTGCTGTCCCAAGAGGTTTTGGAAACTATGAAGCGTATTTGTAGGATAGGCCAGATCGAGATGCTTTACTGTGTGTGCACTGGGAGAGCTACCTGCTCCTCCAGAATTTAAAGAAAGAAAAAAACCAAATAAATAGTTTCTGTGAAATCATTTATGATTTATTTTTAAGTCCTGACTCTGCACCTTTATCTATTATAAAGAGTGGTAGACAGCTTTCAGTTCTCCATGGATGTGACTACCTGGCAAGAAGTCATGGTCTTACTGCTACTCTCAGTCGCTGTAAAGGAAGTTCTGATATCAACAGTAAGCACTGGCTTCTGGAGTTCTACTTTCTCAGATTAGGAGGGGAGACAAGATTATGCCTTTTGGGAGGTAAGTGCTTCTGTCTTGTACTCTCACCGATTAGGGAAAGGCTCCAAGCATACAAATCAGAGAAGAGAATTGAGGATCAAAGAGGAAAGACAGATGAAAAAAGGAAGGCCATTGCAGGAACTACACAGTAGACATAATTGCTCTTGTCTCATTTTTTCAGTTTTGTTCTATTATATCAGAAGGTTTATGTCAAGATTGTTCTAAATAAATGCAGTTTTTTTGAGTTGTATTAGAGTTTCATTCTGAAGATTCAGAAAAAACAATAACCAAATCAGTTAAACCACTGACACATAATCATTCATGTGAAAATGGAAACCCAAGTGCTGATTCCACTTAAGCATGACTCTTCTTTGGGGAATTTGGGAAGACCTGGGGGGGCGTATAAAGGAGCCCGGGAGTGCTAGGCTTTGGAAAGAGCTCTGAGTGGAGAGACAAACAGCTTGAGAAAAACATGCCAGGTTTCAAAAGTATTTGGTTCAGCTTAGCCTCATCTGCAGAAGAGTTTTGACTCACTAGAGAAAGTGTTAAGGGAAAGAGACTGTGTGATCCTGGGAGAAACTGAATGCACAGCTACCCTTTTCAGGAAGGACTCATTTTCTGCTCCTCTGCTCTAGCTAGGTAATAAAATACATCTATGCATAGGAAAATTTCTGTCTTCCTTGAATAAAATAAGCCTTGAAGCCCTGGGAAAGGGCATTTAATGCATTTTTTAAAGTATTGGACAACCTTCCATGGGATTCAAAGCAATTTTTAACTAGTCAGTGTTTATGGAAGGAGTAAACCTCCAGCTCTTATTCTGGATTTCCTCAAAAAAAGTATCTTCTTGCAACTGCTCCAAGAAGGATGAGAGCCAAAATTAAGGATGATCAAAAGTTCAGGGTGTCGTGAAGGGATGAATAGGGATGCTAGAAAGATGTTTAGGGATGATAGTTGATTGGCAATGATGATAATGGTAGGGGGTGGGTTAGCTGGTATGTAGAAACAGTGTTCTGTGATGTGGCAAAAGATTGTGGGGCCAGCTTCAACTAAGTGCCACATAACAGCTGTTTCTCCACATGTCTGGCTGACTCACTTTCTCGAGACTGAATTAAACAGCCCTTGGCCTGTGCTTCTATTTCTAAGCAGCAAGAATATTTATGTGGCAGTTTTCAGACTCATCTCCTGAAGCAGGGATAGACTGTAGGCAGGCTCCCTGTTACGGTGAAGTGCTTTTCATACCAGCAGAAGCTCCTGCATCAGACAAAGAGCAGTCCCCCATGCTCAGGACTTTGCACTGAGGCAAGGTGAAATACAAGTCTTTCCAATCTTGCCAGTCACGGTAACCCCTCACCCTGCTTGTGCTTACTCACCTGCCTGTGTATCCCAACAGCAGTATTTCCCCAGCCAGGTGTTTAAATCAGGATTTCAGGCAGGTGAGCTGCAGGTGACAACATAAATAGTGGGGTATCTATATGTGTGTTTTTCACAAATATATTTTGTATGCTCCTGTTTGATAGACTGACAGTCTTTTATTACTACGAGTTGCTTTTGCAGTGTTTTGTTTCAGCTGTTCTGCCTTACCAAGTTTTTCTCACCTCATTCAGAAAAGATGGGAGCTCTGAAACAACCTGTGAGAAACATGCAAATAGCCTGATCCAGACTTGAATGTGGATCTTCGTTGCTCCAAAAGGCAATCTCCTTTCAAACTGGGGCTTTTACTCTGTCCTTGAAAGAGACAGGAGCTAGTTGCAGAATGTAGATCTGTAGGAAGGTTTTCAACATCCTGCTGTGTGATGGCCTATACCTTGGATTTAATTTCAGGTCACTTTCTAGCACTGGGCATTTCATTTCTCATCTGTCCTAGGAGTCCTACTTTACTGTACAATTGTTGATGTCTCTGAAAGCTCCTGCCAACAGTATGCCATCTGTTTTAACCTAAAACCATTTAGTTTCTCTTGATGTGAGAGAAAACCATCTGATATGCAAATATGAACAGTAGGTGGCCAACTTATCTCTATTTAATGTAAATGAAAACTCGAAAACAGTGTGCAGGGTCTTCGGTAATGTTCTCTATCCACAGACACTTCCAAAAAATCTCATTTAAAGGTAAGTGCCACCAGCTCCCAAATGTGCAGGATTACAGCTCCTCTCCAGCTCAAGACACTGTTCTTTCCTCATCACCACTGTTCATTTAAAGTACGTGTGAAACTGTGAGAAAACCTTTCTTTCTTGTTTGAAAGGATTCTCCGATTTCTTAATTTAGAGTCTTTAGAGTGTTTGTCCTTATGCTCTTGGGTGTTTCTTAAGTGCCCCTGGCATGAATAGAGAGGGTAATGACTGCTCACTATGTCTCTCACAAGAGGAATAGGGGCTGTCAGGTGAAATTAGTAGGAGATAGGCTGGAAACAAGCAAATAGAGGCAGTTCTGTGTGGCACTCCTGGCCAAAGCTGCACGGGCTGTGGAGTCTGGATGTTCAAGTGGAGACAGGAAAAGTTAGTGAAGTACACTCTGAGGGTTTCTAAGACATTAATAACAACGTCCAGCTGAGGAAGCTGAAGGTTGGGGAGCTTATGGCAGAAACCTTGCTCTGTGTTTGACTTGTTCCTAGAATATCTCTTTTGTCCATGCCCAGGATCCAGAGGCCTTTGGTCAGCGCTAGCACAGGCTAGGAATGCAGGGTGGAATGAACGGTGAGGCACAGGATTGACTGTGCTTGTGTGTGGGCTGTGAACTTCTCTGTTGGATATGATATGGAGGGCAGGTATTGATTCTACTGCTATAGACATGGACTGCGCTATGCCTCTGTTATCATCTGGGGAAGAAAGTTTCCTTCTAAGGAACTGACAGTGACTGCTATGTGACAATGAAATCCTTTCCAAGCCTTCTTTGACTGAAAGTGGCTTCAGCTTTCAAAAGTACCTTTCATTACTTCAGGCCATTTTCTCAAATTAGGGATCTAAAATGGAGACAACAGTGAATTACTTTATATCAAAAATACACATTTCAGTTGAGGTGAATCAATGTGAAGCCACAGAGAAATCAATAATGATGCATCATAAGAGCTAGAATCTGTAGGAATGCTGTTTTCTCATGGTGCTGGATTTTAGCGGAAGTAGTGACTCACTGTTTGAAGCACTCCAGCACTGGGGGAAAAGACCTCAGAGCAAGTCCTAAATTAATTAATTTTGCTGGGCCTCTTAGGTTGGGCTCTCCACAGGTACAGCTGGAACAAGAGGCAGGAGTAAAGAGGAAAGTGAGGAGGGCACTGAGGCAGCTGTGGAGGGAGGAGGGCAAGTTGGGAGGCAGAGGTAGGAGCTGGGACAATAAGGAAGCAAGAGGAGCAGCTGCCTAGAAGTCTACAGAGACACAGAAAGGTGTCCAAAAACCATGTTAGTTGAGAAAAAAAAAAAAGTCCTGCAAAGCTGTATAAGGGAGGAGGCAGACCAGTACGTAGCGTGTTGCATGGCGATGAAATAAACAGTCCACAGTCTGCAAACTCAGGTCACTTAGGAATCAGGTCAGATTTACAGATTTACAAGGTACTGTCCTGGGTGTTTCTGCATACGTTTTAAAGTGATCTAATGACTTAAGGCAAAAAGCTATCACTGGGGAATTTAGGAGCACACATCTCAGTTCCTTTCAAAGACTCATGTGTTTCCAGATTAAGCTCTCAAAATCTCCCTAGTAATCATTATTTACAGTACTGCCCAACTGTAATGGTTGCATCTTAAATTTTCCCTTTCAGTTATTAAATATTAGTGATTATTTTAGCTGCTTGAAAGATAAAGGACAATGGAAATTGTATTTCTTCCAAGCTGCTTTTTTAGTATGTTAGCCTGCATTCTTCATCATTCCTGGTCTGTGAAATGTAATTTAACCAGTGAGAGAGAGAAGGAGGGAACAAAGGGAAATCAAAGCTGTCTTTGATCAGTATTGGAATATGTACCAATTCCAATCCAAATGCTTCTGGCAGCTTCCAAAAAAAAGGATACAAAACAAGAAATTGTATAAATGGAGACTCATCAGCACTTGCATTCGAGATCATTGTTAACAGTAACTGACAGCACAAAATAAGGGATTCTCGGGGGGAATATGCATCTTCCTAAGATAAGGTAACGGTGTGATATGTTGTGAGTAATTACAAGAATTGATGCCTTGATCACAGCACTTCAGAGAAGGCACTAACAAATCAGTGCATTATGCCAACATTTTGAAAAGGCTGCTCTATCCACCTGCACACGTTTCTACCTGACCCCTCCTCCTGCTTCTTGATTTTCTCTTAACTTAGTGCACTTAAAGACACATTGCTGCCTCTGGTACTTAGCAGATAGAGGAACAATTGATGCAGTTCTATGGCCATTCCTACTGTAAAGATCCTGCACAAATGTGATGTCGGCGTGAAGTTTTCCAATCCAAACCAGAACACACTGAGGGATAACGAGCGTACCTATGCAGGGCAGGGAGCTTGCCTTGTTTTACTAGAGCAGCCACTCAGCAAAAGGGGAGAGTCAAAGGGGGCTGAGTTACAAGTGTGGCTGTATCCACTAATCTCTAGTTCCAGAACAAGATACGGACTCTAAAAGAACAGGCAAGCAATAGCCAAAGGAGCCTGCGTGACGTTGGAGATCGTTACTGAAAATGTTTCCCTTAAAACTTTGAATACCACCCTACTCTGTTTAAAACTAAGGGAAACTTAATTTTAGCAGATTTGAGGCTTCAAAGTTCTTTTAGCTTTCCAAGACATAGTATTTTAGTCAGCCTGGTGGTAACATCTTCATTTGCTGTGTTTCCTTATGAGGAAGCATATCTTTCCTTATTTCTAAACAGAAAAGGCCAGACTTTCAGTTGTCATCAAATTAAGAGTCCTTCAGTCTGGTTAGCCCAGTTCATTCCAAGTGAAGATCTGGTCTAGTAAGACGAAGAACTAGCTTCCTATTTGTGATGTCAGCAGCTGAGTCAACCTTTTCAATGTTATGCCATCCCTGGGCTCTGTGCTGCTCAGAATTGTGGATCAAATAGAGGTCCTGAACAGTAAATACGTACCAAAACAAAAGCCTCAAAAGTAGCACTGACATGGGCTGCATCTGATACCCATATAAAAGCATGACAGAGTGTAATCTTATTCTCCTTTATCTTTTGTATGCTGATAGTCTGATTTCTCTTTCCTATCTCAATTAAAATTTCATGTTCTATTTAAAAAAAGAAATTCCAGACAGATGAGTCAACAGCCCACTAACAGTGGGTTTGGTAGTTTAGTGATTTTAATTTTTTTCCTAAGGAGATTTATGATTTTCGTTAGGAAAAACAATCAGAACTAACATCCAAAGAACCACAGCCCAAGTTGAGAATGCAAGCAAGAAATAGATTAAATGGACAAATAGCAAGGAAATTTTTATCTCTGCACATCTCTTCCAATGCACTGAGTCCCAAGTAATGACTTAAAATTCCTACTGCACCCATCCAAAAAAGGTCAGTCTTTAACATTGCACCTTATCTCATCAATTGAACATATTCTCACCTTCTACTTATGTTCCTGAAATTACTTCTCTGTGTGGCTTGTTTGTCAGAAATGGTAGAAAAAAGCTGTTGGTTTCAGTTCTTGGCTCATAAACTAAAAGCTTCCTGTGATCCTGAACTATTCTCTGGTGCCTAATGATGTCGCCTCTTTTTTTATATATTTTTATTATTATTATTTATTTTATTTTATTTTTATTTTTTTATTTTTTAACTGAGGTGAGGGACTAAGTCAATTTTAACATTACTTCTTTTTCTTCTTCAGAAATCAGAATTTGAAATTTAAGCAGGCCTTTCTTGGTGTAAGGAGATGATTCTCTAAACACTCTTCCACATGTGAAGCTACAAATTTTGAGCATCCACCTCACACCCACTCTGAGAAACTCCAAGAGTTTCTCACAATGACCGATGCCACTGCAGATGTAGGGAGAAACACTGTCTGGAGACCGTGCAGATTGTTATTGCACTCAAAGATATTTAAGAATGCATTTAAAAGTCCAGCAGAGCAGGACTTTTTTCTCAACTCTTTTTGCAACTGCTGTCCAGAAAACATATCTACCAAGCAAGACTCCTTCTTATTGAAAGCTCTCTTGGATCATGATTATGTATGTGCTGCTGAATTTTTTAGCCCTTAGAGCTAGGAGACAGCTATACTTCAGAAAACCAGCTTCAGAGGGTGCATAAAAGCACTAACTTCCTTGGGTGCCTTGCAAGGAGTATGTGTGGGGTCTTGATCCCCTGGTTGTCCAGACTGTGGGTTTGGCTGGAGCACACTAAATATCCTTTCTTGTTTGTATGTCCAGCTGCCCGCTCTATGGAAAGCAGGCTATGTGTGACATATTGCTGCTCTGCTAAGATAATTTCTAATACATAAGAACCAGTATAAAAAGCCCTGGACAGGGACTCATATATGAAATTTTATATGTGTGACTAGAGTTAGCCTGATTTAATGTAAATATGGCCCATGTAATTCATATTGATAACCCTTTAATGCCTGCTAAGACTATCTTCTCTACATGTAAATTGGAAGAGAAAAAAAAAAGAGAAAAGACCTTTGATTTCACTCTCCTATAGTAGCTGCAAAAATAGCTTGTTTTGATGATTGCATTGTGAAAATCTCTTCATACACATACAAATACTTCTGCTGCCATACTTTTTAGGCTTATATAAAACATTTCCCTTTAGCCACTCTGCAAGCAAAGTATGCTAAAGTGGGAGACTCCTCAGGATGTGAAGTCCAGCTATTTGCTGGTTGGATTTTCAAAGGTCCAGGCTGATCCCAAGATCATCCACCTTTGCCTTGATACAACTTGTGCTGCACCTCTAAAGCTCGTCATTCACAGCTGCCATGCCGAATCCCACTGCACATTCAGCATGGAAACAACTTCCTGGAACACCCATGTAGTAAAAAAAACCTCAATTTTCTCTTTGTGAACACATTTCAAATGAACAATTTTGCAAAGGGAATTTGATGAAAACTTTGTTCTCAGACTCACGCAACTGTTCCTCCTTTGCCAATATGAAGATTGTACTGAAGGTTACAAGGTTTTAAACATTAGGGGAAAAAAATGGCATAAAGACATGAACTGTAAGGCCATAAGCCTTAGCTGTGCTTTCTTGTTCATATATATTCATGACACAAGATAGGCTTTTCAGAAAGGCAGAGGGGGTGTGGGTGGTGTGGGATATTCCACCCTCATCAAAATGCAGTGATAGACATAGACTTCATTATTGAGGGGGGCATAAGATATCTGAAATTATTAGAGTGAACTTAGTGAAAACTTTGGGCTCCTGAAACTGTGCAGTATGTGCCAGGTGGGATTTTCAGAAGTATTGAGATGTCTGTTGTTAGAATTAAGGCCAAGAGGCCCCTCTGACTTTGGAGGCATTTTGAATATCTTTAAATATATCTGGGACTCATTACTCAAGACCTGAGGAAAGAAACCGCGTTTTAAAAAGTCATCAGCCTTTCCAATCATACTGGCTTTCTTCAGGAAAAATAATTCATGTGAAAGCATCTATCCTATCATTTGCTGCCCCAAGACAACTACATTGGACTGGCTGAAAATTCTTCCTAAAAATCATTGGATTTTTTTATCCAACATATCATCCCCCAGAGATTGTCTCTGCGGAAAATCTGAGCTTGCAAACACAACACCTCCTTCTCTACCATTCCTAGACTTCCCTGAAGTACTTCAAAGTCTGACTTCATCTCACCTAGGGGACAAAAAGTTTAGGACTCACATGCGAAGTCAAGTCCTTTGGTAAATTCTGGCACTTGTGCCCCCAGTTCTGCCCTCACTGTTAAAAAGTCACATTCAGGGATGTTTCTGTGTCTCTGTGAAGGATGTGGGGCCTTTACCAGAACATAAGATCTTTCAGAAATTATTGTTTCAGTTATTGTCTTATGCATTATGATATTTAGCATATAGATCCAGCCAGATAGTGTGGACATCTTATATTCTCTAGGCCTAAATCTACTGGAGCCCTGCTCTTCGGCTCATGTAGTGATAAAGCATATTTTACAGTGTAAAAATATATTGACAGCTCACTGACCTTCGTTCTCTAAGATGAAATGTGGTCACACGAAACTAAAAGTAGCCTTCAGGATGAGTCCAGAACAAACTTCCACCTCTGCTTACAGGGACATCTCCCAGGATCATTCTAAACGCTTTTAGGAATGGCCTAAATCTGACTGAAGTGAAAAAAATATACAACTACTTTTAAGAGGCTGAGTAATGGTAGGAAATTATTCTGAAAATCCCACTAGAAGCTTCTATTTCGGCATCTACCGCTACTGGTGGTTTGACACAGAAGAATAATTGGGGATATTTTGAAGAATTCAGAATAAAATTTTACTTTGACCTTGTTCATATACCTTTTGATCTACTTCTCAGTAACAGATAAAATCTGTATAGATGTCGATGAAAATCAGGATTTTAAATAAATACATTTGGCTTGGTAATTGTCCCAACACGAGAATAATTAATTATTATTTCATCATCCAATTGGGGAAACAGAAACTAAACTGTGTTACTGTGGTAACTGCTCTCACTGTCTGATTACACATTTAGGAATATCACATTTTGAAAAAGCCTCTTTACATCACTTGAGACCCGAACAATCCTCTTCTTTCTTGTTTAAAAAAGGAAAGTCCTTAATACTGATGTAAATACACAAAGGGAAAAGCTGATGCTACCCTTCTGAAGTGTGCCCGGCGTCACATCTGGTAGGCTTGGATGTAATTAATTACAAGTGGTATGTAAAGGAATGACATGCCAAACTCTTTAACATAATTCCGAATCATGCAATATGCCAATCTTTCAGTCCCTGCCAGTATGAGCTGATGTACCCTATGGATGGGTTTTGAAGTACTCTGGCACCTGAAAGAAACTGTCAGTAGGTTTTGGAGATAAAAATGGGACAACAGGTGCACAGCTCCTAATAGAATTTACCAACTCCAGGAGAACACTTGCTAAGGGTTGTTTGACAACAAAAATCAGTGTGCACTCCAGTAGAGAATGGCAGCATTACCCATAGAGGGGACAAAAAATTCAAATCCTAGGCAACTCTCTGCCCTTATTTGTCTGTGAGCAGCTATTCCTGCTACTCACTTGCCTTGCTATTCCCTGGCCCTAACACTAATCCCTGCCATCCAGGAATAGTGAGAAGGACCATGCTGAAGTCTGTAGAAATCCTATTGACTTTGAAGATGGTCATATTCTTACCAAACCCATGTACCTATGTAAAGTAGTCATGATCTGAACCATGCAGCCTGAAAATCTGCTTATTTAAGTGGACAAGTTGGGTAGTGGAGAGCAGCAGAGCAGCTTAAAGTCAATATCAGAACCTGGATCAGAACTGGCTCCTCTGGAGCCCTAAACCCTGTACTGCATAGTCCTGGGAGACAGTTCAGGTTTCAGTTCAAGCATGCTACCAAGCTAAACAACCTGTCTGAAAATGGAGTTGGTATTACTGGAAGGGAAGCCATGTATGTTTTCAAGAATACCCTTTTCTCCTGTTTGGTTCGTATTAGAGCTCTGTTCTTAGTCCAGCGACAATGACATATCCCAGCACTTGAGCAATAAGACAGCCTAAAGCCCTAGAAGGACCCCAGCATCCCCTGTCACAAGGGCATTCTGAGCTTGAACAGATTTAAGATTGTATACAAAGACAACACAAAGACAAGGTATATTTGTCTTGAGAGCCAACAATTTCTTTTCAGTGTAACTGTAGCCTGTATGTATACAGGCTATATCAATTAGTAATTCCCATCAGTTGAACATGAGCCCTAAAATGATGTCTTATTCTGGTTTCCACCACAGTCTCTGTCAGAGGCAGACTGGCTCTATGTTGTTTGTGTGCTAACACCTAAGGTTTAGCTCCCTTTAACTTCAGTGGTGCCAGCTCCTGGGGAAATGGGAGGACAACCCTTTGCGTATAGAAGTCCATGTTGGTACATGCCATCTTTGCAGCCCTGTGTGCAGATGCCTGTTCAGAGGCATCTACTGTTTCTTTTACTCTAAAGCAGTGTCCTCTATTCTTATCACTGTTGCAGTGGTAAGGCAGCACCAATAAAGATATTCACCCACTTCACTGCCACAGCAGCTCTGGAAGACTCCAATAAAGACCATACTTACCCTAGTGCTACCTTCCATCTTGTCTATTTTAGGCACTGATTCAGGAAACTGTCCCCAGTTGCTAAAGCATATACACATCATGTTCAAATGCTTTCTGAATATGGATGCTAACACAGAAAAATTACAAAGGAAGAGGTAGTTACATGAAAAAAGGCCTTTTATATATTTTGGCCCAGGTCAAGTGGCTGTAAAGGAAGCATCAGCTAAAACAAATTCTATCAAAGCTGGTTTTTTTTTTTTAGTTTTATGTTTAATACCTGGCAGTGCAGGCACATACATTTGTGAGGAAAGGGTCCTGTGCTTGGCAGCTGCCTAACTTTAGGCGACTCACTTCACCACTTAGCTTCGAACAAGACCTATTGAGAGCACGGATTTTCTTTCTGCATGTGTTTTTTGAGTGCCCTTGGGACTGCAGCCTTGACTTCGTGTAGGATTTGACATTCACATCTAGACAGTGTGTTACTGCTGTTCTAATAGGAAAAGCTGACCAAAAAGCTGACTAAAAAGACATCGGGTGTCTTTTTAAATCAAGCAGTATTTCCCAAGCTAATGCACCTGTATTAGCTTATCTAAAAATGCCATAGGTTTCTGTGTGCAGAACAAAGTCTTTCATAATTTCAGTAAGTAGATTACTTTCTTAAAGCACTACTTTTTAAGGTAACTAACATAAAAGTTTTGCTATCTAAATTCAAGTATCTGTTTTGACAACAGTGATTACTGTGTTCTACGTTTGTCTAGAATGTAAGATAGTATGGACTGTGTTTAAATAATTGTTTTATGGCTGCTTGACGGTACATCAGCCTTTCACTAGAAGGGCTGAACAGGACTTTACAATGGGACATCGTTCTGCTTTAAGGCTATGAGTTCTTCAGAAAGTGATATAGAGGGGCACTATAGGGAGTTTGGATACTCTAAAGGTAGTAAAGGCTTGGTTTAGGTTAGAACTGCATAAATTATATTGCCTTTATATTTGAGTAGTTGAGGTGCAGCTGATACAATCTATAACTTGCTGTTCTAATTCTGAACAGAGCGTTATGATGTGAACAGTTGGAATAGCAGAGAAGGACACACACATGTGAACCCAGACCAATCTTTCCAGAATATATCACAACACCTTAGAGCTCCTTACAAGCCCTTTCTTCTTTCTACATTTTGAAGGGTAAGACAGATAACTACTATGTATTTCCCAAATTACAAGTGAAAGTGTGATCAAGAACATAAGCTTGAGATGATTTTGTCTTTTCATGGTATCTGGTTCAATCTCCAAGCTCCAAGCCTGAATGTATCAGAATATGGAACATCATCTGGGTTCTCTTTCTTGGTAACATCACCACGACACCAGGAGAGTTCAACTTCTTGCTTAATTGTCCACTTTGGTGAAAAAAGATGTCCAGGTTTCTATATGTGAATATATGTGGCTATAGCTGAGGAGCAGCGTGTGTTCCCGTTGTCCAGCGAACCTGAAACCTTCCCTTACTGAGCACCACATGGGCCCTGGACCACAAGCCACTGATTGCAACCTAGGGAGCCACTGCTTTGTGCTCAATACTGGTCCTGTCACATATATCATTAATGCAACTGCTTTAACAGCAATTAAGCTCTGCATTAGGAATTTCTGTGAAGAGCTCATGGTAAAAACTGATAAAGGAGTATGGGTACTAGTTCTTGCCTGCATTTCCTTGCTGCAATCAACCTTGCTGTCTTCTGGCTTTCTCTTCTTCCCATCTTGATGACTGCTGTGTCCAGGATTTCAGTATGACTAAACTGTAGCCTTACTGCCTATCTCTCTGCAAAGGTACTTGACAAAAGGGAATGTTTTAGGGAATTCCATGCATTCAGACAACCAGGATGCATCTGGTTCTTTACTCATCTCCAATATTACCCCTTTGTGTGTGACCTTCAGCCTTATACATTTTTGTCTCCAATCCAACAGAGCACTTAAGCATTAGATTTGGGCTCATTTTTTTGGCTGAAGCTTATTTTCATTTAAAAAAAAAATCTATCTAGAAATACTGATAAGTTTCCAAATTTTGTCTCGGGTTTGCTGAGTTGTTCCTGTAAAAAACAAAGTAGAAACAATTTATAAACCAATGTTTATTTTGGCACTTTTAAGGGTAATATGTTTATTTCTCTATTTTAAACAACTGTGTCTCATAGATGAGGAGAAAAAAGACTCATGAAGGTCCTGTAGGGAGGACCAGGAGATAGGTGTTCTCCAGTGAAGGAAGGAGGCAAGCACAACAAACTCTGAGACTGTCGCAAAATGACATTTTTATAGGGTTTTTCTTCCATGATGATATAAATATACAAAAGCATCTCACTCTATCATCTGAGTAGTATCTGGCTGTTTTTTGAGGCACATGGAGATGTATTCTTTCAAAAATCTCTCCTTCAGCCCTAAACGAAAGAACCACTCAGCCAGTAATAGAGCTACCCCCACAGAATAAAAAACACAACTATATTTACCTTTTGGCAATTTGAAACCATGTGTAACAGAGTACACCAAGACTTCTTAGGCTTGATAAATATCTTTTTTTCAATTTAAATTGCGTCTCTGCTCATAATCTCGTTTCTCCCCACTGACACTGTACAACTGATAATTTGCCTGTTGAGGCAAATTCATCTATTACTGACACTGCTCATCTTCGCCCTCATTCACCATACTTGCAGTGATTCAGTGCAGAGTTGTCCTGAGTATAAACAATGTGTCTGCATTCCTGTGTGTTGATGAATTTCTCTGATATGCTGATGACGTGTTATCTTTCTAGCTGCTGCGGCAAGACATGTGATTTTATATGCTGTGTCTAGAATACCATCCTGTTCCCACAAGAATCGATGACAGCCAGAAACAGGGAATGTGTTTACATTGTCAGGAGTGTGCTGAAGTCAATGTCTGTCTCTTCATGTGGTTCTGGCTCTTAGTGCTCTCTTCTTCACTGAGTGTCTCTTTGAAAAATGATTGCTCTTGCCATGCATTGATATGGCAGATGTTACCCCATGACACTTCAAAGAAGGGATTCCAGTTCTGCCAGTTTCTAGCATGTGACAGTTTCCTGGGGTCACAAAAAGCTTTTGGAGTGAGTTTCTTTGCCTTCAAAACAGCTATCAACCGCAATGGCTCTGATTTAATCTTTGATGAATATTTGTCCTGCATGGCTATCATTTCGGGAATCAGGGAAGCAAAGATGGAGCAAGTAAGAACACACAAGCTGAGGATGTTAATCCGGGAGGGATGAAGCCTAGCTTTGATCCTTGTTCCAGAACCAGTCTTTGCGGTTTGAGTGAAAGTCTCTGAATCAAATGCAGAACAAGAAGGATCTTCCTCCCTTTAGTTTCAGGGTCTCCAGGCTTTCTGTGTGGCTCAGGGGCTGGTCCAGAACATTGAATAGTGCAGCATCATCTTGTGGGAGGCTTCACTCCTGTGTACAGGCAGAACCCAAAACAATTGGGCACCATGTGGATCAGGTGACAGCTACGCAGAGGTTTGGAGTCTGTGGCTGGTCACCAATTGATGGACGTAGGGCCTTTAGGGAGCAGATGAGTATGTGAGACAAGAAAATCAGTTTAGTAATTATAGAAATGTTGTTCCTGTTTTTTAAAATCTTGGGATTACTACTATCTTCCAATTTTTTTTTTTTTCCTGGGATATGATTCTTGGACAGCTGTGTTACACTGTACAAAATTTGCTGTGTGCTGTTTCAGGCAGTTAGACTGTATTGTGGAGTGGCTTCCTGCATGCTCTAATCTGATTAGTTGTAATGTTGAGCCTGAGATTTGTAGGCTCTTTATCAGATTGCCTTTATAGACCATAGATGTGCTACAGGAATGAGGTAAAGGAGATGGTGAAAATGATATTTCACATCCTAACAGGCTGTAAAATTCAAAACTAGCATGACAGCAACCACAAAGACTTAAAGCTTGTGAAAACATGGTTGATTGAAACATCTCATGACCTCACCTTCAAAAAAATATTCTACACTGTTTCAGAAGAAATTATCATCTGTGCTAGACGTGGAGATGATCTGTGATAATAGATTAACTTTCGCTGACCTCAGTCATGGGACAGGGTGTTCCCCTGAGCTCAGTCCTTGTTGCTTTCTTGGCTTCCTTCAGATCTGTAGGAATGCATTGAGACAAATGCATTTAGCTGACTGTTTCCGGTCAGAGCATGGGAGTGTTTATCTCTGTATTAACATAGCGTGTCATGTTAATCTTCACCTAGTTTTTCCTCAGCTACATGTAGTTTTTCCTCAGCTAGTGATAACTCCAAATCAGATTACTGTGTAAAAATGCACTGCTTTGAAATGCTTCTCTTGACGGTTTATGTTAATTCCTTTGTAATGGGCCACAATCAGGCAATCGTGATGGTAGCAATTTTCACTGCTTTTACAGAAATTGAAGATAGCTTGGCATGTGCCCAGAAAAATGCTTCTCCAAACACAGACATCAACTCTTATAATCTTGGTAACAATAAATGTTCTAGAACCTTCCATAAAAATGTAACACAGTGAGATTATAGAGACATTCAGTAGAAATGGCTGTAGGTTTGGGGGTGGTGGGTGTTTGCTGGTTTCTTTTTTTCACACTTGCAATGTGTCTTAATGATGTACTGAGTACAGGATTGCTTTGGTAGAGATCTGAAGGGAAGAAGCCCAGATACTGAAAGACAAGTCTCATTATGCTGATAGGGTGTTAGAAAACAGAAATAACTCAGAATGTATCTTTTAAGGCTGAAATTGTGTCAAGGGATTGTAAAGAGTCTTCAATACCACATTTGCAAGGGAGAGAATCCAACCCACTGCATTGCTATTTAGAACTTCCATGAGACAGTGAATTAATATTATGTACAGAAAATAACTCAGTATAGAAAGTAATATTTGTTGCTCATGGTCTGACATTTCCTCAGTCAAAATTCCCACGGGTTTTGAACCAGTTGCCATCCTTAGTTGCAACTCCCACAACAGCAGTAGTGGGAATGCACATTTGTGCTGACATCACCATACATCTAGGGATAATGTAACCAGATACTGCATGCATCTGCCTGCCCAGACACGTAGCCACATGCAGAACATCTGCCTTATTTGAGAACTATATGTCCTGCTAGCAGAGAGATAAGCATCTATTTGGAGGTCACATGCAATGACCTGACATCCCCTCGTACAGATGTTGACATGAATTGCAGGTAAGTATTAAAGCATTGGAAACTGTGCTGGTGTTGTACAGGCTTTCCATCAGCAGGTGGTCCCTGCCTCACTGAGACAACTACCCTTTAGTGCCACATTTTGAGAAGGCAACTCAATTGCTTCCAGACCTGAAGCCATTCAGACTGCACCAGCCTGGATGTCTTTACTCTCTGCTTTCTCAACCTGACCTATTCTGGCCCAGTCCTGATCAATAACCAATTAATTTAGACATTGACACAATTGCCGCATCTGTGATATTTGTCTTGTGTCCCACCCTACATGTGGCTTGGATCAACCCAGACTCACTGGACCTTCGTCTCCATATGTTAACTCATGTCTACTGATCCTCTGGGAATGTTTATTTGGTTTATGATGCAAAGTTTTGGTAGCAGGAGGTTGGGGGGGAGTGGG
>Ga0065711_1037098_pt1 | contig 20205 bp, 11 predicted proteins | sample Hoacrofraction12_FD_59098 | JGI IMG/M metagenome (GOLD analysis project Ga0065711, IMG submission 59098) | Hoatzin crop microbial communities from Cojedes, Venezuela - Epithelial fraction 12 v2 (version 2) | ecosystem: Host-associated > Birds > Digestive system > Esophagus > Crop | place... | reverse complement strand
AAAAAAAAAAAAAAAAAAAAAAAGAAATTTCAGGATGGCTATTGGTTAGTCTGAAATGTGGTTGCCACACAGAATAACAGTGTAGGTTAGGAGAACCCAGAGAACATAACTCTGAGACAAAGATCATTACGGCAACGTATTATCATACAAGAGGGTGTTGTCAAATGTGTTGATGGCTTGGATGTTGTCAGCTTCTTTGGAACATTTCTCTTGTGTTTTCTTCTTACATAGTTTGTTTTAAGAGATTTTTTCTGTGGAAAATAAAATTAAATAAATATTCTACGATCCTCATGGAATGCACGTGAATGTTGGTTTTCTTTTTTAATCAGGTCACATTGTTGTTTTTTCCTCAAGATCATTTTAAATCTTTATTTTAAAAAATTCTATTTTATGTTTGTTTTCACATCCTTGTTTTCTCCTATCCAATACAATTTTTTTAATAACGTATCATTCAATATGCCTAATAGGACTAAATATGAGAAGACAAACAGCAACATTATTATCCACACTAAGCACATTTAGAAATGTTAATTTTGCTTACTGACTCTTTGAAGCAAGCCATTTCCTGATTTGTAAGGCTGGCAGAGTCCACAGTTTTAGGTCTTTATCAGTCACAGCACTCCCTCTTATGCCAATAGGCTGTTTCTTTGATCATTTGCTAGAAGTTTCAAAAGATCAGGGAAAACAGCCCAAAGGTATTTTGGTTGGATCACAAAGCAGGCTTAAAAATATCTTGGCTCTTTGCTTATTGGTGGCATTCTACTTCAAGCAAGACATTCAAAAAATGCTTATGCTGGCAAAGACAGCCAGCTAAGTTCTGCCTCTGTTTTACTTACAGTGAAATTAAGAGACCATTTCTTTAATTTCACATAATTTAATGTTACAGCACAGAGGCTGAAGAAGTGCAGGGGTGATACCAATGGATCTACGTTTAAAAAAAATCTTAAACAGACATTTGCCAGTGAGCAACACTGTCTCTTTATTAACTGGCTTCTGCTAATAGTACAAATGCTGTCTTTTCTACTGTTGTATTGCTATAAATGCACAACGTGCTTTATACGATATTACTGGTGGTAAAGTGGCAGCCCTTACTAGGAGAGCTATAGTGCAGGCCAGCTGTAAAAGAACACATCCGAGTGTTGAAAAGACTCCCGAAAGGAGAAAAGGCTTTTCAGTGGAAGTCTGAGCAGTTAGTCTGTGCAATGTGTCCTGGCAGCCAAGAGCACAAACCCCATCCTGTGGTGTATCAACCACAGTATAACCAGCTGGTCAAAAGAGGGGATTTGTCCCTCTGTGTTCAGTGCCGCTGCAGCCTCAGCTTGAATGTGTGTGTGGTTCTGGGCCCCACAGTTTAACAAGGATGTGAAGGTCATTGAATGCTTCCAGAGGAGGGCAACAAAGCTGGTGCAAGGGCTGGAAGGCATGTCCTGTGACAAGTGGCTGAGGACTTTGGGCTTGTCTAGTTTTGAGAAAAGGAGGCAGAGGGGCGACCTCACCCCTCTCTACAGCTTCCTGAGGAGGGGAGGTGGGGAGGGAGGTGCTGAGCTCTTCTTACTGGGATCCAGTGATAAGACACCTGGGAATGGAATGTAAAATTATTGTTATCACTAATGTTAATAATTCCTGTATGCAGTGATTTTATTCACATTCAAGCATAGTCACTAGAATATCCAATAACAAGCTCTTGATGGGAAAAGAATCATTCTACAGATTAGATTACATTACAAATTGTAGGCACAAAATACTGTATACAATGTGACTGTGATGTAATTATTTTTGACTGTCTAAACTGATGTAAACAGTTCTTACAAAGAATTTGTCTCTAGACTCCTTTCTTAAAGTGTGAGTGCTTTCTGCCAATCACATGACAGGAAAGCAACTTGTGTCCTGTACAGCTGAAGACCAGGAAAAGCATTCATTCCACATTGGTTTTAGAGGTTGCATTAGGCAACATTTTCGTAACCAATTCCTGTGTAAAAGTTTTCCCCTTCTCCATGGGTAATATTTGAAAAAGCAGCTGGGGACTTTTACATGCTAATTACTTAATAGAGATTATCTTCTGTCAGGTATATTTAAAATCCTCCCATCAAATGCATGTATTCTGTAAAGTGCTGCTTGTACTTTTCTTTCTGTTGTTTGTACTTTTTTATAACTGGAACAATTGTTACACTGTCCCAGTCCCAGAACTGGACTTCTGACTTACCTTCATGTACATTTTACAGACTTCTCAGGAGGGAACTCAGTTAAACACCTGTAAACAAATATTTCTCTGTATAAGTACTTATAAATTGCAGATTATCTGCTTTGATTTTCATTAAGATTTTCTACACATTTTCATGGAAAAGACTGAGCTTCCATGAGAGTACATGTAACAAGATTCTGTGAAGATTATTCTCCCTGTTTCATTTAATTACATGAGATTTGCCTACATTATAACAATGCTTATGGTACTTCGTTTTAGTCTTATTTTACAGTGTGTAAAATATTTTGTGCTGTGAGACAGTATCTCTTTCGTTTACGTACTTTGTCTTAACAGGAGATGAAGGAAGTATCAGTTTGGGGAACGGATATTTTATTAGGCACTGACGTGCCTATTTCATTGCCATTTTTACTCCCAAACGATTGGCTTTGAATGCAGTGAGTATTCCCAAATACCATCAAAAAAATGATGGTTTACACTCTAAACATTTGTTTTATGAATTCATTTTAATTTCATATCGGGGCAAAAGTTCTAAGTCTGCTGCAGATAAAAGCTGGGTGTTTGGATAGTGATGGGATTTTCTTTTCCATCAGTATAGTATAATCTAATTTTGCTCTTCCTAAAGGTCGATAAGATCCCCAGCTGGTAAAGATGAAGATAGTTCCTGTCATGCTTTAAGGGCTGTTTTCCCTTTTGTACCTGCTTTTCCCCAGAGCAAAAAAGAAAAGTCCTGGTGTCCTTGCCATGTTTGACTATACACCAAGTATGAGAATGACAATATAAAGTGACTTTATATATAGAAAAATTTTAGCATAATCCTGAGAGAGAAAATGGGGCATATTGCACTATAGTGCCATATTTTAAGAGACGAAGTCGATTTCCATGTTGTGAAACTCCTGTCAGTTCCTTGAGATTGTTCAAAAGGCCCAGTGTGCCCCATTGCCTGCAGATTTCCCTTAGCTCTAGAATTTAAAAATTCTTTGCTCAATCTTCCTACATGTTTGTGTTATTTATATTTTACTTTGTGTGTTATGAAGTCAGTTGCATTGGTAAGACAATTCCAAGGAATTAACAGTACAGACAGACTTTAAGGGGCCAGGGGAGGGAAAGAGATGGCATGGATTATGCTTCAAGCAGTGTGATACCCCCAGCTGCACATGGAAGCATACTCATGGTATCCTATGGCATAGGATAACTCTATACAGCTCACCTGCCACAGATATGGCAGGTGTGAATAAAATTCAGGTAAGATATAGTCAAAGCACAGTCTCAAAAAATAGAGGCCTTTGTGAACAGGACACATAGAAATAGAGAACCATAATAAGACGAGATGTCTGGATAAATGCTAGAAGTCTAAAAATAAGATGGGTTTATAATATTATGGGCATAAAAAGAATCAGAAATTTGGTGGAAGAAACACAGAAGAGAACACCTCAACAGCAGGGCAAAAATTGATTGACAAATGGCAGAGGAGGAAAGACTGATGCAAAGATGAAAGTAAGTTTGAAGGCAAGCCAGTTAAGTAAGTTAAGAATATCAACAGGACCCAGAGAATTCTTATTTTGCCTTTGCTCCTCCATCGCTTGTACTCTGCTGTTAAACTGACTGGCTTGTGGGATCCTTTTTAAGAGCCACTGTGATAGAGACAACCATGACTTCAAAAGTAACTTTTTTGTAGGAACAAAAATCCTCCCAAAACTTCTGCAAGAATTCAAGTTCCATAGAGAAGAATTATAATTATGAGGGAGCCAGTTAAAAGGAAATCAAAGGTGCAGTTGGGACAGGGAATTGCCAGTGAAATACAATGGTGTACTGTGCTGGGACCTGTGCTATTCTGTGTATTCATTTGTCTGGAAAAGAAGATACACAATGAAGTGACAAGTTTCCTGATACCTTAAAATTTTTCTGGGTATTAAATTTCAAAGCCAGCTGAAGACAGTTAAAGAAGAGTCTCGTCATACTGAGTTGCTGGGTGATAAAGAGGTGGATGAAATCCATTGTTCATAAATGGAAAGTAATGCACCTGGAGAAAAACAAGCTGAAGTATGTATACACAATGATAGCTTCTAAATTAGCTATTGCTACTCAGAGGAGAAACCGTTGTTATGGGTAATTCTATGAAAACATCTCACAGCAACACAATGTTCTGTACCAGACAAATAAGCAAGCTAGGGATTATTAATAAAGGATAGAGAACAAATCAGGAAACTTCATTATCTTTCTGGACATGTTTGAGGTGCATCCAGATCCTGAATACTGTGTGCAGATCTGATTGTCCTCATCACTACATTTTCAAGAAAGGTACAGTAAAGCTAAGCAAAGGTTTAGAAAAGGGCTAGAGTTATGTTCTTAGCTATTGAATGGATCAGGATGCTTGAACTGTGAGGTGACTGAGGAGTAGAAAATGGAAAAAAAATGCACAGAGAGAATCATAGATGGCATTGAGAATAGGAAAAAGGAATCATTAATTACAGTTTCTCATAATACAAAAGGGGTCTTGAATAAGTTGGTGGGCAATGGGTTGCAAACAAGGTACTACAAGAGCTTTGAATGCTATTGCCACAGGATAGACTTGACAGTCTTATGCAGAAGATGTAAATGTCTTAGACTAATTCAGGGAAGAAATGTTATTAAGCATAAAATACAAATGCAATTGCTGGCTCAGGACACCTCTTAAGGTTTCTAGAAAAAGGGAGTGTCTAGTATCATGCTTTATTTTCTCATTATTTCATGTATTCCTGGTGAATAGAATCACAGATTCACTCAGGGTAGAAAGGACCTCAGGACTTTTCTCACCCAGTCTCCTGCTCAAAGCAGTACCAGCTATCGGGCCAAAACTGGTTGCTCAAGGCTTTGAAAAACCTGCAAGGATGGAGCCAGCACAACCTGTCTTGGCAATTTGCTCCACTGCTAGGCTGCCCTCATGGTGGAAAATGTTTTCCTCATATTTGGTCTGAACCTGTCTTGTTTTGGTTTACACCTTTGGCCTCTCGTCCTCCCACCATGCACCAATGTGAAGAACCTGGGTACATATCCTCAACATGCTTCCTATAGGCACTAGGGGCTGCAGTGAGGTCCCTCTGAAGCCATCCTTTCTCCAGATTGAACAAGCCCAGCTCCCTCAGCTTCTGCCTGCAGGGCAAGTGCTCCAGGCAGCACCATCTTCATGACCTCCCCAGCTGAGATCACTCCAGTGTAACAACGTTTTTTCTTTATTTCCTTAAACACTTTTGCTAAGCACAGAGGCCCGAGGGACATTAATGACAGCTAAGGCAAAGATGCCATTGAGGACCTATGTCAGAGTCCAGTATTCTCTGACTGGGTTCACTGAGGTATTCTACATGAGGAGGAGTTAACATTTAATATCATATTTGTATATATTGCATGGGATTTGATTTATCAGAGTAATACAGCAATGCACTGAAATTGCAATACACTGCACTTGGCAGAGCATAGCACTTGCGATATACACTCGGATCACAATGCAGATATGCTTCCCATTGCCAGTCTCTGTATGTGCATCGTCATGACACTGGTTGTCCCACACTTCCAGGAAGGAATATGAGGGTTGATGCCAGCACAGGCCTGTTGCTCTCTTTGAAGTTCATTTGGTGGTTGTTCAGTTTTTATACTTGAACTGAGCCACACCTACACTTGCTGGTCTGGCCAACTGGGGAAGATATTCACATGCTTTTAAGTAACTCTGGGAAACCATTAACACTGGGAAAACCATTTAAAACCCAGTTGATCCATTCAACTGATATAACCATTTGTTTAAAACAAAGGCCACCCTCTGGTCCTCTTTGTGTAGACGTAAGTTAAACTGTCTTTGCAACAGCTGTGGTCGCTCGTAAGTTAAACTGTCTTTGCAACAGCTGTGGTCGCTCCCTACATTCACCCTTGAGCTTCATGAGCACATCACTTGTACCTGTCTCCTCTGAGACTTCTCCCAGTGTAGGGGTTTGTTGATTAGTCATAACTTTATCTGTGCCTGCTGTCACTAAATTGCCCACCCCTTTCAGCAAGCGGCCCAAATTTTCCTTGTTACAAAGTTTTTGTTTCCAAAGTTTTTACTCCTGAAGTTTCAACAGAAGCTCTTGTTGCCCTTGGTGTCCCTGAAGCACATCAACTCTAGGTGAGCTTTGGCTTTCCTAACATCACCGAAGAGTACTTCTAAATTCATCTTTTGTAGTCTGTCTCTGCTTCCACCTCTTGTGCTGCCTTTTTGCACTGGAGTTCAGGTACAAATTCACTGCTTCGCCAAGCTGATGTCCTGATAAGTCTGCTTATCTTCCTGAATATCAGCACAGATGGTCTTGAACTTGCAGAAGGTTGTTCTCTCAGATGTGACAGCTGTCCTGAGCTCCTTTGTACTTCCAAGCTACCTCCCATGGGATTGCACTTACCAGCTCTTGGATAAACAAAAGTGAGCTCTCCTAAAACCCAGAGTCTGTGCTCTGGTACTAGCTTTCCTCAGTCCCCACAGAATCTTCAGCTTTGTTATTTCATGATCACTACAGCAAAGGCTGCCATTGAGCTTTGCATCCCCAACCATTTTTTCCTCATTTCTGAATAACAAATCCAGCTGTGCACAACCCTGGCTGACCCATACAGTGCCTGTATCAAGAACCTATCCTTGACACCCTCCAGAAATTCCCTGTGTTACGAGCATCTTGCCATTTTGTCCTTTAGCATGTGTCAGGGAGGTTAAAGTCCCCTGTTAAGGAATAGATTCTGTGATCCAGAGACTTTCTTGATTTGTTTAAAGATTTGTTGTTGTTGTTGTTGTGAAATATTGTCCACTGTCTCACCTGGGCTGTGTGGTCTGTAGCACAGTCCCACCATGACGTCACCTTCACCGACCTCTTCTCTGATTCTGCCCACAAACTCTTGCCTAGCCTGTTGCCCATCCCATACAAGAGCTCCTCACATCTGAGCTTCTGCTTCACATAGAGCGATAGTTCACTTATCCCCTTTCCTGATGGTTTGCCTGAAGCGCCTGTATCTGTCCATCACAGCGTTGCAGTCATGAGAGCTATCCCATCACATCTCGGTTATTCCTGAAATGTCATATTTTCGTGACCGTGTGCGATGTTTCAGTTCCTCCTCTCCATTTCTCAGGCTGTATGCATTTCTGTCCATCACTTGAGGTAGGTGTCTTTTCACCTTGTTCTACTGTCCTCTTGATCCCATCACTATGCACCTTTTGCTTTACAAGTAAAGAACAATTCCATTGATTTATCCACTGTCTAAGACAGAATATGAACTAGAGGGACCTTTCATATGTTCCAGGAAGTCAGTTCCTATATTATTATATTATTCACCGTGACTAACTACTCCTTTCTTTATTCTCAGTGAGATCATATCTCCTGCTTCAGGTCCCTTCTCCCTCATTCCTGTCCCCACACATGTGCTCACCTCAGATACTAAGGGTGAAAACAATCCTTATTTATTTCACAAATTCAGATATGGGCCAAATGCAGTCTAACCCTCCTTTTACTCCGTAAAGAACATATGGTACACTATATAAATGGATAATATTTAACAATAGATCCCCTTACGTTTTATGGCCACAGTGAGTAAAACTTCTATCTACAGAGTTGTGCAGAGCGTATTATAAACCAGATTAAATATGTAATTACTATATTAAATAAAACAGCAATTCCCCTGAAATAATAATCTGTCTCTGGGTGAGGTTTGGGAGGAGATTGGGTTGTCTATAATGCACTCAAGCATAGATTAACTGGCAGCTAGAATTACAACTATTTCATATAGTAGTTGTAGAGAAAAACTATACCATATTATAGTGAAGGGAAATAGAAATGCATGATAATCTATGGTATTCACAGACAATTATTCAAAATGCGCTTCTTTTCCCTTACTACACAGCAAATGCACTATGCACTGGACGCAGTACTGCAGAGCAGAGCAGAGTGGCAGAATCAAGAGAGGTGATTCTGCCACTCTGCTCTGGTGAGAGCCCACCTGGAGTCCTGCATCCAGCTGTGGAGCCCTCAGCACAGGAAAGATATGGAGCTGTTGGAGCGGGTCCAGAGGAGGGCCACAAAAATGATCTGAGGGCTGGAGCACCTCTCCTATGAGGAAAGCCTAAGAGAATTGGGCTTGCTCAGCCTGGAGAAGAGAAGGCTGTGGGGAGACCTTATAGCAGCTTTTCAGTACCTGAAGCGGGCCTACAAGAAAGATGGGGAAAATTGTTTTAACAAGGCCTTTCGTGACAAGGAGTAAAGCCTTTAAACTAAGAGAGGGTAGATTTAGACTGGATATAAGGAAAAAAATTTGACAATGAGGCTGGTGAAACACTGGAATGGTTTGCCCAGAGAGGTAGTGGAGGCCCCATCCCTGGAAACATTCAAGACCAGGTTGGACAGGGCTCTGAGCAATTTGGTCTGGTTGCAGATGTCCCTGCTTACTGCAGGGGGGTTGGGCTAGATGACCTCTAAAGGTCCCTTTCAACCCAAAGCATTCTATGATTCTGTGACTCTATGTTCAAAATGTCAGGCAAAAGAGAAGTCAGCAGAATACATTTCCTCTCTTTTTTTCCTCTTCTGTGAATATGTTTTGGTTTGGCCTGGATAAATGCCAGGTGCGCATCAAAATCGCTCTATCACTCCCCCTCCTCAACTAGACAGGGGAGAAGGAAAGTTTAATTTATCACCAATCTAATCAGAGTAGAATAATGAGAAATAAAGCTAGATCTTAAAACACCTTCTCCCACCCGTCCCTTCTTCCCAGGCTAAAATTCACTCCCGTTTCTCTACCTCCTCACCCCCAAGCGGTGCAGGGGGACAGAGAATGGGGGTTACAGTCAGTTCATCATACGTTGTCTCTGCCGCTCCTTCCTCCTCAGGACGCCTCACACCCTTCCCCTGCTCCAGCATGAGGTCCTTCTCACAGGAGACAGTCCTCCACAAAATTCTCCAATGTGAGTTCTTCCCACGGGATGCAGCTCTTCACAAACTGTCCCAGAGTGGTTCCCTTCCACAGGGTGCAGTCCTTCAGGAATAGACTGCTCCAGCGCAGGTCCCCCATGGGGTCACAAACCCTGCCAGCAATCCTGCTCCATCTGGTGCTTCTTTCTCCATGGGTCCACAGGTCCTACCAGGAACCTGCTTCAGTGCGGGGCTCCCCACAGGGTCACAGCCTCCTTCAGGTATCCATCTGCTCCGGCCTGGGGTCCCTTCCACAGGGTACAGGTGGATATCTGCTCCATTGTGGACCTCCGTGGACTGCAGGGGGGCAACCTGCCTCATCATGGTATTCAACACGAGCTCCAAGGGAAAGGTCTCTGCTCCGGCGTCTCGAGCATCTCCTCCCCCTCCTTCTTCACTGACCTTGGTGTCTGCAGAGTTGTTTCTCTCATTTCATCTCACTCCTCTCTCTCGACTGCCATTTTCCCACAGGTTTTTTCTCCCCTTGTTAGATATGTTATCACAGAGGCGCTACCACCGTTGCTGATTGGCTGGCTTTGGCTAGTGGCAGGTCCGTCTTAGAGCCAGCTGCCACTGGCTTTATCAGACATGGGGGAAGCTTCTAGCAGCTTCTCACAGGGGCCACCTCTATAGCCCCACCACTACCAAAACCTTGCCACGCAAACCCACAACAGAATACTACCAACAATGCACACTGTATCTCAGGGTAGTTCTGTTGGTTCAAATACTTTGTCACAGTTGGACTTCTCACAAGAAGAAGAAATCCAATTACGGTGACTAATGAAAGAAACTTAGTGTTGGTGTGTAAGGTTCTATTCTGCAGTTCAGAGAGCTCATTTTGTATGATATCCTAAAGTGACCTTAATGGTGGTGGAAGTTGCTGTCTTAGAAAAGGAATGGAGCACAGGTGTTGCATGACCAACTGCTGGGCCTGTGTTACAGCGTTAGCTGTATCCAGGGATGACAGCTCCATCAGTGAACAGGTAAGTTAGTTAAGTACTCATAGAATCTCTCATCTTTATTGGGAAAAGTTGTTTATTGTCTTACATAATGTACTGATAAGGGAGAATGTCCTGCGTTTGGCTGGGATAGGGTTAATTTTCACAAGCCAAGGGGGATGCAGCCTGGGTTGCTGACCCAAACTAGCCAAACAAACAGGGTATTCAATAAGCTGCCCACCTCCCCCTGTCACTCCTGGGCACCAGGACCGTCATGAGATGCAGAGCTCCTGCTCCCCTGCTGGAAATGGGCCTCGGGCCCTGGCAGCGGCCAGCCACCAGATCGAGATTTGGTCTTTCCAGTTGACACTACAGGAGAGATCCCTTGAAAACTACAGCGCTGGGCAGCAGACAACATGCAAGACTATGGCAGATGCTCTGCTCCAGGTGCTAGAGCCTGTGGGGAAAGATTTGGTGCTTCCTCCTAGCACAAGTAGCTGGCTGCTGGAGCAGAACACCTGCCTGCAGCATGTCCTGGAAGACTTGGAGAGGCAACGCAGTGCCCTTGAAGCTCTCCAGAAGCATGCAAGGAGGCTGAGAGGCTCCAGCAGAAAAATGCTAAATTATCTTCCCTCACTGAGCAGCTAAAAGAAAGATGCAGGCATCTGCAGGAGACCATTGAGCACCTGGTGAATACACCAGTGCCACTGCCTAGCCAAAGGTCCACTGGGGAACTGTGTGTGAAATTGTTTCCTCAGCAGAGGCCATGAGAAATGAGAGTGCCTACTGGAGCTGTGCTGGCACAGGACAAGCAGAATGAAGTCTCACAGAAGGCAGCTGAGGAGCTTCAGGCCCAAGTGGTGGCAGATGAAGAGAGCTCGTATTATGTGAGCACCCTCAACAAAAGGTGTGAGGAGTTACAGGTGCAGCTTATGGAGATGACGAATAAAAACACCAGACTGTCTGAAGAAAATTCTTGCCTCCCTGGGCAGATGTGCTGGATGGAAGAGATTCAAGCTGAAAATGCTAATGTGAAGGGGCAACTAACGCGAGTGGCAGAGGAACAAAATTCTGCCATCCAAGATATGAGCTGTCTTCAAACCCAACTGGAAGATGCAGAGTGCAAACTGGAAGTCATGAGAGAAACGGTAGAAAGAAGGCAACAGCTGGAGAAGGAATATAAGGAGACAAAGTTAGTACTACAGAGGAAAGAAAAGGAAGATGAATTTTTGCAGTATGCTCAGGCAGAAGTAAACAGAAAACACAAAGAAGCCATGCAGCTGTTTTGAACCCAGGTGAGTGAACTGGAGAATTGCTTTCAAAGCCACTTAGAGTCAGCTTGGGCAGAGGACGGTCCTGACTCTTGCTGGCTTTCAGAAGAGGAACCTGCAAGTGAGACAGAAGAACTGCTGGCAGACAAACAGTCCATCATCCTGCCTGCTCTGGGACGACAGCCAGGAAAGCTTCTAACATTCATAGCTTGATACAGCTACAATCCTTTTGATGGTCCCAGTGAGGAGCCTGAGCTAGAGCTTCCTCTACCTGCTGGACAATATGTTTACATCTTCAGAGACAGGGATGAAGCTGGTTGGTATGTGGGAGAGCCGGCTGACGGCATAAGAGGCTTCATCCATTCTAATTTTTTTGAAGAAGTTTCAGATGATGACTCGAGAACAAGAACTGGAATGATCCTCGTTACTATATTTTCAGTCTCTCACCTATTTTGGAGGAAGATGAAGAGGCTCTAGATGTGGATGTTAGGGGCTAAAAATCAGAGAAACAATGGATTATAATAAATGTAGCCTATACGACTCTCCAGCATATCTACAGAAGTGAATTCGTACTTCGAAGTTTTTTTTTAAACTTTCAGATTTTTTAGAAAGGGGGCACTTCTGGAGGTCAGCAGAGGCCTCCAGTGGGCCCCAGCAAACCCCAGACGAGATGCTGGGGCACTCTGAAGGGTGATTAGGACCCCACATGGGTGCCTGCAGAGCCCAGCAAAGGCCCCTGGGGCCTTCCAGAGGGATAACTCCGCTGTGTCAGAGCACCACTGCTGCTGGCAGTGATGGGGACCCTCCTGTCTGGGCTAGTTTCTGTGTGTGTTCTCAGCATGGGGAAAAGAGAGCAGAGAGAAGCAAAACAGTTAGTGGCATAGCTCAAGGGACTGTCTGCACATGCATCGGTAATGTGCCAGGAAAGAATGTTTGCAGGGCACCTCAAACCCACTGCTGCCCCTGTGTTCGCAGCCTGGAAGGAAGCTGAATGGGGACTGGGCTTGGCTGCTCAGGATCTCCTGTCAAGCTATAGCTGAAGGTTGCCCCACTGCTCTCAGTGGAGTGCCAGTCTCTGATATTCTACTACTGAACTGTAAAGCATTCTATTCCACCTGCGGCCAATATATTCAGAATACTGGCAGGAGAACTTGGCCTTGTGTATGGGGAGCATCAGGTGCTGGAGTTCTGGCTGAGCACCCTCAGCTTTGTCATCAGTGCAAGCTTTCCCCAGAAAAAGTTTAGACCTATGCTTGGACAGTGGGAAAAATATATCCTAGGTAGCTCCCAAGGCATCCCCTTGTCAATATGGGAGTAACAGAAGGAAAGAGATGTTTTTAAATTAAAAGAAAAAAGTCAGCCTAAGGATTTTGGAACTGTAGAAGGCAGGTTGGAGGAAAATAAATTGTAGAATCAAAGATTGAATCTAGGTGAGGATTTATGGTGCTGTTTTGTTAAATAGATTAGCCTAGACAGGTATGCAAATTTACTCTTGGACCATGAAAATACTTTTGTTATTTCTAAGGCATTTCCAAATGTAGAACAAATATGACATACCATATCGTGAAAACTTGTCTTAACTTCTCATTCCTTTTCATGAATAGGTTTTGTATTAGGCAGGATCCAGAAATCTTGGTACAGAAAGAATAACATGTGACAGGTATTGTGGTAAAAGCACAAATGGAAAATGATACAACGCTGAAATCACAGTTTAGTGTTCACTCTAGACCTTCCTGATGCTGTTCCTTGATGTGGCCATCACATTCTGCTATGTTTCTGTATGCTCTGAGTAGGCTGCCTGTATGCATCATTCAAGTTTCATGATTGCTTATTTGGAAAAGAATGCTGAGGATAATTAAGGCCTTGATAATCCCATAGAGAAATTATAATTTGGAGATGTTCAGAAAACAGAATTCTCATTTTAGTGGTATAGTCTGGAATTTCAGAATTCAGTAGTGTTCCCAAAGAGGACAAAAGTCCATTTTTTGGGGAATGAAATTTCCAACCACTTTGATTCTGGAATCAGATCTGATAGTGCTGAAAGTTTTTCCTTCAATGTTGAAAATCTATTATATGATATTTTATAAAAGGATGCTATTAAATATAGAGTATGATGAATACAATACAGGATGAATATTATCATATGAAAGACAAAACATTAAACTTGAAAGTGGGTAATTAATTTTAACTTTGCTTTGATTTAATTATTTCTGTTAAATTTGAGTGAAGCTGGTTAAATCCCATGAGCTTTCCAGTCATTTACATGGTACTCTCCAGTGGAAATGGCTCTGTTTAATGTTTTTAGCCAGCTCTAATCACTGAAACTTACCTCTCATTCTGCATTACAATCTAGGGAAATGACCTTATTTTTCTTTTTCTCTTGACAGTCCTGAAACAGCTGACAGCACAAATGACAAAGGTACTGACAGAAAAGTTATTTTTTTCCTCTTCATTTTGATGTTATGGTTCAATGTCCATTCCACTAGCAGGCTCCAAACCATAGATCACGTAGCGCGTGACTTCCAAGTCAACAAGAGACATTTACAGGTTAGCAAATGTGTTAATTTCCCCCTTTGGCAATTCAACAGGGATTCTAGCCATCTGATTCAGAGAAGCACATATGGTAAATACTTAATGGAATATAAATCTTGAGAGCACACCTTGAAACTAAATGAGATTTTCAATGGGACTCACATTCCTGTTTTGCAAAAGTCCTTTTGAGACTTACATCTATTGTAAGACTCTGACAGCTATTTATGATCTTGGGCATGCATATACTCAAGTGTTTAACCTATCCCATCTGTGCTTAATCTAGTTTTATATCAGGATACCAATGTTAACTGCTCACTGACCTACAGAAATAATTAAATTGCCTTTATTCTTCCTAGATTTTATTACCTGACCTTATCACAGACGTCAGGATATGTAAGAAGATGTATTTTATTATCTCTGCAACATTATGATGTGTTTTTAAAATATTTTAAAAGATACTATGCTGTATTTACATTCTCATTAATACCACTGGGCCACAAGGAATGAGTTCTGGAAAATAATTTTTATGGATTTACTTTAAACATACAACACATCTCGGGTTTTATATTTCCTTCATATATTCTAAAAACACGTTTGTCTCCAGGGTGTCCAAAAGTTTTAGAGATTGGAAACTGCCAAAAACCCCTTTGCTCTTAGAAGTTTGAATTACTTCAGTTAGTGGAACTGCTTGGACCGAAATGGTTAAAAAATACATTCCAGACCACTGGAGCCTAATAGCAGAGTGGAGATAGTTTTCCTTTCTTATATTGAAGTTGTGTGAAATAAGAGCAAAACTTCATTCAGTTGTAATCTCTTTCAGCTAGCATACCTTCTGAGACTTTTCAGAACTCGGGAGGGCACAAAGTCTAACCTTTCAGGCAGCTGCTCGCTCCTCAGATGTCGGCTCTGGATGGAGTAATTGCTGCTCCCCATGCCGTTTGCTACTGTCGCTTTCCTGGAAGTTGCTGCCCCCACAATTTTGCAGCACAGTGGTTAACGTGAAGGCTTCCTGATACGATTCTGGCAAAACAGCTGGGTTAGCTAAACAGCTTGTTCTGGCTGGGTGTGGGGTTTGTTGCTTTGTTTTAAATTATACCAGAGATGTGTTCTTCCTTAATAGACATTTATAATGAAAAATGTCTGATTCTCAATTACGCTTTGTTTCAAGTGTAACATTGTGAAAGATAAAACATCAAGGAATCTTTAGACAATACAAAATGACTGTGTTGCATTTAATGGCTGTGTATTAGGAATCCGTCTTCTTGTAGACAATCAATCAAATTTAAAACTGCATGTGACGTGCATGTAGGGGGATAGCCTAGCATGTATTTAAAGCAAAACATCACTGGTTTTGGCAACTTTTGAAGGTTATTTTCGTAACAGACTGAGACAAAAATAAAAGACGTTACCAGACTGAACACTGACATTTCCATAGGACTGTGTGAAGGCTGGCAGGGTAAAGATGTGGATCTAGGTCTATTCTCTGTCAGAATCAAAGATTTTTCTTATTAATCACTCTGCATTTAGATGAGCAGGATCTCAGAATGTATGTTTCCAGCATCACCAGTTCAGCGTCTGATATTGCTGAGTACTACTATCAAATGATTGCACCTTGGATTGAGTTTGTGTGGAATGGCTTTAGTAGTGGGAGGGCTACAGAGCTGGCTTCTGTGAGAAGCTGCCAGAAGTTTCCCCTGTATCTAACAGAGTCAATGCCAGCCGGCTCCAAGACAGACCCACTGCTGGCCAAGGCCAAGCCCTTCAGTGATGGTGATAGTGCTTCTGGGATATTTAAGAAGGGGGAAAAAACCTGGGTAACAGCATTTGCAGATGGAGAGAGGAGTGAGAATTCTGCAGGAACCAAGGTCAGTGACGAAGGAGGGGGAGGAGGTGGTCCAGGTGCCAGGGATTCCCCTGCAGCCCATGCTGAAGACCATGGTGAGGCAGGCTGTTCCCCTGCACCCCATGGAGGTCCACAGAGGAGCAGATATCCACCTGCAGCCCATGGAGGACCCCACACTGGAGCAGGGAGGTGCCTGAAGGAGGTTGTGATCTTGTGGAAAGCCCATGCGGGAGCAGGCTCCTGGCATGACCTGTGGCCCTGTGGAGAGAGAGAGGCCGATGCTGGAGCAGGTTTGCTGGCAGGACTTGTAACGCCATGGGGGACCCATGCTGGAGCAGTCTGTTCTTGAAGGTCTGCACCCCATGGAACAGAACCACGCTGAAGGAGTTCATGGAGAACTGTCTCCCATATATGGGACCCCACACTGGAGCAGTGGAAGAGTGTGAGGAGTCCTCCCCCTGACGAGAAAGGAAAAGCAGAAACAATGTGACCACAACCCCCATTTCCCATCTCCCTGTGCTGCTCGACGAGAGGAGGCAGAGAAAATTTGAAGTGAAGTTAAGCCCAGGAAGAAGGTAGGGATTGGGGGAAGGTGTTTTTAAAATTTGCTGTGATTTCTCATTACCCTACTCTGATTTGATTTGCAATAAATTAATTCTCCCCAAGCTGAGTGTGCTTTGTCTGTGATAGTAATTGGTAAGTGATCTCCTTGTCCTTATCTCAGTCCATGAGTTTTTGTTGTATTTTTTCTCCCTCTGTCCCGCTGAGGAGGGGGAGTGATAGAATGGCTTGGTGGGCACCTGCCATCCAGCTGTGGTCAACCCACCACACAACTCCATTTTTTCACTAGCTGCATTAGAGGAGTTACACCTGGCAAAACATGTGACGATAACATGGTGCCAGAATATTTTCCCTGTCTTCTCAGGACATAACCAGGGAAGTCTTTATGAAGAATAAGGAAGACCCACAGCTTTTGGTCTGTGTTTTTATTCTTGTTTTCCATCCTTAGCAGGCTATTAGCTACTGGGAAACAAGTATCCTTAAACCTTTCCTTCTGCTATTCTCCTCCTTCTTTGGATAAACAAGTTCCCCTTCTGAAAGAAATGTGAGCTTCCATTGTTAGTTACACACAAAATAAAGAAGCTCATCTAGAATTTTCATCAACTACTCTCTTTTTCTTGGTGGTTAAACTAAATAGAAATGAACTCATGTTCTCCGGCCTTTAGAAAACAGATTCTTAGCATGATTGTTGGGCGTTCTCAAGGGGTGCTGAAATACAGGTTCAAATCAGAGAAAGCAAAACAAGAAGGACATGTGCCTAATGCCTAAGTGATATTATTAGTCAGCTGCAGTTTTGGGGGGATATCTGTGTCTTTAGAACATATTTTTTTGCACAGATACATTCTGAGACATGCTCTCTAATTAAATATTTCTTGAAATTTTCCTCCAGAAAGAGTCAAAATGAATAAATGAACATTCATATTAAAAACAACATCACTTAACAATTCCCAGCAAAATATATCCCTAATTATTTCCTTTACAAATAAGGACAAAATAAGCATTCCATATTTTTAATAGCAGTGTTTCTTCACCACTTGAATCGGGAATTTTTATGAGAAATTACTTTTTTTACCCATCCTAGCTGAAAGGCTTAAAAATTCCACTGTGTTATTTCTTCTTTCTGTATCTTTTTCATTTTTGCAAACACATGCCTTTTCAAATCGTAGTGCTTTAAATTCCTCCTTTACTCCCACGGAGTCACTTTTTAATGCAGAAGAAGGATCACATCAGAACAACAGAAGTAACGCATATTGTCTACAAACTTCTATCAGCTGCCTCTGTTTAACTTTGGATACTCCAATTGTTTTACTAAAAGAGGTAGTATAATCCTTCATCTTGTCTTTCTGGTCATAGTTAAACTGATGTTTGCACCTACACTGAGGCAGTCTTTGTGTTTCTTTCAGTGCCCAACTTTAAAAAGTCAGCAAAATGACTTATAATTAACTTTGTTGCTTTATTTAATAAGTTGCCTTGATTAGATTCCAAGACCTTTCTTAATTTTTCTTCCAGGAATTCTCCTTCTTTGTCGTGTTCTTGAAGAATAATTTTAAAACTAAACTAAATTAAACTTAGTTTTAAAAAACATTTTAGACCTTTTGTCAACTTCCTTGCAGTTTGTGTCTGATTTAACGGTGAACTGATTTTTAGTAAATCTAAACTTATTTTTCAAGTAGAATTTTAAGAATGATAACCACAGCACTTTTTTGGATTCATGTGGTCTGATTTCATGTAAGAACATATTCTTAACTTCACTGTCCATTTTCACACTGAATTTCTTAAGGGAAAAATTCTTAAAAATGAAATGTCTAATAAAAAGTTTGCTAGACTCTGCCTATTGTTTCAATTTAATAACTATTTCTAACGTACATTTTTTTCAGACTCACAATTTCTGAGGAGTTGCTTACTGTGTCAGATTTTTCTTGATCTATTCTGGATGCTTTCATAGTACAGTTTGTAAATACATAACAACTATTTCTCATCTTTGGATGACTTTCACTTATTTCTTGACAGTACAAATTATAATCTAGTCAGATTTTGTTCCTATTTACAGGTTTTGTCCTCTAATAGTACTGTTTTCTTTTCTGTCAAGCAAATACTCATCAGCAATTTTTTCACTTTGCACACACCACATAGAGTTCCTCCTGTGTGGGTTTCAAAAAATTTAGGAAGAAATGCTACACTTTTTTTACATGGTGGTTTCATTTTTGAACAATTAAACCCACATTTTTCAGCTTCTCAATATGATTTTTCTTTCCAATTTTTAATACTACACTTTCATGTAATATATACAGATGAAATTACAGGGAAACTTGAAAGAGGATAGGAAACTAATTAACAAATATGGTTCAAATACGAATTGAACCTTATTAACAATAAGGAAATAGATATGGAGGTTAGATACTTTATCTATGCAATTTAAAAAGTCGACACCGACATAAATGTATAAATTGAAGTGATTACAACAACACCTCACAAAGTTTTAGAGAGAGAAAAGATAGCATTTGACATTGAAACATTGCAGCCACATCACAAACACAGGGACAGGCAACTCCCTTCCGTATAATCCTCTACTGCAAAACAATCTCTAAATAGAGATCTACTGGAAAGTCAGACAGGATAAGTCTGTGACTAATTACTCAACTAAACAAAAGATAACAACTTTGCTCATGTTTATGATCCTTTGATATTTTCATTCTGAAGTAAGAAATAGAATGAGATTTTGTTAAGCTCTTGTGAAAATGGCTTTCTTTTTTTAATGAAATTTATTTTTCAGAAATATCTGTGCCAGAAATGCTATTAGAGGGACACATCATGAGATTTCTGACTAATCATAAACAATTAACACAGCTGAAAGAGTGAAGATCAAATAATCCATGTGTGGAGAAAACTGTATCCAGTTGATTCAGAAGAAAGAAAGTCTGTAAAAGTGAATTTGAAGAAATGATGATCTATTCATGGATGTTCAGGGACAAAGAAAAGATATAAACTTCCTCAGATAGATTATTCATGATCAATTATTTGCTCATCTTCTGTTCTAGTACATCTTGTGACAAAATTAGATTTTAATCGCATATTTCTCTAAATCCCAAATGAGGCATTCAGCATTCAGAGATAGTAAAATCTGTCGGCTTCTCGGTGGTTAGTGGCTGATTCTGCAGCACTGAAGTCACTGGGACTATTTTTAACTGATTTCAGTTAGAGTAGGGTCAAAATATTGGGACTTTATGGTTCTCTGTGTTCCACTAAATTTGCACTAGTATAACTTTTCCCTCCAGTTGAGTTTCTCACAATTTAAAGAAGAGGGTGCACAAGCAACTAGTGCACTGAAACTACAATGGGGAAAATGTTTTAGTTTTCTTTGCTGACGAACACGTAAGAGGCCTTTATTGGCTGCAGTGCTTACTAGTCAACAGGTTTACAACATGAACAGTATGGGCTGGTTCCTCAGCTTTCAAAAGTTGGTGTCACAACCTTGACTGCTGTGGGATGACGGTAATTTTAATGAATTCATGCTCTGACATCAACAGCTTTTTTCTTTATTTCTTACTGTTTTATAAGTTCAATGTAATTGACTGGAAAGGGAGTCAAGTTATCCACTGGAATCTCATGAGATCGTCTTTCTTCCTAAATCGGAGAACAGTAGCCAATTGCAATAGCTGTGACCAGCTTTAATTCAAATGTCTCTTTCACGATCTTCATGATGAATAGTAAATCTGGGAGGGCTAATCTATCATAGGTTTATGCCTGGTCAGTGTATACACTCTGTGCATGTCAGTTCACAGAATCACAGAATGGTAGGAGTTGGAAGGCACCTCTGGGGATCAGCCAGTCCAACCCCCCTGCCGAAGCAGGGTCACCTACAGTAGGCTGTAGAGGACCTTGTCCAGGCGGGTCTTGAATATCTCCAGAG
>Ga0065711_1037097_pt1 | contig 20205 bp, 4 predicted proteins | sample Hoacrofraction12_FD_59098 | JGI IMG/M metagenome (GOLD analysis project Ga0065711, IMG submission 59098) | Hoatzin crop microbial communities from Cojedes, Venezuela - Epithelial fraction 12 v2 (version 2) | ecosystem: Host-associated > Birds > Digestive system > Esophagus > Crop | place... | reverse complement strand
GATTGCCTACAGCTTGCCGTGTTGCTTTTCCAGCAGATGTCAGGGTGGTTGAAGTCCCCCAGTAGGACGAGAGCCTGCGAGCGCGAAGCCTCCTGGAGTTGGAGGAAGAATGCTTCGTCTATCAGCTCCTCTTGATCTGGCGGCCTGAGTAGGCACCAACCACTAGGTTCCCTTTGTTGCCTCTCTCCGATTCTTACCCATAAGCTTTCGACCTGCTCATGGCTATTCTTCAGAATGTGTTATCATTCTCTTTAGATCTACCACCAATGTACTGTCAAGTCTATGCCATGAACCAAGTCCAGACAGCATTTTCAGGAATATTAAACTTACTTAGATTTTTTTGTTAATTAACATCTTCCTGAGCTTGCTCAGGATGTAGATGATTGGATAGTGAATTGTCAGTTTGTTATAGTTTGTGAATGTCTTAGCATTTATTGGAATACTGTTTTTGCAAAGAAAGGAAAGATGACTTATTTGATTGTCCGTTCTAGTTAGGATCAGTACCAGCCACCTTTCATTTGTCATTGTTCATCTTCCTAAGCTGCAGAGGGCATAATTCAGATTTTTTGGATCAACATTTTCATAGGGTATGATCCTCTTTTTTGATGAATAGCTATATTGAATTTTGGGACTTTTTGTAGGAACATAGTTTGAGCTTATTGCTGAAGTATATCCAGCAGTCTAGGAAGCTGTATTGTTTGGCTGCAGCCAGCAACAAAAGTGCCACGCGGCCGCCCCTCCCCCCACCGGGGTGTGGAGGAGAATGGAAAGAAACAGGCAGAAACTGGTGGGTCTGGATAAGGGCAGTTTAACAGAACAGCAAACAAAGGGAACAGTAACAACAACGATACAGATAAGGGGAAAACACAACACAAATCGCACAACCCAGAAAACCACCCTCCACGACCGCCGCTGCCGCTAGCTCCCAAGCCGTGAGTGAGTTCCTGCCGCCCTGCTCCCCCCCACAGGAACCCAGCACGACGGCACATGGTATGAAATACCCTGCTCTGTTTGCCCAGGTGGGGTCAGCCCACCCGGCTGTGACCCTTCCTGGATTCCAGTGCAAATTAACCCTGTCCTGGTCAAACCCAGGACAGAAGCCTTCTGAATATGAACAACGTTTTTAAGAAAAATTTTTGGTATGGTCAGTCCGAGGCATCTGTAGGTTAGTATCCTCTATCTTGACACAGAAGGCCAAAGGTCAGGGCAAGACAATCTGTAATGAAATGGCTCATTCAAGAAGGCAGAGGATGTACGGATGGCAAAGGCGGGACTCTGACCAAATTTATGTCAGAATGTCCCAAATCCACAATTTTTCCATTCCATTACAAACAAGGTAACAGTGAACTCCTTCTTCAGTACTTTATTGACAGATCTGTAAACAGGCACTATGATATTAAATTATCATACGTGAAGAGTTTATTTTGTGTATAAATACATATTTTATAACATTAACATTATAGATGCAGAGTTGCACAGAAGTGTATATTTACATGACTACAGATTCAAGCAGCAGCTACCAGATAAAACTTATTTCTGGAGACCTTTGACAAAAGCGTCAGAATACTCTAAGGTGGTGAAATCTGGAGATAAGAGTACATATCAGATCTCATGAAAAGGAAAGCATTATCACAATATTTGAAACAGCACAAATATTGGAAATAGAAAAGGATTTAAATGAAATATCATAAAATAAAGAGAAATAAAAGAGTTGAAGATAATTCAAAAGGAATTTCACTGTGTGAAGCATCAGGCTGCCAGTGCACATCATGTGGCTATCCAAGAGAACAAAGTGGAAATCTTTCTTTTAGTGGTCTCTAGTGAGCTGCAAGGTCAGTATAAACCAGATTGGCAGATGGAAGAAGAAACAAAAAAATATTGATGTGTCTAGTTGAGGCTTGTCAACTTTGTATATAACCTATTTTAAAGCCATGAAAATTTCCCTATGCAAAGATATGAGGACATTACTTTCTTCTGACAGATATCATGTCTTAGCAGAACCTCAAAGTGATGTTTTGTATCTATAGTAATCACATCTTTACTGATGCACATGAAACATATCTTAACATCTATTACAAAATCTTTGTCGTTGGTGAATAGTAGGAAAAATTCTTGACTTTCCGGTATAGAAAGGATTTTTTCTTCTAACAAGAAATAACAGTTCTCTGCTGTTGTACTTTAAGAAGAATTGATTTTGCATAAGATTAGTTCCCCAGAATTACCCTAACGTACATGCAAAAAAGTATGTAAAATTTAACAAGTGCACAACCACTGTCGGTAGCAGTATTGTGTATTGCTGCTTCTGATGTCATGGAGTAATGTCCTCGTAAAGTCTTGAAGTCATGATTCCAATGATATTAGTCGTCTTACAAACATATAATTGTCTATCTTTTTCAGATCAGCATAGTGAGCAGTGGGCCTAACATCATAAAACTGCAAATTAAATCATTGTAGTAACTTACTATAGTAATCTATTTACCAGAATTCCTATCAGTAAATGCTGAAACTGAAGAAAGTTGTACGATACTTGGAAGAGTTTATGTGAAGCCTATCGAGGAAGATCTAATTTACAGTGCAACAATACAGTATTGCATTACCTTTTTGTTCATATGAACAATGATGGTGTACAGACCAACTCTACCATAAACCACAGAGCGGTTATATCAATCTCACAAAAGAGAGCTTTTTGTGTTTGTATTGAAGATGCTGTTGTATTGTTTTATTTTTTCTTTTTCTTTTTTTATATCCTTTTTTTTTTATTTTACTCCCCTCCCATAATCTAACAAACTTCACTTTAAATTGCAGTCTGGCTGGATCAGTTCCAAGAATCCCAGTTTTATAGGTACACGAGTGTACATTAAGTAGCAACATTTTACATGCCAGGTAGCTCTAAAGAGAATTCCAAGGTAATTTCAGGGTATACCAGATGCAGGGTGTCTTGCAGTTTCTTCTCACATTCTTTAGCATTTCCTGCCTGCTTCCTAACTGCCTCTTCTTCTTTGATTCCTTTGCTGGGAGCAGGTGAGGGCGATGCAGAACAAAAAAAGTTTTCTGCAACTTCAGTGATTTAGAAGTGCAACTATAAATACAGTCCTTTCAAGCATATGCTGAAGAGCTCCTCCATGGGAATATTATTTTTTCGCAAAGTAAATTTTTGCATTACAAAAGATTTTTTTCTGTTACATATGTACATATTTACAGCTAACTTGACTGGGCACATTACAAAAGATATCCATGTAAACTTTCATTATTGAAGCAGCTTCAAGCATTAGATACTGTTTAAATAAATTAAATGGTTTTTCTTACCTTATCACAAAGGGGGATTTGAAATGGGAGTTTGGTTTTGGTTGGGCTTTTTTGGTTTGTGGGCTTTTTTTTTCGTTTGAAACTGTTTTTCAGCCTTCTGCCTCAGAGGGAAACCAGACATCTTTCAGAAGAACAAAGGAAAATTAAATAATCTCATAATCTGCAACTATCCTACATGTAATGTTGCCCAAAGAAGATATATTAATCTTTCAGATTTTTAAAATATTCATATTTAGTTAAGAAACATTGTTTTATTCATCTGTGTCAAGCCTACTTTGTTACTTTAATGGCATAATTTCTCTTTTATTTTAAATCCTGCAAGTTAGAAGCTGCAGTTTTGTGACCCTCTTAAAAAGCGTTTCATAGATTAACTAGGAATTTACATGTGTCTTCTGTGCTAATTTTTAACTATTCGTAGCCTCTTGTCAGACAAATAAAAGTAGATAATATTTTTACTCCAGCAGAACCCATCAGATTGAATGGTGTCTCATTGAAAAAGGATAGTACCTCATCCAACTATAATATAACATATGAGTGAAATGCCACATAAATGTAAAAATTTTATGCAACAGCCAGGCTGGAAAAATATTACAATCAGTATTTTTTACACAAGTCTGCCAGAAAATATGGAAAACATACAATAGTTGCCTCAAATACCAAGAACATAAAAATAAACCAGTGACAATATGAAAAAACCCCAGGTTATTCAGTCCTTAGAATGCAGACATGAGGAGTTATACATTACTAATGCAAAGGGGAAAATGTTCACCCTTATTAGGCTTGTTTGGACTTGTCTTTTGAAAACTATTTCAGCATTCACAGAATAATTCCAGTTAAGGTATTTATGCGAAACTGAAGATAGAATCCTCTAATTACAATAGGTTGTACATTCAATGACACTTACTGTACTTTGTTTGTTTACATGTATCACATAACATGAAATCCATTCTATTTCTGCATAGTATTGTCTTTTGCAATTTTTATCTTCCTTTTTCTGTAGTGTGAACTACAATGAAGATTTACTAGACTTTCAGTACTTTTATCTCAGATAACCCAGACTTTTTTAAACACTTTTTTCCAGATGAATTAGGATCCTTTATTTATCTTAATCAGTGAACTCTCTGGAAGTTCAAGGGAAAACAGCATCTTGTGCCTGTTTCTGCATGGAGGAACTCTTATATTTTAGTGGACCTTTTGAACATCTGTCAGTATAACATATTTCGATCTCTTTTAGGCTAAATGTCAAATGCTAATTACTGAAATGAAGTACTGCAAAATGAGGAGTATTTATCATGGAGCCATGATTACTTCTGAGATGTATGATGATGAGGGCTGGAGTACTTCTGCTACAAGGACAGGCTAAGAGAGTTGGGGCTGTTCAGCCTGGAGAAGAGAAGGCTCCGTGGTGACCTTATAGCAGCCTTCCAGTACCTAAAGGGGGCCTGCGAGGAAGGATGGAGAGGAACTTTTTACAAGGGTACGTAGTGATAGGACGAGGAGTGATGGTTTGAAATTGAAAGAGGGGAGATTTGTATTAGATATGGGAAAGAAATTTCTTTTTTTTTTAGTGATAGGACAAGGGGGAATCACTCTAAACTAAAAGAGGGCAGATTTAGATTAGATATTAGGAAGAAATTCTTCACCATGAGGGTGGTGAAACACTGGACCAGGTTTCCTAGAGAAGTTGTGGATGCTCCCTCCCTGGAAGAGTTCAAGGCCAGAATGGATGGAGCTCTGAGCAACCTGGTCTAGTGGAAGATGTCTCTTCTCATGGCAGGAGGGTTGGAACTAAATGATCTTCAAGGTCCTTTCCAACCCTTACCATTCCATGATTCTATGATTCTATGTGTAGTGAGTTTATGTCAAATATAGAAAATTAAAGTGAACCTATTTTGGAGATAAGAAAACATACACGTAGAGGTATACTGAAAGACTGCCAACCTTATACAGAATGTTTTAAAAGGTCTGTAAGTCTTTCTAGAGTGAGTGTGGTGAGAGGTCATCTATCTCAATCAAATTCTTTATGCTTTAACTGGACAAATTGTGAATTTCACTCTCTCCCTTTAGATCTGCTATCTATCACAAAAAGGGCCTTATGAACATGTGCATCTCCAGACTTATTTTCAGGTGGTTCTATATGTTATGAGAACATACTTCAATATTAGGAAAGGAACAGACAGAATTTAAGTGAAAAGCCAAAGAAAAAAAAGAAAAAGATACATCTGCAGGGCATCAGTGTGAAAAAGTGTTTAAACCGCCTGTTATTAACTGCTCAACCTGTTTTATGCTGGATTTCTGCTTAATTGTGTTACAGAGGAGGAGGGAAAGAACAGATGTTGAATAAAGATTGAAAATAAGAAAATGAGACTGTTAAAAAAAAGTAGTTGTGATCGCTTCAGCTAGACATTTCTTGGCAAGACTCTTAGACAGCAATCTATTTCTGAAATTCATTGCCCATTTCTGCAAGATTAATGTAAAATAAAAAGTTTCTTTTTAAGTCTGTTCAGTTGAACAATTATACAGCTCCAATAATCCCCAAGTCAGTCTTCAGAAAGGAGCTGAATGTTTCCTCAAGCAGTTTCATAAATTAGATTAAATGAATAGGATATCAGGTCAGAAACTCTTTTTGTTCTTTCCATGGGAAGTTGTTGGTAGCTTATGTAATTGCCTTCTTTTTTCATGCTTTGCAAATATCCAAATAATCCATATAAGATAAATTTTTCACAATCTTTATGGAATAAATGTCACTGAACTATACTTGTGTGTTTTTCTGTTCCTTTTTCTCACACTTCTGTCATGCTTTAAAGCACAGTGAACTATCATTTTTTAAGAATGTCTCAATTTTTTTCTGCACTTAATTGATATTTTCTGGCATTTGGTTGGAATGCATTATGAAATTGCTGTCAGGATAGAGCTGTCTAAAAAAGGGGGCTGAAACTACATGCAGAGTTAATACACCAAATCATTTTCATCACCACTATACTGTACACTCCCTTTTACCCTGAGTAGATTATTTACTTCAATGAGAGTTATTCCTGAATACACTATGCAGTGGCCTTTAACTGAAAGAATTGTGTGCTTTAATGCAGCTGCTACTGCATTTTTTCAGAGATGGCTATTCACAGGGTTAAGATAAAATCAGAGACAATTTTGGGAAAGGGATTCAAATATGAAATGAATCCTTCCCCCAAAGTTTTAATTTTCTTCTTGTTAACTAAAAATATTTTATTTTTCAAGCATTCCCGACTTTGCTTTCCTTTGCTATCCTCACCCTACATACCATCACAAGTAGACTTCAGTCTGTCGAACTGCTTCTTTCAGGTGAGCAAATACTTGATCTGCTAGCTGTCTTCTGTTGTAATCCAAAATTTATATGCAAGATTATAAAGCTGTGTAGAGTTTGGTTTTTTAAAAGTCGCATCTTAAAAAGTCACAGCTCAGAACTCAATAAACTGTGTTATTTCTTGAAGAGCTTGCAAGTAATTTGATGAAAGAACAGCAAATTTTTATGCATTTTGTATTAAAAGGATTTAGACAGAAATTTCCTCTGAAAAAAGTATTCAAAATTACATCATGTCTTATTCTATTTGCTCTGGTCCTGATGATAGAGCTTCTAAAAGAAAATATGTCATTTAGAAGAGGTATAGATGTTAAAAAAATGACAATTTGAAGTTGTGTTACTTCAAGTGCGTGGTGTGTGTATGCACGTTTTCTAGATACATGCTCATTACAGATCCTTACTGTAACTGCTAGTGAATAGCAGTAGCTCAGTGTTATAGCATGTTTAATACTGCAATTGCTCCATTACCACCAATCTCTGTAGGAAAGCATGATTCACAGGAACCAGTGGGTTGATGAATCTCTCTGTGGAATCAGAACAAATCTTTCTTACGATTCATTTTTTGCCACAGATAAGCCATAAAACGAAGACAGCAGATTGATGGAGGTTTAGTTTTTTTCCTCTTGTTTTAAACAGTAGATGTAGAACAGGTTCTTCTATTTTATAGCCTGAAGCTGAACTGTCGACATAAAAGATGTATGGACTTAATGCCTGAGAGCTGGGCGGAAGAATGTCTTCACTCTTTTTTTTAGAGCAGATTAAACATCATACAATATAGCTCATTACTACCTAGCATAAATTTATTGAAAAGGCAGTTTTTGCTAAAGCGTGAAATACTTTGTTTTATTATCACCTGCTTTACTGCAAGACACAGATTTCAGCTCAGAATTAAAAAGTTTTTCATTTATATCTACCTGTCCATATTGTGAGAAATTCTGTACCTGACCGAAAATTCAAAGCTTTAAGAATTATTTCTGCTTTGTGCCTCTGTAAGTGCATGTGACTGACTCCGTATCTCACTTGGTGTCAGGTAACTGCAATCAGTATACAATTACGAGCTTATGAAATCTGTACTTCTTGAGGAAAAAAAACAGAACTGCTTGTAATAAGAAGATTATAATAACAAATGGTGATAAACATTCAAGTTTTGTTCAGCTTTGGACATTAATTCTGCGGTTTATTTTTAGTTTTGGGTATTCTTATTCAATAAAAAAGTAAAATTGTCAGCTCTTCAGAAAACTGCATCAACTATCAAAAGAGCATTATATAAGAGGAAGCAAATATATATAATATATATGCTATAGATATATATTGATTATTGGTTAATATAATATGTAGCAGAGGAAGACAAACACGAGCAGACAAAGAGAAAAAAAAGATGAGAAGTAAAAGACTGAACAATAAAAAAAGAAAAAAAAAAGAATTATTAAATAATACATTGCTTTTTATGTATTTGGCAATAGTTTATATGTCATGAAAGCAAACATACTTTTCAGAAGGTATTTCTCCTGTTCATCACTACAAATGTACATATATATTTCTAAAAGGAGATCCGCTAGATGTACATAGGATAAAAAATCACACTGTCTTCCTTTCAGCTCACCTCCTTTTCAATAAAACCCTGGAGGTGTGGAAAAACTTAAGTTAAACCTTACCTAGAGTCTAGTTTTGGACATTTCATCACATTTCTTTTTCTCACAAAGCAAAACTAATTCTTTATTTTAGATTATGGAAGTGGTTACAGGTACGTAATTTTGCTATTTATTTGCATTTATTTATGGCAGAACAAATACTGGTAAAACAATCTTCAAGCAAAAATATGCTGAAATGCATTCTGGTTTAGATCTTACTGCATAAAAATTTCTTTTGTGTTACACAACACTTTTTTCCAGTTTTACTTAATACCAGTGTAAAGAAAAAAAAAACCCAAAGCAAGCCACACCTAATATAGCTGAGCTTAACCACAACTGCTGAAGTAAGCTAAAAGTTAAGCTTGAAGGGATTTGTGACTTAGCGAGGAAAAGAAACTGTTTTAGAAGGTGGACTGGGAATTGTATATAATCAGTGAAGTTATTTCTATTTTATTCTGTTTTTAATAGGATTTTACCTTTAAGCAAAGCAGGTATATGCAAGACATTCACTCTTACTGCATGTCTGCCAATATGTATTACGTGCACACTTGTAAATTTCTGTTTGTGCTTTGAATTCTTCAGAATGACCTATTGATAATTGTGCCATTTTAAAAGTTTTTTTCTATTCATGTAGAAAAATGCATGCTTAAGCTTGCTAAGTTTAAAGTTAGTTGATCTGAAAGTTCATATTCATAAATTTCCCTTACTTGTGTGAACTGATCTTGGATGCTAGTTAGAACTGTAGCCAAGTAAGTGATATTTATTGTGGGCTGAAGGTTTATAATATAGTGTATACTGGAGAACAGTAGGTCTAAACTTGCAGTTCTGATTTAGAGAAGCAGTTCTCAGCAGAAGTATTTCCTCACCTTCTGGCTTTTTTCCCCCCTAATCTTTGTATTTTGATCTGATTGATAGAAATATGTTGGCCTCTTACGGTTAATTTTGTCCAGCAATCTCTTGAAACTTCTCCTTTCTTGAGACTACAGAAGCTAATCCGGTCAATTTTTTAAAGTAGCATTGGGACGTCTTTTTCTTTATGGAAGGGGTAGGAGTATAAGCAAGATAAATTAGTTCTTTTTTGACTGGTGTAGGATGATACGATTTTCATTAATCGTCTAAGAGTGTGTTGTTGAGTGATGTAACACAGCTGGGCACAACAAGCTGGAGCAAGTCTTCCAATAAATTTCAGAACATCTTTCTTGAAAACTGCTGTGAAAGAAATAGCACGCTTTTGTAGCAAGACTGATTAATCAAACCAGGACTTTACTAACACAGAAACAAAAAGAATCCAATTAGATGTTAGTTCTGCAGCTCTGCTCATAATCACTACCAAAATTCTCTGCAAAATGTCTCATTATAACCGTATTTAGGGTAGGGAACCAAGTATTTTCAAGTACTTCTGTCTAAAGATGGTAACCTATATCTATATTTAGACATTCGGAGTGCAATTTTGATCCAATCCACACACCTAATTAGCAATGGGATTTAGATCAGCTGTGAATATCTACATTAGCGTGTGCATGGTGTTGTCTTTGTTAAGTAGGTCACCACGTACTGTAGTGGGAAGTCGGAGACCTATCTGGTATCTGGACAACTTCCTTGGAGGAACAGAAGTGTCAGAATCTGGGGTTATATCCCACCTATATTCCTTAGGTGTAAATGTATGTACCTGTCTGTGTGAACAGCACAAAACAATACCGCATGCTGAGTGGAAGTGTCTGAATTACTTCAGTGTCAGAATGAACCTGGACACATTAGTGAATCTTTTTAATCAGGCTAATCTTTTTCTCAGTTAGAAGCCGTTTAAATATATTTTACATTGATTTGTCCAGAAAGTGATACTTGATAAACCTAGTTAGTAAGTAGTTTATGGTAGCATTCGTAATCTCCCAAGTGCCTTCCAGATATTGAAGAAAAAACATAAATCCTATGTAGGAGATCAGACTTTCAACAACAGTTATGGAAAAAAGAATTTAATTTTTAGATACAGATTCAGGTTTTTTTAGAAATAACCATGCAATTTCAGTCAGTGTCTGCCTGTTTCCCTGATTGCCCATAACTTCTGAACCAGTATCTATCTAAGATCACAGGCCTCAATAATAAGTTTCCTCTAATTTTGTGGATATAGACAGTTGTAATAGACTATATAAGTGCCTAATATAAGTGAAAAGCTGATGTCGAAGATTATGAGACACCGAAGACTCTTGACTGAAGAAAGAAATTAAAAATGCCTCAGTCACTGAGAAAGCTTCAAGCAAACTGTGCCTTCCAAGACACGTTAGTCAATAATAATACAAAAATTTACAGAAAATAAAGCTTACTTAGCTGCATTGCTCATGAAACCATGTGTTATTGTTAGCATGTTAACTTTGTAGACAGTGGAACAGAAACAGGTCTAGGCAACAGAATTAAGCACAGGGAGACTAACAGCCCTATGGAGAAGCTCAAGGAGGACAAAACCATCTTGACCAAGAATATTAGTGGAACAAAGATAATGGAATGCCAATGAATGTGCAAAACTATTCAGAGTTTTGAAAAAGTTCAAATTTCCTTTGGTGGCAGATGGAAAGTCAGAAGATGGAATTGTCAGTAAAACAACACTCCAAAAATCAGGGACAAGCAATCTGACTTCTGAGGCTCTTGACAGGCTGGTAAGAGCTTTGATTTGCAAATACTGAGAGAATATACATTCATTGAAGGCAGAAGGGAGTTGTCTTTTTCTTGCCCTTCTCATATTCTTTAAGAAGACAGTATATTTAGAAGAATACATTAGAGACAACTAGTAGCTCCTCAGCTTCTCCTGATCTGCTTCTAGGTCCACTTCACTGAGTCATGGATTCTGCCTGCCTCTGGGAGGTCTCCATAAGAGAAAGGGAAAATGCAAACAACACTAGCATGTTTTGCGAACGCTACAGATTTTGCTCTGTGCATGAGAGATAACCAGGTTGTTCTTGGTACAATTATTCACAATTATCAACAGACAGGATACACTTCTACAATAGAATTAGATTAAAATAAGTGTCCTTTCTAATGTCTTCTAGCATCTTGCTCAATTATCCTCTGTGATTTTTACCTGCTTTTACTCAAGCATCTCTAAAGCTGCTTGTTAAGAGAAAGCATTTTAGCAGATGTCCTTGTGCTCTGGGGTGAGTGCATTATGGATATAGAATTGTCTTCACACTTCTTACAATCACCTCTTTTCACCTCTTCATGCACTGAACACCTCCAACTTGTCATAGCACTTGATTGCAGCATAGGAGATTTACAGGGTCAAAGATAGTCTTGTATCTTTTGTTCCATCATGCAAGTCTTGTGGGATTTACTCTCATACTTTCAATATTAGCATGGCTTTTTTTTTTACTTTTATAATTGCTTTTGTAATTGTTTATAGGGTAATTAAGTACTTTTCATACATTTGTTTGACAGATGTATGAATATACACGTTACAGACTCGAATTTGTCTCTGTAATAGAGATTCAACAATATCCATGTGAACATTTATGTTTATGTATGTATATGAAGGTGATCTCTGACGAAGTGTCAGTGGGATACAATAAATTGCCTTTGTCCTGTAACTTTGCCAGACTCACTCACCCCCAATCCACTAGTCTCTTTTGCCAGGATCTGTTCTGCAATTCCAAACCGATATGTACATCAAAGAGATGTAATTAAAAAATAAAAATAAATTTTCAGATAGTTATCATGCAAAATTTTGGGCAAGATTTCATTTTCACAGATGAAATTAATTTCTGCACTAGTAGTGGCTTTTCTGTCACTGTTATATGCCTTATTTCAGGAAGATGATGCATTCATGTTTGATTTTAATCATGTGTGATCCCACTGAAAATAAGGGAAATAGTATATTCTTTCTGAAAGCCTATAAAAAGTGAAAGATTAAAGTATATACTCTAAACAGTTGAACAACAAATTTGATAGAACTTACCCTAGTGAGCATCCAGCACACTTGAAGACATTGAAAGAGGACACAGAATAAATACGATGTTGTAAAATAATGTTGTCTTTTTCCTGTCCCGAACACTTGCCATTTGCCATAATTTTGGTAGTTAGAGAGAGGCTTTAGGCAGTCAAAATAAATCTTAAATTTGGGTGTGTTTTAGAGCACAGGCTACTACTAAATTTTAAGATTATCACAGGACACAAGTTAAGGATTTTATCTATATTACAGATCTGTTATCTATATTACAGATCTGTTCTCAGAAGAAGCTCCATTGCAGCTTTTGATAATTCGATTAGTCTCTCAAAAGTAGGGAGCAGCTGATAAATTCACTTTAATGTTAAATTGAGTACCCCAGCAGGTTTCTCTTAATATGATCACTTCTCAGAGAACTTAGCTCTAGAGGTGATACCTCCCAAACACAACTTTCTGCAAGGAATATGTGAGCCTTTGGATCAGATTAAAATAACTGTCTGTACCAACACAACTTCTCACCATTAATAAAGTTACTTCAGATCATGACAGCAATCTCATTCACTCGGTTGACTGTCCATCTTGTTTAATTTATTTTAATTGGCAGCCTTAGACCTCTCCATGGAAGAGATTCCATGAACATGATGAATGATCTCAGGAACAGAGAATGTCATTGAATAAGCTGAATTTAACCCTTCCTTTTAAACATTGTCTTTTGGGATTCCCAAATCCTGTTGGCAGACACTGGTTGCTGAATAATAAGTAGGAGGGGATTAGCTAGATCTGTATTGACTGTGTCTACGGAGAACGCTAACAATAACGGTAGTTCTGTTTGTATAGCTCTAGGAAATGAACAAAGAATATGTTAGACGTAAAAGATGAACAACAGGATTTAGCGCGATAAATAGGTGCATGTCCCTGCAGAAATCATATAGCAAAGCAGAGAGAAAAATCCCAACAAGAAAATGCTGATTACTACTTACAAACCATTGGTCTTAATAGGCAGATTGTCATTGACCTTCTGTACAGGATTACAGTTTTGCTAGAAGGAAGACTGGAGTTTTAGAGCTGTATGTCCATGTCGTCAAAGATGCATGTTGTCATGCTAGTTAGAGCAGGCTAACTGTGACACTGATAGCTTACAGAAAATGCTATATTTTTCTCTCAAAAGGTAGAAAACAAAAAGTGACAGAAATATACATATCCCTTTCTATGTGAAATGCTTTATTCTGTATTTTTACTCCACTCTGATTTCCTGTTTGAAATTAAATTGGCAATTATATTCAAGGATAACATTTGCTGATTGTTTTATAAAACAGATTCTCACAGTAGGCAAAATAAATATACTACTTCAGTTATGATTTTTTTTCAAAGAAAGATTGCAAACAAATTAGTTTCTAATTAATTAATCCTAGGAAACTTTAGGGAAGATATTTTACATAAATATTTAGATGTAATATATGATTTTTTCTCTTTTGTTTTTTGACTTGAAGACCAGACTTACACGATACCCTATTTTTATTCAGAGTGGTTAACCTATTAAAGAATTATGCTTTATTTTCCTGTGCTGATTTTATTTTTTTTCATACAAGTTTTTATTATGATAATTTTCTTTTTAATAGCCCTTAGCTTTTTCCTACTAAAAAAGCATGCTCTAAAACTGAAAATATCTACCCCAATATATGTTGTATCCTAATATAAGTTGTGAGTATTAGCCTTACTAGTCTGTCCAGTATGGCTCTGAAATACTTCTGAAAGTTATGCAAGTCCAATGAACTGCAGATGAAAATGTTAAAGGCAGTTTGTAATGTTAAGATGCAATTGAATTTAATTGTATATCATGTAGACCAGTAGGCTGTAGTGGCTAAATGCCAGGCAACGTTATGGAGTGGTTTATCTGGAGTGCACTCACCGGACATGGGAAGGACAACCAGGGAATCAAGCCCAACCAGCATGCGTTCATGAAAGGCAGGTCCTGACTGACCAGCCTGATCTCCTTCTATGACCAGGTGACCCACCTAGTGGATGAGGGAAAGACTGTGGATGTTGTCTACCTGGACTTTAGTAAGGCCTTTGACACTGTTGCCCACAGCGTCCTCCTGGAGAAACTAGGGACTCGTGGTCTGCATGGGTATACTCTTCACTGGATAAAGAACTGGCTACATTGCGGAGCGCAGAGAGTGGTAGTGAATGGAGTTAAATCCAGCTGACAGCCGGTCAAAAGTGGTGTCCCCCAGGGCTCAGTTTTGGCTCAAGTCTTGTTTAACATCTTTATCAATGATCTGAATGAGGGGATGGCGTGCTTCCTCAGGAAGTTTGCAGATGACACCAAGCTGGGTGGGAGCATCAATCTGCCTGAGGGTAGGAAGGCTCTGCAGAGGGATCTGGACAGACTGGATCAATGGGCTGAGGCTAACTGTATGAGTTTCAAGAAGGCCAAGTGCCAGGTCCTGCATTTCAGTCACAAATACCCCATGCAACACAACAGGCTTGGGGAGGAGTGGCTGGAAAGCTGCCTAGCGGAAAAGGATCTTGGGGTGTTGGTCGACAGCTGACTGAACATGACCAGCAGTGTGCACAGGTGGCCAAGAAGGCCAACGGCATCCTGACTTGTATCAGGAATAGTGTGGCCAGCAGGAGTAGAGAGGTGATTGTGTCCCTGTACTTGGCACTGGTGAGGCCACACCTGGAGTACTGTGTTTAGTTTTGGGCCCCTCACTAGAAGAAAGACATTGAGTTGCTGGAGCCTGTCCAGAGAAGGGCAAAGAGGCTGGTGAGGGGTCTGGAGAACAAGTCTTCTGAGGAGCAACTGAGGGAGCTGGGGATGTTTAGTCTGGAGAAGAGCAGGCTGAGAGGGGACCTTCTTGCTCTCTACAACTATCTGAAAGGAGTTTATAGTGAGGCAGGTATTGGTCTCTTCTCCCAGGTAATTAGCGAAAGCACAAGAGACAATGGCCTCACATTGCATGAGGTTTAGATTAGATATTAGGAAATATTTCTTTACTGAATACACGGTCAGGCATTGGAACAGGCTGCCCAGGGAAGTGGTGAAGTCCCCATCCCTGGAGGTGTTAAAAAAAAGGGTAGATGTGGTGCTTCAGGATATGGTTTAGTAGGCATGGTGGTGTTTGGTTTACGGTTGAACTTGACGATCTTCGAGGTCTTTTCCAACCTATGATTCTATAAATCTATGATTCTAAATGAAGCTGTGGTAATATGTCATGGGAACATTTGATAATGCAGATGCACTTTACGGGATTACTCATCATTGGTTTTCCACTTGATTATGTTTAAAGAAAAATTAACTGCTAAAGAAGTGTGTCAGCTTTTTAGAGTACTGTGACGGATGTTTTATGAACAAAGCCGTTGACAGTTGTTTATCATCCCAGTCTGACTCTTTGAGAAGTACCAATTCAACGCTGTTGAATCAAAAAGCACATGCCAAATTTAAACAGAGATTTTATTTAAAGAAGGAATATTTAGGTTGATGTTGAAAGCCACAGACCTAATGAATCGAAGAGCTCAGTCCTACTCAACTTTTAATATTAGAATTTTGAGATTAGAACTGTTTCTGAGAATGGAATTAGTGACTGGTGGGAATTCCAGGTGTGCTGCTTTATATCAATAATTTTTTTTTTGTTCTTGGAAATGAGACATATGGAAGTGACATACTATGATTTACTTTTGGGCATCTCAGATAACTTCAAGTCCAACTCCAAAATCCAGTGCTAGCAATTCTGTATTCTCAGAAGAGGCAGGTAGGCATGAAAAATCTGGTTCATAATATGGGCTATGATTCATGAAGCTCCCTTCCTTTTATTTTCCTAGTTAAGCAAAAGCTAAATATATGCTTCAGTAATATTTGCAGAAGATTTGTAGGTTTGAACTGTAGATGAAAAGGAAAATTGGAATTCAACGTCTTTGCAAGGTATCCAGTGCTGTGTTTAGGATTCAGCTACATCTGTAAGCCAGCACAGCCTGGGCTGCAAAACAAGGTATGGCTGGACAGAAGCATTGACAAGAAGGAAGTTGGCTCTCATCTGCCTCTGACTCGAAATTCCAGCAGGAGTTAGAATGATGTTCTGGTCATAACTAAGGTGCCAGCTTGCTCTGTAGACAAAGTGTAGTTGATCAGCTGATCTGGATTTCTCTTGCTAAATTTATGGAAATTAACAAAATAAATTAAAATGAAATAAAATGAAATAAAATAAAATAAAATAAAATAAAATAAAATAAAATAAAATATAAAATGGTCACTTCATATCATGTCAAACGTCTTGCTTGTGTAAAGGTGGCAGCACCTATACATCAGCAAAGCCACTCCCTGCTATGGTTCTGACAAAAACTTAGTTGGAGCCAGAGCTGCATCTGCAAGAAGGGAGTGGATCAGCTACAATTCACCTCAGTGAAGAGTAGCAGATCCCAATGTGCTCCTCCAGGCATTCAAAATGCAGCACTATGACACAAATTTTAATTGTGTAAAAAAGGTAGTAGCTTGGTATAAGCACGGTAGTACAGTACTAAGGAAAGTTGGTTTAATTTTGCAAGAAAATAACTCAGTGAAAAAACACCAGGAATCTTGATCTGACTAGATACTGAATAAATATTGTGCAGAAATCACAGAAGTTCTATGTGCATGTAATCACTAAGTTATTAGTTTGCAAGGGGACAATTTTCCTACCAATGGGAGGACAATGTGCATTAGGAGCACATCTTGGAAAAAGGGACTCCTGATGCTGGGTTACACACTGAAATCCCGTCTACATTAGATTAGGGAATATCGGGTCCTTAGACTCAGAACAATGTTCTGAGCACTGAAAAGCTTGAGATGGCTAATAAGAAAAGCCAGACTGGTCGGTATGTACCTCTAACACTAAGGTAGATAACTACAGGGTATGAACTTCATGCACATTCAGTGCAGATAGGTAGGCCTATCTGGGAAATAATTTAGAACTGGAGCCTATTACTGACGTTCTGTATGGCTCTTTGAATCCATCATTCTCCATTGCCTCTAGAGACAACATAAGAATTCTAGCCTAATTTTAATTGTCAGAAATTAGATTATGTGGTTATCTGTTTCTTGAATGAAATTATTCTCTCTCTTCTAGCTGCTGTTAAGCATCTGATGAAACTAATATTCAGCATCTGAGTCTGCTTCCTGCGGGTTTTTTTTCAATCCTTTGGTTGACAAGAACTCTCCCTTAAATAGCAGATTACATGGAAGCTGTCTTTGGCTTGCTTGCCCGTTGCATGATAATAAAAGTTAACTGGAGGTGTCAAAAAACCATGGCCTGTCTTCCTGCTCACTAGGATTTAGTGCACATGGCAGGAGAAAATCAGGCTCTAAAGAAAGACCTCAGCTGTAGGAATACCTTTTCCCTGAATCCTAAACAGACTTAGTCACGCACAGTTGCCTTAGCAAAAACTATGCTTTATAGTCTTGCTCTAAGAAAGAAGTCTTAGTAAAGGATATACCTTGAGCATATTTCATTTTTGCAATCATGAATGACATCAGAAGTCAAATCACCATTATTTTTTTATCTTATGTTACAGGAAGAAAGAACTTATTTCTGTGTGTTTTTCCAATTAGAAGTTTTTTGGTTTTTTTTTTTAATTTTGCTGGGGGGTTTTGAGATGATCATTGACACAAAGGTTAAAATAACTTCAAAAGGTCTTCAATTTAGTATTAGTTCTATGCAGCTACCTCCATCTTTTAGAATATTACTGTTCTGCATGGTCTACCTAACCAAAAAACAAGATTTGCCATGCTCTTTGATCTTGTAAAAATACATTGAAATCTGAAATCAAGTGCTTTGCCTGAGTCTTGACTTTGCTGGCAACAGTGAGCTGAATAATGTACTAACGTATAGAGTCCACCTAGTATCAATAAAACAAATCAAATTACATATCTTCAGAATCAGTCCAGCTATGTCTGGAAAATGATTAAATGCTCTCATTTCTGACAGGGATAAAAAAGAGAGGCTCAACAATCAAGAAAGGGGAGGAAAAAAAAAGGAGAATAAATGGAAAGAGGAATTCCACTGAAACAACCCCGTTTGATTAAGAGGCTGTACAAAGTGCCAAAAGTCATGCTAAGAAAAGGGTGTAATCTCTATTTAAAGTAATTCAGAAGGCAGAGTTATAATATTTTGCTGATAGCCGTAGTGCCGAGCTCTTTGTGTATCTTGCCAGAAATGTAAAAATAATTCTACAAAAATCACATATATCCTTTCATTTTTTTATTTTGCATTAATGATCTAGATTAGAGGGTTTTTTACATAGAATGCTGGGGACAATTAAGTCTGTTTAACACAGAGACAGATGCCAGATGTATGCATGTAACAGTTACAGAGGAAGCATATGCATAGTATCAACTCTACAAATAGTTGGGCTCCCTAGGTAATCAACAGTTTTGAAGCTAAGGGAGGGAATGTTTTTATGTTATAACATTTTCCCTTGGTGGTAGCAAATTAGCTGCCTTGTATCCATCTTCAGCTGGAACTGCAGAAAGTCACTTGAGAGCTTACAAATAAGTTTCAAGCTCTGCTGAACTGTTTCTCTTATACCTGAGAAGTGTGATACATGAGATGCGTGTGCTGTAACAGGTAGTCTTAAAAAAAAATTTGATTTTTTTTTTCTGGTAAGGCAATTTTTTCTTACCTTAGTTCCTTACAGAATTAGTTCAAGGTCATACTGAGACTTGCTTTCAGATACAGTGCTTCACACACATTTTTTGTTTTCTTGAGAATCAAAGCAGTTCTTTTTCTTGAAGAAAAACAAAGCAAAGCTACATTTTTACTAGGAAACATACTGGCTGTTTTTTAAACAATCCTGCAGTAGATATTGGGGTTCAGTTTTCTCTGCTTCCCATTATCGGTGATACTAAGAATTCCAGCCAATAGTAACTGTGCAGGTCTCTGGCCTGTCTTTCCAATAGAACAAAAAGACTGGAAGGAGGGGGACTCATTAAAATCAAGTAATGGTTGAAAGCATACATGAAACTCTAAAGCAAGTAAATATTACAGTGATAACTTCCAGTAAATGAAAAGGTCTCTATAAATACTCCAAGAAAGCTGATCATGACCAATGTCTAGAACAGGGTTTACTGCATTTTATAGCATGTCTGCCCCATTTCTAGGGGTGTAGTATCTTCATCACCTCTGCAGAGTAAATATGTTCTTAAAGGAAATCAACAGATTGACACTGACTGACATACTCCAAATCCTTCAGCAGCTTTAAAGGTAACAGCTGTATCTTTTACTTGCTTTGTCAGAACAGTGTTTAACTTATCTAGTGTCTCACTGTTGGATTTCCTTTGTAAGGTATTCACATGAGTAAGCGAGGGCACAGCTAAGAGAAATTACCCTGACTGAGTTTTACTTTGCAGTGATGCTTGCAAGTAGCCTTTAAGTCTGTCTCCAGGACTAAGACATACTTTTCATAAGAACATGGCTTAGATAAGGGGTTGTTAGAGACCAGAAAAATAGCTTGCAACAGTTATCAGGCTTAAAAAATGAAGACATTAATGAAAACAATGAACACATAATGACAACTTTTTTGGAAATAGTTCCCAAATTACCGGTTTTTCTTAAAGACATATTTTGTCACATCACAGTATTCTGAAATCAATACAAAAGTTGAGCTATTACAAATGCATAGTAAAAAGGTGACTCTCAGTTGAGCAGCTCAGCTGCTGAAAATAAAAGTGACTACCAGGAGAGATTTTTTTGTGTTAGGGTTTTAAATATCTATAGTCTCCTCAATCCTCAAAATATAAGAGAGTGATCTGCAACTTAAGGTTCTTGATGAAGGATCTGAGGAAAGCAAGATGTGGATATTGTGAAATCATCTGCAGTGACCATGAAATGGTTGAGTTCGGGATCCTGCGTGGAGGAAGCAGGGCGATAAGCAGGATCAAAACCCTGGACCTCAGGAGGGCTGAATTTGCCCTCTTCAAGGAGCTACTGGGAGGAATCCCGTGGGCCAGGGCTCTCGAAGGC
>Ga0065711_1037096_pt1 | contig 20207 bp, 18 predicted proteins | sample Hoacrofraction12_FD_59098 | JGI IMG/M metagenome (GOLD analysis project Ga0065711, IMG submission 59098) | Hoatzin crop microbial communities from Cojedes, Venezuela - Epithelial fraction 12 v2 (version 2) | ecosystem: Host-associated > Birds > Digestive system > Esophagus > Crop | place... | reverse complement strand
GCGGTCCGCTGCGCTGCTCCGGCCGAGCCCGCGCTGCCCCCGGCTGGCCCGGCCGCGGTTCCCCCCCCGAGCGAGCGGGCTGCGTGCTGGGCACGGGTCTGTGCCGCGGGCGGGAGCCGGGACCCCGGAGACGGGAGTTCCTGGGGTCTGTCCGTGGGTGGGTTTACTTGTTGTCGCTGGAAATCCTTCCCCGTGTGATTCGGGTGCGGAGGAAACGCGCGGGAGGTCGTGTAAATGCGAGCGACCGTAATTCCCGCAGCGGCATCGGGACGGGAGGTGCTGGTCGCTGTGTGAGGGGGTGAAGGTCTTCCTCGGAGTCTCCGTCAGGCCAGGTGAGCTTCAGCCTGACCTCCAGCCCCGTCCCCAGCCCCGGGTCGGAGGTGCCAGTGGTGGCAGAGATGCTTTCACCTGGCTGTTGGCAAGCCAACAAGTTCGCGTTTCTGTCTTTGCTCGCTTATCGTGAAAGGATCTTTTCTGCACTGTGGTAACTGCCCGAGGAGGAGAAGGGTGCTTCAAGATATAATGGCGTGGCAGAAAAAGTGGCTTTTCACAAATTGTCAAAAAAAGGAGAAGGTTCACAAACCTGGGAAAAAAACCTCAAACCCATCTCTGAGTCCTCCTGAAGAAATGCTCGGGGAACCTCGGGAGAGGCGGCTGCCCTAGCTCTCACCTTGACCCAAGGAAGGCGCGGGTGTCCTCAGCCCTGCCGTCACTCTGAAGTGCTGCTTCACCGATGGAAGGGCCAAGCGCTGCTGTGGTTGGGAGCAGAAGGGTCTCTTCTGGCTGGAGCTGAGTTTAGTCTGGAGGGGGATTGTGTTCCTTGTGAAAGATGTGATGTGTTGAATCCTGCATGTGAAGAATACTTTTTGATTGGTGTTTTTCCCTTCCATGTTTAATCCTTACACTATGGGTTGGACCAAAACCTGTGGGTGATATTGAAAATACTCTTATTATTTTTACGGGGTTTTCTCTATGTGCTGAGATCTCTTATGAGGTTGAAAAAAAGCCAAAAAAGTGCTTATTTTCCTTCTGACTGGAAAGCATAAGTGATGATTTCAGAAGAAAAATCAGGTTTAAAGTGTTGAACTTCAGATATCTGTGGTGGATGTGATCAAATGCTGAGATACCGCGTCTGCTTTTTGCCATCAAGACCACGTGTCCGGGCTGCCCGTTTCCTACAATGTCTTGTTGTTGAGTCCGTCGTTGCAGGAAAAATGACTCTGTGTGAGTGTGCTGGTACCAATTGTACCGGCTCCTTGGTGCTTCTGCATCGTTTCTGCAGTCACTTTGTTGGAACCTTATTTTCCCTTGGTTTAATAATTTATAAAATGCCTGTTGCCTCTAGGCACATTTCATCCAGTAAGAAGAAAAACATCAACCAGTGCTTACTGGTTATGCAGCCCGAGGTTGACAAATAATGAAGCTTTTGTGGATGAGGGGATGTCTCGTTTTTATCTTATATAAACTCATGAAAATGCAGGGTTTGTGCTAAAAGTCTTCTGGTGTTGTTAGTCCTTTCTTATTCCTGTCCTTAAAAAGGCCTCTTGCCCGCCAGTGACAAAGTGGGTTTTAACTGTGACCTTCCGTAACCTGGTTTTAGGTCTGCTTCTACTTTTTGCTTTTACCTGTGTCTGACTCCGGTCTGGTGGCTCTCGTGTGCTTAATCACTGTGAATTAAGATAGCAAAATCAAGTCCTGCATCTTTGCAGGCTTCGTTTCTTTGGCGTGAAAGAGGCCAATCTCTTCTTGGGCAATAAATTTCCCTCTCAAATCCTCTGCCAGATACTTAGGAACCACTATCATTAACTGCATTTTGAATCACTCATTGAGCTGGAGGGGAAAAGTTGGCCTTGCAGTTCATCTTGCCTCCTTTGAAACTGCTAAATGATGATTCAGTGACCTTAGTGGGCAAATGATATCACCAGCTAATTGGCCTAAGAAGAAAAACTTGCCTGGTATCAAACAAACTGGCTGCTGCTTCACTCTGAAACCCTCTGCTGTGCCAAGTGATACCTCCAGTTTCAAATACTTATGGGGCTTTGTTGGGGCACTGAAAAGCGGGCACAGTGAATCTGTTAGCCGTGCCCGTGCATGGTATCCACTCCACCTGCAGCAGGTTTTGAAGGTATCATCCCTTAAAGTATAAAAATCTTAGCATTTCAAGCTTGCCTTCCCCTGTGGATAACCCTCTCCTCTTCCTCCTCAGAGGGTGAAACCGCTCACCGGGGTGTAATGCTTTTGGAGCGGGGGATCCCAGCCGAGCTGGAGGAGGCAGGAGCATGATGCAGGGGCCCCGCTCAGCGCCTTGCCATCACTGCTTTGGCAAAGCCCTTTTCAGGAGCGATGTGCCTCTCCCCAGAGGCGCCTGGCCCCTGGGAACGCGGGTTGGGGTTAGCGCCGGCGCGGGCAGCGAAAGGTGCTGTGCGGCTGGCCGGGACGCTGTGCTGGCCGGGACGCTGTGCTGGCCGGGACGCTGTGCTGGCCGGGACGCTGTGCTGGCCGGCGCTAACGGTCAGCGCGACCTCGCTGCTCCTTTGCTTGTTGAAAATAATTCCGCCTGGCGGCTTCTCGGCAAGGAGGGCTGTAACAGCAGGTGAGTGCCGGTGTGGAAGCATCCAGGCACGGCGTGTTCAGCCCTCCTTGCTGAAAGAGCTGCAGGAGTGAGCCGGGACGTGTGAAAGGGGTCAGCTGCTGGCTTTTCGCAAGGCTGTTAGTCGAGTCGCACCACCTCCTAGGGTGGCCTTGCCAGCTGGCTCATCCTTTAGGGAAGTGTAAAGAGGCTTATCACAATCTTACTAGAAATCTGTCGTCTTCTATTAATCTGCTTGTCTTTCCTCGTCTCCTTTCCACGTGCCCCCTTGCTCATTCATCTTGACGGTGCCATTCTGCCGGTCAGCAGCAGCCATGCTGCTTGCCAGAGTGCTCCTGGTTGGGGCACATTCATTTGTAGACTGTTACATTTGTTGTCCAACGTGATTTTTCTTTATATATAGATAGATACTATATTTTAAACTTTTTTTTTAAGGTGGCACTCCTGAAAGGGCAGCAGAGCCCGGGTGCTTTGCTGCTGGGGTGGAGGTGCAGGAGCATCATGGTGCCTGGGAGCGATCAGACTCCAGCTCTGAGTAAGCCAAAGCCCACTCCTATGCCCAGCCCTGCTCGCCGGCGGGCTCGGTGTGGAGCACAGCGTGCCCTGCCGCTGGCAGCAGCGTAAGGGACTGGTAATTGTGGATGTGAATCACTGGCTGCCTGCACCTTCCTCGCTGAAATCGGGGTAGTTCCCTCTTCGGGGGGTAGCGCTGCGCTTGGCTCAAGCGAACGGCACAGATGGAGGGCAGTGGAAAAAGCTCAGACTTTGGGAGGTGAGAGGAATCAACGCTAAGCCCTGAGTCTCGTGGCAAAGTGGGAAAGGGTTCACCAGTGAGAACTGATGGTACTGGGCCGGGTCCGAACCCGGCAGCACCTCTGCTAGCCGGGGCAAATGTTACCTTCAGAGTGATGTGGTTCTTCCTAATGGACCTTTTCCTCGCAAGTCTCACCAAAGCGTGTCGACACCAGGGTTAACAGCCACACAGGCACAGAGGAGAGAAGACAAAAATGAATAGCTTGGGGAAGGCTAAGCCTTAATACTGGTACAAAGCAAACAAATGGTGTATCGCTTGACGTGGATTAGGTGAGCTGCGAGATCTCCGGCTCTAGAGGCCCGGGTAGGAAACGCAAAGCCTTTGACAGAAGTGGCTTGGCCACCCCTGCTTCCAGAGACAGCGTCTGCGTGCCGGGAGCTGCCTGTCTGCCTCTCCCCTCGGCTTTCGCAGGGATGCTCTTTCTCCTGCACAGCATGCTGTTTGCTATCCTTGAAGGTTGCTAGCTGGCAGGGAGAGCGATCAGTGTGTTTTTTTCCAGAACAGTCAGCTGATTTCATCCCGAGGGAAGTGGTTGAAAAGCAGGAGACAGGTGGGTTGGTATTCCTGCTTCGTAGCCTTCCATAATCCCGGCAGGAGAAGGATAAGCTGAGGAGTGCAGTTGCTGGGTGCTTTTCTATGTTTGCGTTTGAAAGAGCTTGATAGGCTGTGATTAATGAGGCTAAATGGAAGCTTGATAAACGGTAAATTCATATGAACCTCAAACAAAAATGGCTTTATAAGAAGGCTTTGGGTTGCGTGCGAAGTGCCGATTGCGGGTTTCCTCTGGTGCCGGCTGGTTTGTGGCTGGCAGGGTGGGCTGCAGGGGCTGTCCCCCGGCCGAGGGCTGGCCCTGCTGCGGGAGCAGCCACTGTGCAGCGGGTCCTGCCCCGGCGATGCCGCGCAGCCCCTCCTGCGGGCGGTTGTTTCTCTCCTGGTTTAGGTTAATGTAATGTATCCAAATTTGGACTATCGCGCCTGCATCCTGGAGCCCCCCGTGCCCCCATATCCAGGCTCTAATTAAGGATGCTCTGAAAGCAGCAGGCCAGCTGCCATGGCCTTGCAGATCAGAACCATTGGCCTAATCTATTTTTGAAGTGAATTGAACTAGAAAAACGTACAGCCACTCTAGAACACGAAGCCACCTGGGGAGTTAACCCAGAATAGGCGTGCTGCTTTGAATTCGCACCCTATCTCACTTCAAAATAACTTTCCTTTGCACATGTGCGAGCTCTGTAGGTGCAGCGTACAGGGCATGGCTTGAGCAAGATTACCCAACAGAGCTAGGAAAACATTTGATTTTTCCTGAGGTCTGCTTTGCATCACCTTCCTGTGATCCGCACACGCTCCTTAGCTTAGGCATCCTTTCCTGTGACAAATCTGCCCTGTTTCTTGCTCGATCCCATACAGAGATCTGCACTCCCCCCCCGCCCCGTGCTTTGCTGTAGCACTGACTGGAGCTCCCCACAACCACCTCAGCTCTCCCCCCGCTCCTCTGTCTGGCTTTTGTGCCGGTCGCACACAGCGAGGCGAGCGTCCCGGGTCCTCATCTCCCACCCCCTAAAAGGTCCACGGCAAGATTGCGCAAAGAGCTTTTCTGAGGCTGGATGGGACCTTGTCACTTTTCTCGGTGAGTCAGTGCGAGCACGAGGTAAGAGGCAGCATCAGGTGCCTTGGGCTGAGCTGGGGCTGATAACCTGAGCTGGGCATCGGTGGCAAGCGTAAATTATTTGCAGCAGCCGACCTAGGTGCTGCTCTCGTGCTGCTCTCGGCTTGCGTTGGCTGGGAGGAGGAGGGGGGTGCTTGCATGATGTTTGGAGTTGGGCTGAGGCACTCTGCTGTTACACTGCTCTTTTGGATTTGTCAAGCTCGAGTTAAATGTGTATAATTTTAACATCTCATGATTCTTTGGGGGCTGACTCATGGTTTTTTGGCCTGAATGAATCATAGCTCTTGTACTCCATTGCTAAATTCATTATACAACAATTACAGGGTTGGAAATGCCACCGTAAGTGCACACAAACAAGCTGGCAGCAATTTTCTCCTTTTCTCTCACCCTGTGTTGCCAAGAGACCTCCCTTGTGAGTTTGCTCATTAGCTCTTACCTCTGCTCTGTAGGTGAGGGGCTGCTCGACACCTTAAGTCTTGATGCTTTGCCCTTGAGCGGGGAGGGACAGGAGGTGCCCGTTGGGTATTTTGGGAGAGAAGAGAGGGGACAGCCTAGGAGGGAAGGCTGGAGATACACAGCTTTGCTCATTGGTGCCAGTTCCCTTAATTTTGTCCCAAATGCTCCATGCAATGTTATGGTGTAGTCATGGCACCTCTAACGATCTGCGTGGGAAAGCCCCAAGGACGAGGACTTGCTCTACAGTGGCTCCCTGTGGCAATGCGGGATGCTGGCAGCATTTCACCGGCACAAATTCTGCTGGATTCCTCGCTCAGCAGCTCAAAGGTCAAATACATCAGGGGGGAAAGACCAAGGAAGAGGTGAGCCCCATGCTGGGTGTGGAGTGTCTCGTAATACCCACCATCGTTTACTTTGTGGCTCTAAGCTGAGATTTGGGGATTTGTGTAGGGCTTGGCTTTTTATTACTGAGGTTGGAGCAAGACCTGGTAAGCCAGACCTTAATTTCACATCTGGTGTGTGAAACTGAGAGGGGCTTTGTAGAGGGTGGGCTTTGCTTGCTGACTTGCTTAACCCACCAAAGCAGCTGGTGGGAGCTGCGCTGTAGATCCATCAGCGGGATGCAGAAGGGCCGTCTCCACCATCTGCAGGATCAGATCACAGTTCTGGCTGTAAGATGCCCCTGCTACCTGAATTTGACTTTCTCTACCAGAACACTGATTCTTCTGCCATCCAAATCAAACTGCTTCTCAGAACAAATATTCAGCTGAGGCACACACCAAATGGCAGGGTGGATACCTGTGCCCAAGGAGTCCTCCAGAAAGTCTCCTTAAGAGCAGCCATTCTTCCCAGCTGAATTCTGGCCTGTAAATCTCAATATCTTTGGGAGGACTCTCTCCCCTGGACATGTCTGGCCGTTTGCACATTCCAGGCATGGCTGCACGTTGAGACAGCAGAGAAGGATGGCGAAACCGTGTGCTCATGGTGGACGAGGTTCTCCTTGGCCTGTAGCAGCAGGGCCCTAATGCTTGTAATCCCAGGAATGGCAGAAGCAAAGTGAGAACTAGACTGACAAGAAGAGCAGTACCAGCAATTCTGGTACCATGTTCATAGCCAAGTTCATGTCAAGTACCCAAAATCATATTTTCAAACTAAGAAGTGGTAAGTGTTTGCTGAAGCTGAATGTCAGAGCAACTGCATTGTCAGAGCAGCAAGTCAAGCCAACGTACCATCTCTGACTGTGGCCAAGAGTAGATGCAGAACACATAGAAAGTAGGGCATGTATGGTGACGTGCGGGTTGATAACTGCGCCTAAAAATAAGGTACTTTAGAAACATAAAATCTGCCTCGCAAGCAAGGCAGTGGCAAGCTGCTCTGAGTGTTTGCTGTAAGACTGAAACTGGTGACGTTGGCACTGCAGAAAGCTGTGCTGTAACATTTTGTTAGTGTTTTGCTAGCAAAACATTTTGTTTCGATCTGATGGTTTGCGTTGGAGATAAGGCGAGTTACTTTGGAGCTGTGCTTGGGCAGGAGTGGAAGCGAGAGGCAGTGGCAGAGATGCTTTTCCTCAGCCAAGCCCTGCCGGCAGCAGCCCGCTTCCCATGCGGGATTTCTGCTGATCTGCATTTTGAGGAGCCTTCGTCCTCTTGAAGTGTTATGGTTCAACTTTCTAGAAGATGCATGTCTAATGTTGCTGCAGGCTTCAGGGGACAACAGTCTTGCTTGCCCTGCGCTAGCAGTATCTGGTGGTCCTGATCTTTGCCGCCGTTGCTGTGAATGGGCTGATACCGGTACCATATAGCACCTACACGATGCTGCAGGGAAGCCTGGCCCACTCTGCTGTAGGTCTGTTAGTGCCAGATCAGCAGCCTCAGGACCCTCTTCTTGCATTCTGGTGGCTGACCTTGACCTGCAAAGGCTAGGTGGACAGGAGGATGAATTTTGTGGAGTAGGGGGGCGGCATGTGCATGGTTTAGCAATGGAATAAGTGAGTCATTTCAGAGTTCACCAAGGTATGAGGACCATGCCTTCGATAACAAATCCAGATGTTCGAGCCATATGGAGCAAAACATCCCGCACTGTAGCGTGAATAATTCATTTTTCCCAGAGTCTGGCCTCTTTACTCTCCCAGCAGAGCTGACGGGCACCCCGCTGGTCCCTGCACAGCAGAGGCGGGTGGGCAGCACCATCCTGAGGAGAGGTACAGGCTCCCTGAGGGATGCAGGATGGCTCAGAGGGCACCTTTTTGTGTTATTTGGTGAAGATCTTTTGAGGATTATTGGAATGGTAATAGATACGCTCAATAGTGTCCATAAGCATTAGAGTGGAAAGCATTTTGTTAGCAATAATTAAATACAACTGCTATTTAAAAAGGATGAATCAGATTGTTGGGAAGAGCATCCTCTCTTAAATCTCCCGCTAGATCCATATTCCTCTTGTCAGGCGTGTAGCAGGCACTTTCAAATCCTGCCAGCTGTACCCAAGCCCATCACAAGCACCCCATCATCCTGACAGCAGTGCTTCTTACCAGTCTCTCAGAACCTCTCTTCATGCCGTGGTGGGCTCTTTGGCCAGTTTGGTTGTGGCACCAGGGTGCTCCGAGTTGGGTGGTGGTTGTGACATCGGTCCCATGGCTGGGGTCAAATGGCTGGTGCTAACGGGCTCTGTGGTGTTTGCTCCTGTGGCCTTGCAGTCCGGGGACCTCTCCTACCTTCTGCGGGAGCTGGTGCTTCCCGCTGGACCTGACCTTGGATCACTCTGTGCTGTGCTTTAGGTGTCCACCTTGGAAGTGGTTATTATCTCTTGACGTCGATGCTGGTATAGCAGACTCCAGTATGGATGTGCAGGGACAAATCTTCTCTTGCGTGCCGGCATCATCTCGCAGTGTGAACCCAACACGCGTAGTCCCTTCCTCCCATCTGATTGTTGTTGTGGTGGTGGCTTTGTTGGCTGTTGGTGCCATAAAACTGGCAGTTTTATGCTTTGCCTTGGAAAGAGAAGTGCAAGGCAGGGCTCTCTTCTGGTGGCAAAGAAATCAGAGAAAAATTAAAAATAGAGGCATGTAGTCCCGTGGGCTGGTGACTCCCTGGGGGGATGCTGTGTCCCCAGCCTGCTGCAGGAAGGGACAGGCATGGGGGTTGCGTAGCTGCATGGGGGCAAGTGGGATGCCCGCTTTCGCTGTCACCTCTGGGCGCTGCACCTCCGGGTGTGACGGCACGACGAGAGCGGGTGTCCTCTGAGAAAGCTCCGTCCCTGTCGACAGTGAGGGCCCGCACAAGCCCTGCGCTGAAACATCCCATGATGGCACAGGGCGAGGTGCCTAGGAGCCGTAAATGGAAAATCCAGGCGCTTATCTAGCTTGTTGCTGTGCCAGGGTAGGGCTGTTCTCAGGATATTTGTGGGTTTTTCTTTTTTTTTTTTTCCACGGGCCAAAATGTGTGTAAGTGGCTTTAAACAATGGAAGGATTTCTGTTAAAAAGACCGGGGTGCAGGCAAACAGGGCTTTAATTTGTATCTTAAGGGAAGAGGGTGTGGGTTCTGGAAATGATGTTTTTGAGATTCTGTTGGAAATTAGCTTTGTTTTTTTCCCCATGTCTTTTTTTAAAGCCTGTTTTGGGGAAAAACTCGTTGTCGTTTTTCAGATTGCAGATCCCTAAATGTGTAGTTTAAAATGTCAGGAAGGGGGATGCAGTTTTGGAAGACTCCACACATCTGTCTGTTGCAGGGCTGATAAAAAAAAACGGAAGCTTTAACCAGAAAAACAAATAAAAGGAGGTAATATCCCTGTCACAGATGGGTCAGGCTGCTTTCCCTGCAGGTGCCTACATTGCAACCCACACTCACATATAATGTGCTGTGGAAAAAAGAAATGGAAAGCCGAATCGGAGACTTATGCCCTCAATTAATTTTTGTTCCACATAATCAGAGCCGCTGCACGCCTTTCCTTCAGTATTTAACTGCCTGGCTCAGAAGATGGGGCTGCTCTCGTGCGAGGGAAGTTGGGATTCGGTTCATGTTTGCACAGAAATCCCATTCTGATCTTTCTTTCTTTGCCGAAGGGCAGGAATCCTGCTGCTCCTCTGATGCTAGAGATAAATTTTGTTGGCAGATGCTTTTCTTTGGGAGAGCAAAGGGGAGAGGGGAGTGGTATGTAATGAATTCTTGAAGGAATAAAATTTTCTTGTCTTTGAGCATCGTCTTCTCTGGAGTCCTGTGCGCTGCCTTGAGCCTGTGTCTGCCCTGCCTCGGGTGCCGTCAGCGGGGAGCAGAGGGGAGAGCTTTGCGCAGGGTTTGGTGTGTACAGTCCTCGTCGAAGGAAAAATATGAACCGGCGCAATTAGTGCGTGCTCTCTGCGGATTTACAGGCGTTGAATGGTTTTCTCTTTTGCACTAGGTTAAAAGGGGATGGCTTGTTTTGGTGTGTAGTTTAAAATTGAGCCCCAAACTTAGTTTCTGATTTTTAACTCAATTCAAAATCACAGTTAGATTTTTGAGTTCGAGCTACGTGTGCCCCTCTCCCTTCCATGCGTGACAAGCTGGCGGCCGAGAGCCCAGGCTGCCTGCTCCGGCTGATGCGCCGATCGACCCGAAAGCAGGAGGCAAGCCCCAGGTTTCGCCCTCGGAAGGCGAAAGGGGCTGAGCAGCCTGTGCAGCTCCGAGGCACCCTGGAAGGGGCACCCTGCACCAGGTCTGGAGCTGCGCCTCGGCCCCGGGGCTGGAGGAGCCCACCCTGCCCGTGGGTGCGGAGGGAGAGCCCGTGTCGGGGGGATGCCAGGGAATAAAAATGAAGAGGGGAGGAAAAACCCCGAACTTGCAGCGAACCTAAAAACTGTCCACAGAAAAGTTCTGCTTTTGAAAATCTACCCAGCGCAAGGACAGCTGAACGCAGAAAAGTGTCAGCCTTGCCAGAGCCGCGTGGAGCAGACGTCGAAAAGAGCGTTTGCCCTACGGAGCTGCTAGATTAAGGTTTACCAGAACGCCTCCGAGTCCTGCTGCCCGGCGCTGGGAGTTGGGCTTACGGAGCAGCTTGGCACAAAACTGCGTGGAGGGAAGCAGGCGCTGAGCTGGGCTAGCGCTAACGCTCGGGCTCGCTCCTAACTCGCGCGCGTAAGCCGTGTGCGGGCTGGTGTCCTGCTGAAGCAAAGCCCTCCATGTCCAGCGAACCCACGGCCCCCGCTCTCCAGCTACTGACAGGAGCTTGATGGCCAGCGGACGTACGCCGGGGACCGGCACCGGGCTGGTCTGGCTCGTCGCTGAGGTGCCGCCGGGAAGAGCGGCGTGTTTCCAGGCACGCTGATGGGGGGAGGGCTGCTTGGCACGGAAGGGCTTTTTCGAAGGAAACCCACGTCGAAATATTGATAGGAAAAAGAATGCATGTTGTGCTGTGTTGAGTGTTTACGGGAAGTAAATAGTGAAAATACTGAGGGGCTTTCCTCAAACAACTGCCAATATTGTTAGGAGTGGAGCAGTTGGGAGGAGAAAAGAATGAAGCACTTAAAATTTTCTATTACCAGCATTGGCTCCAAAGCGATTTTTTGACTTGCTGTTTCGCTTTTTCCTTCTTGCTGGTATTTCCTTGCTGCTGCTAGGAAGGAGCTCATTGAAGAGAGAGAGGTTATCTGCAACTAGAGATAAAGCGGCCAAACCAAAATGTTTTTAATTCTCTGGGGAAGATTTTAGCTTTAAATTTTGAGCTTTCCGTTAAGCTAGAAAAGTGTCTTACACTGATGCACCTTCACCGTCGAACTCACCTTTGCGTCGAGCAACAAAGGGTGGGTAGAACAGTATCTTCGCTTTAAGAAGGTAATTGGGGCACAGATTAAGTTACTTATTTTGCATGCCAGAAACCTGTGGGAAAGCCAAGAATCTCTCCCGAAACTCCCAATTTCTGATGAGATCTCTCAACCAGAAGACATCTGTACCTGCTCTTCCTCACCAGCACCCCAGGGAAGTCTGTAGCAGTTGTGTTCCCTCAGGAGTCTTGGCTGAAATATCTTTTTTTATTCTTTTTTGTTTTTGAAGTGATGTTTCCTGCCACTTTCCCCTTCATTCCTTCAGGAGGAACCATTTCTTTGGTAGCGCTGAGCAGCTGTGCTTAAAATGCTGCGGAAGCCCTGAGTGAGGAAAGGAGCTGTTTGCTCCTTCAGATACCAGCGACAGTCGATCATGCAGCACCAGTTTGCAGAATTTTCCCTCCTCCGTGTGGTTAACCCGTGGGTGCTGTGGGGCTCGCAGCGTGGTGCGAGGAGCATCACGTGGTGCATGCAAGAAGAATTTGCTACCAGCAGTAGTGGCTGGAGCTGTTAAAGTAGCACCGAGGGACGAGCAGGGTTTCACCAGTACCTCATGGCTGGAGCACAGGGCTAGAAAAAATAATATTGAGGTGGTGGTGTAGCACTCACTTGCAGTGAGTTTGCGGCTTGAAGTCAGGCAAGTGACCTTGTTCTGTGTTCATCTGTTCATCAGTGGATGCTCTTGACCTCTGGGAAGGGTTTGTTGTGTATTATTTTGAAAGCACTGGCTTAGGTGTCTGTTAAGCGGTGGTTTCATGTCCTGTGTTCAGGGGCCGTGTGTTACCGGCGGCAGGCTTCTGACTTCAGCTTTGCTGTCAGCCCTGGCATCCCGGAGGAGGTGGTGGTCAGTGCCCACCTGCGTCGCAGTCGTTGCGCAGCCCTCCAGACAAGGGAGATGGTACAACCTGTCTGGCATGGCCTGGTATCAGAGGAATAAAAATGTCATGTTCGGAAAAGAAAGGAAACCCTTCAGGAGGCTGGAGACGCTGCGGTTTGAATTGCTTACCCCTGCAGCCTTTCACCACCGGCGTTCTCCCCTCTGCTAGATGGACTAGATGACCCACAGAGGTCCCTTCCAACCCCTACTATTCTGTGATTCTGTGATTCTGCTTCACCAGGGCTTGGTGGGAAATGGGACTGTCCTGTAGCATGGCAGGTGAAAGCAAGTGTTTTGGGGCTGTGATGCCTTGGAGGGGCAGACATCTCTCTTGTGATTTGAACTCCCCAGTCTGCTGTATGGTCACTGTTGGTATCTGACCCTCTGTCTGTCTTCACTTGGAAGACCCAGTGGCTGAGTCCTCTGTTACAGGTGTGTGAGGCTGTCACGGGTTGGGGGGTTGGGTGGTAGGGCTTGATGTAGTGTCCTTGTTGATGATGTTCTAGTGAGATGTTTTTGCAAAAGGCAGGAGATGGGAGAAGCAGTTATAATAAAGAAAGAAACCCTGGTTCTAGGCTGTGGTCTTCTTAACTCAAAAGACCCTCTTGTCTTGATGCACCCTGTACTAATTAAAAGACCCACCACCCTACAAGCACCAGGAGCTCTTCATCAAGAACAGGGCTTACTGTTCCCATCAGCAGGCCAGAAGAGGGGTTTGGTTTCCCATCTTCCCGAAGGTGTTGCAGATTGCTGCGAGGAGCAGCTTGCGTGACGGTGGGGGTGATGGTGGGGTGGGGAGCACCTCGGCAGAGCCGGTGCGGTTACGTCCTCAGCAGTGACACAGTTTAGGAAATGACTTGGAGCGTGTTGCTCTGGGAAGGGCGGGAGGGAGATGCTGCTGCCCTTCTCACCCCCATCTGGGCTCCGGGGAGGGGGGAAGGGACCTTGGCTCTTTTTGTGTAGACAGTCCCATGGCACGTCCACGCTTTGGGCACCCTCCCTGTGTCCCCCGCCTTGTTCTTCCTTGGGGACAGTTGAACTCCTGTGCCTGCCTATCTCTGCTGTTCCTGCCTGTCCCTCAGTCTGTCACCTCCTTCTCTCGATGGCTTTCTGGCTGTCTCTGGATGGTGTTACAGCTGCTGGGCTGCCAGTGAGCTCTTCCCCTCGTTGGGGAGCAAGCGATGAAGAGCGGCTCTGCTGCTTCCTCCAGACCTCGGGCAGATGCTGGCCAGCAGCAGAAGCAGCAATGCAGAACATGCGCCTTTGGCCGCTTTGTACCACCAAGCAGTGATGAGCCTGAGGGCGATGCCCAAAAGAGAAGCCCATAAATTCTTCATTGGTGCTCGTTGCTGGAGGATGGGTTCAGCGAAAGGGCTGCGATGGGCTGGTCGTCTAGCGTTTTGTGGGGCAGGAGCAGCGTAGATTGGCCTTGGCCCTCGTAGGAAGCCAAAGGGGTAAATGTGGCAATTCCTCACTTTGCCATGATGCAGGAGTTGACGCTTAATGAAACAAATAAATCAGGCAGCCACCTCCTCTGCAGGCTGCTTATGCGCTCAGATCCCTGCTCTAGGCTTTCGTGCTTGGTTTCCAATTCCAGCTGAGAGAAGATTAGCTTGGGGTGGGGAGGGGAGGGCTATTTCTGTCGCTGTTTGTGCCACTGACTTGACGTTATGCGGCAAATGCAGACGCTTCACCTACTCGGCTGGGCCCGATCCTGCAGGTACCTCTGCACAAGCAATCCCGTGAGTGGGAATGATCTCCTGGACTTCAGAAGTGGCTGCTCACCTACCTGGGTCTTAAATTTTACCTTTGCTTGAAAGATGCGCAACTTAGAAGAATTCTCTAGTTGCTGTACTGTTTCTTTTCAAGGTGTCCCATTCAAGGGTTGCTCTTCCATGGTTTGTGTCTGGGTTTTTTTAAGTGGAATAAAACTGAAGTCAATTGATGACACTTAAGTGAAGGACTCTTGTAAGTGTTTGTGTTCTGCTTCAGTGTCATGCTGTGCTTTAAGTAGCGCCTTGGAGAGATGCGACAGGATTTGCAGGTCTCGGCTCCAGCGTTGTCGCCTGGTGGGGAGGCAAGAAAGCTCTCCAGTGTCACTCAGCAACGGGGCTGTTTTAATGCAGCCAGCCCCAGGCTCGGCAGCGTTACGGCCAAGTGCCTGCGAGTGGAATGCTTGGTCGGAAGGTCGAGGGGGCAGCTCGGAGCGTGTGCTGGAACGGGAAAATGAGCGCACTCAGTTTTCTCCTTCGCGGGATGCGAGTGCCAGCCTCTAAACGTGAGCTGGAGGGAGGTGTGCGTACGGGAGACGAAGGACCCCCCAGGCAGGGCTGCTGGCGCGGGGTGGGCAGCTGGTGGCAACCGCCGACTCGATAAACTCTCACTTCACAGAATCGCTGTCGCTTCCTGTGCTGCAAGTGAGTACCCAGTGCCCTGCCCTCCCGAGCTTAGCGAGGTGAATCTTGTACCACGGGGAGACAGAACGTACAGGAAATGCAAGCTTTTTTAAAAAAAAACAGTTGTGTTTGCCAGCATGCCCTTCGTAGGAACTGATCTTTGGCACGGCTGGAGCAGGTCTTTCTCCGCCGCAGCGCCGAGAGGACGGCGATGGCGCGGGGGCAATACAGTAGTGAGCGTCGCGCCTTCCTTTTGGCCCCTGGAAGAGTCGCCCGTTGTCCCCACGGGCTGCGTGCGATGGGCAGGATGCGCTCGGCGCGGCGGCAGGCAGATCTGCTGAGCTCATGGAAACTCAGCGCCGCCGAACGCGAGGAACAGCACTTTATTTTTTTCCTCTCCTTCTTTAAATAAAACAGAAACCAAAATGTGATGCCTTGCAAACCACAGACACCCACACAGCCAGCTTCTGTGTCACTTTGCAGGTAAACAAATGCTGGGGCCTGAAACTGTGCTATAGTTAGACCAACTGGTTTGTGCAACGAGAAGTCAACGTGCCATTTTCTTGGTACAGGGAAGAAACTAGGTCATCGGAAAAGAGGCAGCCGGAGTGATGGAGCCAAAGTTTTTCTGAGGCTCTGGGCTCCGCGGAGGGTGCTAGGGGAGTTGTACCGAAGTCTGGGAGAAGTTGAGCTGTGTCCTCTTTCAGGAAGACCTCTCGGGGTGACCTCTCTGCTCTTTCAGAGGTTTGTTCACTGGTTGGTTTGCGCAGACGCTGGTGTCTGGTGTTTCTTCCAGAAGTTCTCTTGGTGTCTGTGGATCTCCTCTCCATTTCATTCCCCTCTGTAAGCCACACAGATCTCCCTTTTGTTCTGTTGTGAGAGCAGAGGAGCTGCTGGAGGACAAGGCTGCAACATGGGCAAGCAGAGCAAGCCATGCTTCTCTTTGGATAAATCACTGTCCTGTTGCTCTTTCCAAGGTGCAGTCCTAATACCACCAAGAAAGCTTCCAGCTTTTATTTGGGTAAACAAGGAAGTGCTGAAATAAGGTTTCTTTTCTTTAATAAACCTGCAGAATTAGGTCCTCGTTTCTACTTCAGGTGTGTTTTGGAAAATATTTGTTCATCTTTCAGCGAACAATGGCAGCAGTGGCCTGGAAAAGGAGCAGGGTGGGAGTGCCGCATGCGGTATGCTGAGAGGCATTTCCTGCCCTGATCTCCCCTCCTTCGAGGTATTGTAAACGGGGCTTCAGATCTGCAGCCTGCGTTACTGGAGCAGAGATTGCCAAAAAAGATACCTTCCCAGGAATGCCTGCGAGGGCCAGGAGCCGTGCTCTGCAGAGCCAAGTTCACGGAGGTGGTGAAGAGCTTTGCAGCAAAGTGTCTGTGCTTGGAAAAATGCATCTGCCCCAAAATCAAAGCTTTTTGGGAAGTGGGCTGCATTTACGCCGGTGCTGTCGGTGGGGTTTGTGGGGTCCGTGGTCGGCCCCGGCTGGTGGGAGCTGCGGGCAGGGATCGGGGGGAGCTGCGCGGGGCTCTCGTGCCACGGAGGAGCTGTGGCACGCTGCCCTCGCTTTCCAGTGCCATCCCAAAGTCGTGAGTTGATATTTTGCATCTCGGGCAAGTGTCTGAATTTCTAGGTAGTATCTCTGTCGTGAGAAACTTTGCAAGGATTTGAGTTTGTCCCTATGTGTGGAACTAAAGCATTTTTTTGCAATCTTAAATCCTTATGGGACAGAACAGGGTTTTTTTGTTCAGGTCTATTCTGCAATGCTCAAAATAAGGTTTGCAGGTGCTATTGTAGCTGCCTTGGCCTTCTCTTGGCCATTTACTGGATCAGGTGGCTGCCTGGGACCTGCCTGTGTGCTCTGGCTGAGTGAGTTTGTTTTCAGTTCTCAAACCAATTATTTGGTGGAGGAAATGGCGTGCCTCGCTGTCAGTCTGCCGAGATATTTATAGGTAGGGTCAAACCCCTGTGACAGGTCTGCAGCAATGTTGGGAAGGAGTGGGTGTCTCGACCTCGTGAAATTCACTGGGACGTGGTGGCTGTGCTCATGGCATGGATGTTTTCCTGCAGCTCCTCGGAGTGAAGCCTCCCCGATCACACTGCTTCACCCTCAGAAGAGGGGTGGACAGTGGCTTTTCCTGGCTTGGCTGGATGAGGTAAGGTTTGGTATCCTCACCACGTCTCTCACCTGGGTTTCGTTACCTCTCTTCTGCTATTTTTCCCGTAGACGCTTTGTATCCGTTGCTTACAAGACTTGTTTCCTCTCTTTCGGAGCAGGAGGGTTGAGGGAAGAACAGCTCCAGCTGCCCTGTTAGGGCTTTCTCAGGTGCTTGTGAACACTGAACCTCTTCAGAGTCTCCCTTTCCCATCAACCCTCTTTTTCCCAAGCTGGTTGAGCCATAAGAGCTCTCATCTCGTGCGTGGTTAGTTCAGCTTACCTCGATTTGGCCCGCTCGCCTTACCATTCCATGTGCTCTGTTTGGGTCTGCTCGGAAAGGACTCCTTCAGCTTGCTCGTGACATTGGCTGCATTTCAAATGCGCCTTTCCCTGTTGGACCGCTCCTTGAATCTGGGAAGTGTTTCCTCCTCTGTGCAGCAGATGATGGGGCGGCTGCCTGTGGGTCTCTGGGTGGATGGCTCTACCGGTAGCGCTGCTTGGAGGTCTCTGATGCCATGGTCGTACCGAGAGTCGGGAGCTGTGATTTAACCGTTCTTGTTGCTGTGCTTGTGGAGTTCATACAGAAAAACCAGAACGAGCTAGTGTGCGGTGAAGAAAAAACCTGAAGGGAGAGAGAAATGCACAGAAAACCCCAGATTTTTATTTAGCTGGGGCGGTTGAAGTGCTAGTAACGCCTCCCTGGGAGCCATGTCCTATCCGTCTGCCATCAGCTAGCGCTGGGCTGAGAAGGGGCTGATGGATGAAGTAGAAGAGTGCAGACAATGCTCCTGGTGGGTAGAGCTCCTCTGGGAAAACCTGCCTGGCCTCAGGACGCCGGACGGGTAGCCCCATGCATCTCCAGGTTCTGGGTTATTTGTGCTGGGGTGGCCTCGTCTGGTGTCTGTGGCTGCCCTGGGCTCTGCCACTGCACTCTCGGTGCCCTCTGCCCCGTGTTTTGCTGCTCAGGCCGAAATGCTTCGGGAAGGCAGCTGCTGGTGTGCGGCAGCGCAGCACAGTCCTGGCTGTGGTGCTGGGGACGCCTGTAACGAGGGGCGATGGTTACGCTGGAAGGGGCCGGCTGGAGGGAAGGATGTGTCCCAGTTCTTGAATCTCTTCCGAGTTGTCTGAGGAATTATATCAAATACTGTGGAAGGTCTTTGCTCGTTAAGACTTTCTTGTTCTCATAAGAGAGGGCTACCTTGAACTATAGACATTAATGAATTGCACACAGAAACTACTGCTTGATCAGGAGGGTTTTGCCCGGGTGTTTGGAGTGAGTGAAGGGTGGAATCACAAAGTCCAGTGACAGCAACCAAGCACTTCAACCGCAATGAAGTGAGCTGCCTTTTGAGATGGTAGGTGTTGCCTGTCACATTTTCCAGTGGGCTGGTCTTAGTTGCTTGTCTGCATGGGATGATGAGACTTGATCCCTCACACTTTCCTCCTCATTTCAGGTTTCCACCATATTGTCATTGGACGTTGCGATGGACCCTTCCCAGCTCAGCCTCGAGATGCTGGTATAGCAGCAGGCGGCTGCGATCCAGAGGACCTGTGGTGGGACATCGTTTCCCGCTGGGACATCCTTCACCCCCTCTCTCTCGGTAGAAGCGATGGATGCCCACGTGGACCTCCTGACGGAGCTGCAGCTGCTGGATAAGGTGCCCACGCTGGAGAGGCTGCGGGCAGCCCAGAAGCGGAGGGCTCAGCAGCTGAAGAAATGGGCGCAGTATGAGAAGGAGATGCAGCACAAGAAGCGGAAGCATGAAAAGAAGAGAAACGCTGTTAACCGAAAGAAAGTGTCTTTTGAAGCCAGCGTTGCTCTGCTGGAGGCTTCTCTGAGGAACGACTTGGAGGAAGGTATGGCACTCGTATCTGGCAATTTCTTTGACTGGCTACAGGTGAGGTCCATGTAGCACTGTGGTGAGCAGAGGCACCTGTGTTGACATCTGTGGACTGGACTACCCTTGATGTGTCGGTTTTTTACATGCTCTGATATAGCTGTGGGGTCCTCAAAGCACCGTGTGACACCAGCGTTACCTGGAGTGACATCAGGAGTGGGTGCACAAATGCCAGGGTAGGGCAGGAGTTATGACTGAGATTTGGGGAAAGGGGGGCGGCTTTCACCTCTTTCCTTTTCGCACTCTCTACTTAGAGCGGGTGTGAAATGCTGCTTTGCCTGCTGGGTGTGCCCCTTCTGGTGGTTGTATAGAAGTCTGTCGCAGGGATTTACATGTCAGTGTAAATCTCTTCAGCTTCCCTGCTCGGGGGAATGGATTGAGAGCTACAAGGATGTATGAATTTTTTCCCTATTCAAAATGCTGAAAAGTGTGGCTTTACTTAACACTTCCTATAGAAGAGAGCTGCGAGTTTTTCAGAAATTGGTTTAATTGCATCATTTCAAGGTGGATCAAAGTGCTTTGCTTTTGCTTCAAAATCTGAAGGGAGTTAAAAAAAACATGTCTAAAAGTCAATCCACATTAGCCTCAGCACAGGAGGGGGAAGCCTGTAAGCTCTGGGAGCCAGAGCTTAATTCTCTCAGAGAAGTAAAAACATTTCTTGGAGGAGCACTGGAGCAGCCTTTGGGGTTGCTGCTCTGCCGGGTGGTGAAATTGGTGTGATCTTCCTGATCCCTTGACATGGCAGAGACCGGACAGATGCCTGGGAAACCTGGCCAGTTTAGTTGCATCTCTGCTAGTGAACATTGCTCTGGTTTCCAGAATCTTTTGCAACAAGCAGTATATACTTGCCTAGTACGTGGGCGGAAAGCAAGGACCTCTTGTCTTGTGAGGAGTCTCCCCAAAGCTGTGTCCCTGTTTCTAAGAAGGCCCTGTAACTTCTGCACCGTAACTTGTCCTGGTGTCCTACCAGTGCACGTTTTGCATCTGTTTGGACATGGAGCACTTGGGTGGGGGCAGTGATGCCTGAGCGGTGCTTTGTAAGCGCTGGCCGAGCCCTGCTGTGTGTCTGTGGCTTTGTGTGCATTTGTAGCCTCTCGCTAGGAGAGCAAACCTGTGATAATGCCCTGGAAACTGCAGGCTTTTATCTGTTTCTTCCTCGCTTTAAAGGTTTGACAGTTGCTTCCAGCTCTTTGCTCCAGTGAACCTGTGTTTCTCACTCTGAGCCGTTGTAGTCTTCTAGGAGAGCCCCAACAGTGAAGCCAACTAGAGCCCTGCTGTGAAACTGTGTCTGTTGGCATTGCCTGAGATGACAGATTTATGCCTTGTGTCACCTCTGCCTGTGCTGGCAGATACCTGGCAGGGTACGGCTCCAGGTTTTGTACCCAGCTGCCTACCTCTAAGTGCCGAGGAAAGCATCAGCTGAGCAAGCCTTCATTCCCACAGCTCCACCATCACCCTACAGCAGGGCTCACCCAGAGCCTCCCCACCCCAGGGCAGAGCCAGCTCCCACCACTCACCTTCACGCAGCCACATGTTCCCCTCTTCCACTGCACCCAG
>Ga0065711_1037095_pt1 | contig 20208 bp, 4 predicted proteins | sample Hoacrofraction12_FD_59098 | JGI IMG/M metagenome (GOLD analysis project Ga0065711, IMG submission 59098) | Hoatzin crop microbial communities from Cojedes, Venezuela - Epithelial fraction 12 v2 (version 2) | ecosystem: Host-associated > Birds > Digestive system > Esophagus > Crop | place... | reverse complement strand
GCAAGTACAGGCTGGGCGGAGAGTGGCTTGAGAGCAGCCCTGAGGAGAAGGACTTGGGAGTACTGGTGGATGAGAAGCTCAACATGAGCCGGCAATGTGCGCTTGCAGCCCAGAAAGCCAACCATATCCTGGGCTGCATCAAGAGAAGCGTGGCCAGCAGGTGGAGGGAGGTGATTCTGCCCCTTTACTCCATTCTGATGAGACCCCACCTGGAGTACTGCATCCAGCTCTGGGGCCCCCAACATAAGAAGGACATGGATGCATTGGAGTGGGTCCAGAGGAAGGCCACGAAGATGATCACGGGGCTGGAGTACCTCTCCTACAAGGACAGGCTAAGCAAGTTGGGGCTGTTTAGCCTGGAGAAGAGACAGCTCCGGGGTGACCTTATAGCAGCCTTCCAGTACCTGAAGGGGGCCTACAGGAAGGATGGAGAAGGACTTTTCACAAGAGTGCGTAGTGATATGACAAGGGGGAACGGCTTTAAACTAAAAGAGGGCAGATTTACATTAGATATTAGGAAGAAGTTCATCACCATGAGGGTGGTGAATCACTGGGACAGGTTGCCCAGAAAGGTGGTGGCTGCCCCCTCCCTGGAAGTGTTCAAGGCCAGGCTGGACAGAGCTCTGAGCAACCTGGTGTAGTGGAAGATGTCCCTGTTCATGGCAGGGGGTTTGGAACCAGATGATCTCTAAGGTCCCTTCCAACCCTTAGCATTCTGTGACTCTATTATTTCCACAGACAGAATAGTTCATACAGGGCCCTCTGGTTTCTCTCACTTGCTCCCCAGTGTGTTTTGGGGACTGGTGTAACAGGCACTACCATCAGTACCAGGCAGCAGAATGTTGCTATACAGAGAAGAGTGAATAGTAGGAAAGAAAACTGTCAAAGCAACCTACAAGAACAAAAACAAATTAAAAAAAAAAACAAAAAAAAAACCAAAAAACAACAGAAATTAATTCCCACCATTAGTCACAACCATTTCAATGCTCTTTCTGCTTTTGTGTCAACATTTTTCCCTGGGAAACAAGACTATCATGAATGCTCATGCCTACCAAATGTCTGTAAAGATTTCCATCACATACTGCTTTCTTCTTTCTACCAGTCATCCAATCTAATATGTCATGCGATAAAACTCCCTTTGACTGTGGTGATCAGCCATTCTGCATAAATGCAGTCAATGCTCTGTGACTACACCTGTAGCTTTCAATATTGCTGAATGAAGAGTTGGAGGGACCAAGTTTTAACATGAGTGCAACTACACTGGTCTTTCTTTGGATGGTGTGGCATCCAGATTCCTGTCAGCTGTCTGCTTGGTTGTGAAGAGAGAAAAGGAGAAAAGTAAAGGGAGAAAATCTGTTTCAAAACCAATCTTTATTGCTGCTATGGGATGTTACTTCACTATGGTAATATTTTCGGTTCTATTCACAACACCTGTGGCTTAAAATTCTTTATATCTCTTCTGCAACCATTCAGTGCCAATCCTTGCTTGAATTAGCATAAAATGCACTATGAATAGCAACGGCTCTTAAAAATAGTGATTGCAACTCAGATACTGATTTTCTGTGTATATGAGCTAAATAGGCCTGCATAAGGAGACTGCAAGACTGTTCATAGCCAGCTGGCATTCAGAAAAAGGGGCTGTACTCATTTACCTTTGTCCTTAGAAAATCACTCAGCTCCTAAATATTAATCATCCATGATATTCACTACATATTTACTCTTGGGTTCTGCTTTAAAATAGGCTTTTTAAAAGATTCAAAGATGAACGGAATGGACGCAAGTAAAACAAAGATTCAATAAACTTTCACTGTGGAGTAAAGTCAGAAGTATTAAGATGCCAGAGTTTGGTGAGGGGCATACTATTAATGAAACTCTTTGACAGTTGCAATGCATGTATTATTGAGAGTCAAAGAGATTGGTTTAATGTTAGCTCTATGCATCACTGAAGCACAGCAGTGGGCTAAAAGCAAGATCCCAAGCAGCTTTTGCAAACTACCATGTGTTCCTGGAATAAAGCATGACCTGTACACTTCAAACTTAAAATTAATTAGGTAGCGATGCTGTTTGCTTGTGTTTCTGTTCTTAATATTCAATGAGTTTTCTGGCATATCAAGAACTTAATTCATAGATAAGATCAGCACAGTAATAGGTTTCTCATGTCTTATCAGAAAATTGATATATTAAAGACTTCTGTAAAAAAAAAAACATCTGGACTGTCTCTTAGAAGAAATGGATTATTTTGAACGCTGTAAAGAAATCATACTGTCATAAAAATAACTTAAAACAGTAAAAGTTCAAGGTGAGAAAATATGGAATGTAATAGCTTTAGTTCCACACCTTATGGTCTTTCTTTGCTTTTAAAATTAAGTAAACACTGCATAATTTTGCAGTTTCTCATTGTCTTATCTTCCTTTCAACACCACTGAGGATTTTAACCTGAGTAAGAACTGTAGAGCAGGAATAGGAAAAGCATTCCAATGCTATGAACTTTTCTACCAGAAATGCAGCAGAAACCTCGGGGGAACGCTCTATTGAAAAAAAAAAAAAAAAGGAGGAAGCAAGATGTAGTAATCAGAGCAATTTGAACCGAAATTACATAGTTCACGTACTGAAAAATAGTTATTCATATACAAATGCAAATACATTTTGTGCACACATATGAATCTGCAAAAGACTCAAGATCATTCTCTCAGAAAACATCATCAGGCACCTGCTCTTTCTGAAATGCTTTGAGATCCATTGATATAAACTGTAAGAGATAAAAATAATTAACTTCTTCAGATTATACTGAGTGCAGGTTCACTTATAGTAGCTGTATGACTTGAAAAAGGAATATCAGACCACAGTGACATTACGTTGTAAACTGGGAGCTGTGAAATGCAAGTGATTCTCCTACTGTCTACAAGTTACAAAGATTAATTGATACTTTTTTCTGTGTCGTAGACACAGATTTAGTTTTACAGAGGGTTATATATGCTAATTAACATAACTGAACTGCCTGTTTTCCTACTAGTCTGAAGGTCAAGTAATTTTTGGCCAAAAATTTTTTTCACAGGGTACCAAAGAATAGATTAAACTGCCACCTGCAGTCTTGGGCAATGTGGTTCTCCTTTGTGCAGGCAAGAAAACGAGCAAGATTTATTCTTTTCTGGCATGATATCAGGTGCCAACAGAATAGAGCAAGTAATGGAGGCAGACCATGTGGGAAATGTTTCTTCTTTATCAGTAGTGACCCTGCAGACAGAGGTATCATACTTTTGTATTGGTTTGGTACTTTACACTCCACATCAGACATCAGAGAAGAATGTAAACCCACCCAGTGAGTAACACTGCAGGTTGTTGTTCACCAGATGTGAGGATACTGAGGTGGAAGATTAAGAGCATTTGTAATATTTTCTGAGATCCTCATGGTATGAAGTGGTATCTGTCTGTTTTCCTCCAAGTTTGGACCCAGTTGTGTTTTAGGGCTCCAGTGTGGCAGTATATACTTGCTGTATCTACACTGAAGGTCCAAGAACAAATATAGGAACACTCAGAGAGGCTTAATCAAGGACCGGTAAGTTTTAGTAGTTTAAATACAGACAATGTTTTCTTTTAAATTCAGGAGATACTTTTCTTTCTCATTCACTTCATTAATTCAGAGGCTGCTCGTATATTAAGGAGATAAAGAATCTTTAGTGCTCACAGATGCCATTCTTCCTGCAGACACTGTCAAGTCCTGGGATACGTAATAGGAAAATTGCATTGGACAGCACTAATCCCAAAAGGATCTATGGCTTTGTGTACACAGTGACAGAACAATGACTATGCACAGCAGCGTTCATCTCCCCACCTTCTGCTACCCACATGCTCTTGAATGCATCTGACTCTGCTTGCTGCCATACTAGCCTAAATGGCATACTTAAGCACATGGCATCCCACAAGATCTGAAAGGCAGACTCTTGCACAGGCATTGAAATCTGAGGTGAGAGCCAAAGACAAGTTGATGCTTAAGGGTGACATCTATACGTAAGTTTAATCCTAAATTCTCACAAACTTCAAATATATTCCTACTTCTGTGCAAGCAAACACAAACACAAAATTGGACAGACAAAGTGTGTAAGAAAGTATGCTGAATAAATTTCACTTCCAAGATTGTCTTTATGACTTTGGTACCTCAGGTCTGGTAACCCAGTTTTGGACTGTGGGCCTACCTTCCAGAGCAGCGATGAGCTATTGCTCCCACTGATGCAGATAGATCCATGGGAACTGCAGGTCTTCATCACCTCTGACCATCAGGCTGTGATTAAATTTTAATGACTTGTCTTCTGCTGGGCACCAGAAAACACCATGAAGTCTACAAAACGAAATCCAGTTCCCTCAACAAAGGCAGCTTTCGAAAGCTAAAGTTCTGCTAAAGCAATGTCATTAAGGAGGAGGATTTTCCTTCTGCCATTGCAGCATCTACTTTCCACCTCTCCATGTAAGTTCACTTACTCACAGATTTAGACCACTTCAGAATACCACTCATATATTCTCCAAACTCTTAAACCTGTAATGAGTTTCAGAAATTTTTTCAGAGACAAACTTACCTTTTCTGAAAGCAGTCAGCTATAAGCCAACACTCAGGACGAGGGAAAACAAAGAAGGTAAAACTGCAGAATTTGAGCCACTCAGAATAATTATTCTAAGAGAATTTCAGAGTCAATGCAACGCAAGAACATAATAATTCTGGCTTTTAATTGATAAATCTAAAATACAATACATGGACCAAAGTGTTATCTCAAACACTTTCAGCTCTCACTCTCTAATAGCACAATTTGCATTTGCCCTTTTGCACCTGTGTAATGAACAGACACAAAATTTGAGTAATTATGAAGGTAATAAATGACAGACATCTCTGATATATAACATCTACTGACTTCCATATGTACACTTCACAAGTGGAAACTGCCACACTGTTAATCAATAATGATTAATATGAGCTTCTAGTTTATTGAGGAGCTAAATATTTACAACATATGGAGCTCAGGCAGGTTATTGATAAATTCACAGGAATCAACACAAGGATAGGTATTGCTCTCAGAAGGGATTGTGAAAGTCAGGCATTCTCCCATTCTGTTTGCCTTCCTGTCAGTGTCCTCCAATGGACCAACACATTCCTCATCAAATTTTTACTCACCTACTTTCTGATTCACTTCCACTCGTCTCACTCAACTTGCGAAAGTATGACATGTTATGATATGAATACTCCTCACAGCTTCCCAGAGATTACCTCATCTCCAGGGAGCAAAATACCATGTATATAGCCTATTGAACCATCCAGCCTTCTGCAGAGAGCAGCACAATGTGGCTTTTCCAACCTTTGCACCAGGATTGTTTTCAAAGGCTAACACTGAGAATAAAGTGTTCCTCAATGAGAGTGCAGAGTGGAGAATGTTCAGAATATCCATTGCACTTTTCACTTTCAAAGATACTTTAAAAAAGAGACAAACACCAAAAAATCCCAAGAAGCAGTGTTCCTTCACTTCTCAGTTCAGTGAGAAAAAAAAAAAGCCTACAAAATAGGCATTCAGGCCCAAGTGTGACTCTTTGTTTTAGCAAGGTAAAGCCTGAGCAACTCTCAAAGGTCATCCAGAACCTAACTACTTAGTTTGGTCTGGGTTACAAGGTCTGTGTACAAACCTACAGCTATAAAGGCAGAAAGTGAGACTAAATAACATGCAAATGCTCCACAAGATCCATTATACAGAATGAGATGGGGGGAAAATACAATCTATACAGCAGTGGGAGTGAGAGAAAGGTTGTTTGGAGAAGATTTAAGGAACCTGTGAGATAGCTAAAAGGGCAGCACTGTGAACAGATTCAAGCTCATAGGTACAGATTGCAATTCTGGCGGTTGTGCTCATGATTAATGAGTGAGAAGTGATCTGGTTCCCATAGCAACCTAGGAAACACAAAGGAAAACTTCATTTCTTCAAACCTTCCCTGATGATGAATAGACCTTGGCTTTCAAAATACCAGAGAAAATTATGATAAGGATCCTTTTTTATCTCAGAGTAAATCTTCCTCAAGAGGTTAATCTTGCAGAATGGGTTTTAGATTTGCAGATTATAGGACTTGTTTCCACAGGAAAATGGAGTGAAAATATGCAATCTCTGCAAAAAGAGTGCCCGGCAAGATCAGGAACTGTTCTTCTCTGATTTTCAGTACTGAAATTTCTCTGTAGGCAGAACATTACGCTAGAGGATGTTGTCTTTCCTAAAGTATAGGTAAAAGAGAATTTCCTAGTATGCTGAAGATACAAGATGTATGTATTAAAGAAAATATTCTATCTTTGAAATTTTTCTTTCATTGAGAAAGTTAATTACTTCCTGAGTATCATCCAGGCTTGGGGCAAGTCACTGGAAAAACTTAAGATATGAAACTGAACCATGAGTTTTGCAAACACAGTATACTCCAGATTTTAGTTCAGAGTTCTCCATAGAAATAAGAGCACAGAAGGAAAGTACTGGATCAGACCAAAAGTTCGTCTAGCTCAGTAGCCACTGACCAAACAATGAATGTACTCCTAAAATTATAAAGACAAACAAAGCATGTATTGCTACTCCTTCAACCATTTGCAGTTCAGGAACTTCATGAATCAAAACAGTAAAGAAATGTTAGCTGCTGAATCATTCTTCTGGAATTACTGAAGAACTAATACATTAAAACAAATATAATCTAAACCATCTGCAGACCAGACCCTCTTTTCAGGGAATTTTGCTGCCTCCCTGGGGCCCAGATCAGGGATGTCACCAGAAAACTGATGAGGTTAGTATAGCCTTCAAATTATTATCTACTCCTACTCTTTCATATGGATACCAGAGTTGTTTTAACCAGAAGACCAAGGTCAATCAAAAGAGATTTCAGGACCCTGGGAAGAACGCTGAAGGATTCAGGAGCACAGGTATTGTTTTCCTCCATCCTCCCAGAAATGGGGAGAGACACTGGAAGAAACAGGTGAGCCCAGAACATCAACACCTTGCTCCCAGACTGGTGCCATCACCAGAACTTTTTTTTTATAATCACCACGAATGACAGATTTTGCACCTGGGATGGAGTAACTCTGAAAACAAGTATAAACAGGAGATGAATAGTTGGACAGCCATCCTGCAGAAAGGGCTCTGGGGGTGCTGGTTGACATTAGGCTCAAGAGCAGCCATCAGTGTGCTCTGGCAGCCCAGAGAGCAAACAGCACCCTGGGGTGCATCAAACACAGCATAGCCAGCCGGTCAAAAGAGATTATTATCTTGCTGTATTTAGCATTGTGTGGCCTCACCTGGAGTACTGTGTGCAGTTCTAGGCCCCAAAATTTAAAAAAGGATGTGAAAGTCCTTGAATGCATCCAGGGGAGGGCAACAAATCTGGTGGAAGGGCCAGAAGGCATGTGCTGTGAGGAGCGGATGAGGACTCTGGTTTTGTCTAGTTTGGAGAAAACGAGGCTGAGGGGCAACCTCACTGCTCTCTACAGCTTCCTGAGGAGGGGTCTTGGGGAAGGAAGTGTGGATCTCTTCTCCCTGGCATCCAGTGATAGGACACATGGGAATGGTTCAAAGCTGTGTCCAGGGAGATTCAGAACTGGACGTTAGGAAGCATTTCTCTACTGAGAGGGTGGTCAAACAGTGGAACAGTGAAGAGGTGGAACACCTCTTCCTAGAGAGGTTGTCGATGCCCCAAGCCTATCAGCGTTTAAGAGCCATTTGGAAAATGCCCTTAACACGCTTTAACTTTTGGTCAGCCCTGCAGTGGTCAGGCAGTTGGGCTAGATGATCATTATAGGTCCCTTCCAACTGGAACTATTCTATTCTATTCTATTCTATTCTATTCTATTCTATTCTATTCTATTCTGTTCTGTTCTGTTCTGTTCTGTTCTGTTCAAGCAACTCTACCTCAATATGTACTTGTTTCAATTCTTTGGGTTTATACCAGCCTAAAGCTCAGGGTCTTGATCTTTCAAATAAGGAATTGTATTACAGAACCACTTATTGACTGTAGTAGTGCAAATCTTGGATTCTCTCCATATAGAGAAGATATTTCCCATATAAGTCCTGCCTGCATAAATATGTTTTGTTAATGGAGGACCAGTGGAATCCAGATGTTCAACTTAGTGGTAAAACCTTCATTGATGTCTGTGGTGTAAAGTTAGGACCTCTGGCACGCAGTCTGCATTTGTGCTTGTGGGAGAGCACTTTTTGGGTAATGTTATTCACTCAGAGAAACTACCTGTGTAATAAGAAAATATTCAAACATAAGGGAACATCTCAGCATAGTAAGTGGGTTCAGAAAATGCACCCCAACATACAGAAAGTTCAGTTGTAGTAATATGCAGCTTTTGTGCTTGTTGAAATCATCACACTGAGATTTTGATAGGTGGAAACAATAGCCAGTAGAGTAAGAACAAAAGATAATGTAACATCCAAGTGACAGAATAAATCAAAGATAAATAAACTGACTGCCCTTTCTTAATTGTTAGACAGTAATGCTGATGTCCTTATTTCATTTCTTTTGAAGTACTCTTACCTTTTAACCTCTAACTAGGGTAAGAATGAATCATTAGTTCTTCTTTGTAGCCATCTAAGCAATTACTTCTCTGGCTGATATCACATTTTGGAGATTTGTGTGTGGAGTAAATCTCACTACAGCACTGGTCAACTGTGTCTGGTGACAGATTAGAGTGTTCTGACCCAATATTTATTTTTTAAGTCAGTTTTTAAAATTTTCTGTTCCTTGAAGTTTCCTGATCTCATCACTTTCCCACAGTGAAATGTCTCCCAAAATGTGTTGCATTTATCAACATACATACAATTATTTACATACAAATATTACATAAAACATTTTACTTCAGTCATACAAATGGAACTAGTTCAGGTAATGCATGTTATAATGCTAATCTTTGGTTTAATTTCGTCTTATGTGCTCTTCATTTCTACTTGTAACTACAACATATTCAAATTCTTATTTGAACAGGGAAATAGGTCTCGTTCCCTTTATTTTGTCAATGAAATACAATAACAGAAAGTGGCTATTCCACTTTTAGAGTAAGGCAATTGAGATTAGAGCTGTGTGATTTTTTTCAGTTAACAAGCTTTACTGCAAGAATAATACTCAGAATATTTTTTGGTTTTAGTTGTCTCATTTTCATCCTAATCAAAGGTAGACTTAATTTAAAACAAAACAAAACATAAATCTAAATATAGGTAATTTTAGTAATAGTATATTTTTGGAAGAAATGAAGTCTATTCAAAGCATTTTTTTCCTTTATGCCTTCAAAATATATATATTTTTAATTCATTAAATATCTTGGCTGAATCAAAGTTATAGTTTTTGGCAAAAGCAAATACTGATGCTAGTTTTTCCCTGTATAAATCTAACTGACAACAGAATCCAGCTTTTTCCTTCATTAAAATTGACAATCTCTTCTTTCTCCCACTTGCTGGTAATACGACCTGTCAAAATCAATTTTGATTTCTAAAATAAGAAGAAAAAAGATAAAGCTGATATAATGACAAAACATTAAAAAAGAAGAGGATATGAAAAAAAAAACCAACAAAAAATATGCAGACAAACAAACACCTTCGTACACAAACTGGAAGATCTAAACCAAAGTCCTTGGTTCCACAACAGAAATCTGCATTTTGAAGGCTTACTGAAAGCTGAGATTTCATTTGGTGCCATGTCTAGTCAAAGATTGTACATTTCAGTTGTTTTAACTGAGATGCCATAAAAACTAAAGAAAAAATGATCTAAGGTAGTTAAAATATATAATTACTCTTCTTGGTGATATACTACAATTTATAGCACTTTTTTTAGATTATCGTAAATTATTGTTCAGAGGAATATAAAAGGCAAATAAAATCTAGCAGGAACTGTTGAAATTAAACAATTACTGCAGGCTGGCCCTTAAAGGAAAACTGCAATGTAATATAAAATCATTTTCAGCCATTATATTTAATTAAACTGGAAAAGAAAGATAAACCAGGCATTAAGTCCCAGACAGAAAATATCCTGAACTTCTCCTGAATGCAAAAAAAGTTGAGTGTATTCAGCACATTCTAGACTCGCAGCTGAGCCAATAAGTAGTTCAAGAAATTTAATTTTTTAAAAAGTTCATAAGCAAAACAGGAAGCTAAAATTAAAGTTACGGAATAAATACAAATCCCGCAAAATGTACCCTTGCGCTTAACTTCAACTCCCAGCTGTGTTGTATACAGTAGATAAAGTTAAGCGTGCATATGAGTCATTGCAAGATCTGGGTCTAATTAGATGGGAGACTTTGAGTAAGTACTACTCAAAGGTACAGTGGGCTAGCCATGTAAAGTTTCCAGAATTAGGATCTGTCTAAATACATGAACACTCAAACACAGTGAAACAGTGACAAGGATTTTCAAAAAACTCTGGAACTCATTTTTAATATGGACGAACTTATGTACTAAATGTTTCATTAAGCCTCTACAGTAATACTACAAAAAAATCGCTTACAGTGTTCCTCTGCATTTTTGAACAAAAATACCCTTCCAGCACAACAATGCTATGCTTGTAACACTAATGCCCATACTTCCCTCCCAGAGTAGAAAAAAACCAGCAATTCATTTCAGACAGAGAGTTCCAACAGAATGCATGAATGTTTGGCCTTTGACCAATATTTAATCTTTGCACGTACCTTCTCTGTATTATAACATAGCTGCACTCCAAATGCATTGTACTTGCAAAGGGTGGGGGGTGGAGGAGGGAAAAGGAGTATCGATTTATTACAGACAAGGAAAGAAACCAAATGTCTTATTTTATGAACTGTAAATGATCTTTACTTGACTAAGAAAACTGCAATAAAACCAGAAAGTCACAGAGGACTTGCTTGTGTCTGAGGTCTTATATTTTAAAATCAGTTAAATTCTGCTTCATACGCTATCAGATCATTTGGTCTTCAAAAGAGTGACATATGTTCAATATAGTGGAAAATAATGCAAATGGAAACTGTAAAAAATAGACAAAATATTAGCAGTGCTCATGACAAGAATCCTTTTGGAGCGTGATATACCAGCCAACTCTGCACCACAGAAATCTCCTTAATTTATGGGCAAGTGAAGGTCTTAGTGAATATAGGGTGCTTGTTACTGCTAGGGTAAGAACTGATTGTGGCAGATTTCACCGCAGCCAATGCTGAAAAACTGCACATATATATCTATAAAATTCCCTAGACTTAGTTCAGTCTTAAATTCATTTCCAAGATTTTAGAAACATAGCATGTATTAAATACCAAATTCACTATTGCAGGAATAGTTGCATGTTTAGTTTTCTCTCTGCCTTTTATCAGATGGTTGCCCTCTTTGCATTCTCTAAACTATGTTCATTATTGCTCAACGGTTTAAATTCAGAAACTACGACTAAGTATAGAGCTTCTATTTAGTGGGAATGTCTTTAAGAGAAAAAACAATGGTTCAGTAGGGTTGATAAATAACATAACAGAGTAGACAAACTGGCAATGAACTTAGGCCACAGTAGCCCAATGACTGCATGTTTTCATATCGCAAAATTGTCAAGAAATACTCCCCCCAACTCCAAAATCTTATGTTTAAAGAAAGACTCGGTGTATTCCCAAGTGAAATACAGCAAACCAGATATTCCTGTGAAATTTCTGACCTTCCAGTGAGGTGTTTACTATTACCACTTCTGTCTAAACTTTGTGTAAGCAGTAGAATGCAAGTGCTATTTGTGATATATTTTTATGCTTTCTCCAAAATAGTATTCCACTCCACAATCAAAACAACTGTTTTTTACCTTTTTGTTCCTAGATACTTTCCCTTAGATCCTAAACCAACTCAAAATACATGGTCTTTACTTTTGATGGTGACTAACTTAATACTTTACTTTTCTAATCTCTTTCCAGAGGACAACCAGACATTATGTCTTTGTTCATAATAACTGCTGAGCTCCGGCTCAGATAGAGCTATGTAGATAGTCATCCACACAGGCAAAACTGAGAGGGCAGTTAGGAAAGAAAGATGTCATCAGAACATCCTACGGGCAAGAGAGGAAAGAGTCCTTTCTTCATAAAAGCCAGAAAGCACATGGAGAGTTGGTTCCTAAACCCGCAAGCAACGCCAACAATTTAAACAATGTCTCTTTGATGTGTACTCTATTCTTTCCATCAATGAAACATAAGGACTGCATTTGCCAATACCATAGTAATTTTCAAAAGTTATAAGTACATTTATTTATCATCTTATCAACCTGGCTCCTAACAATGCTCTGTAAACACTGTAAGGATCAAAACCCACACAAATGAACTGGGGAAAAAAATATCTCAGGAAGTGTCCTTACTAAGAAACAATTCCAGTGTTTCAGAAATCATTCAACAAGCTGCCCTGGACAAATGAGATGTTTTTCTTTGGAAGTTAAGGAAGACTTAATAGAAAATATTTTCATATTTTAGGAGTATTTCCTTTCTTAACGTAAAATCTAATGTAAAGAACACTAGATCAGGTAATTGCTGTTTCTGTTTGTGCTCTAAACAGTAAAGAGAATATTTTCACAGGTCTGCAACATTTCCGGGTAAAACTTTACACCTCATAAATAAATTGCTACAACTACTTGCAAAACCAAGTGCATGTTGCCTAATAAGTTTGCATGTGTAAAGTGTGATTTATTGTAGACAGAGTTCAAACAGACTCAGTAGAAAATTTTGCCTTATGAGTACTATTAATATCAAAAATAATTTATAGGCATTTCATAGTAGAACAGTTTATAAATACATTCACCCAGATTGTTCTGTTTCCTTCCGTTCTGCTCCCTTTGGGATATTTGAGTAAGGTAAAGGAAATAGAAAGCTAACAGAAAATAACAGAACGGTATAGAAAATGTTCTTCACTTCGTGTAAGCGTAAAGCCATAGCCATCATTATAACAGTTTAAAGAACTTGAATAACATTTTTTCTGTTCATTCAACAAGATTTTTGAATGCAAAATTTCCCATTTTCTGATGGGAAAGTTTACCCAAAACCCTTGTCCCCACCCCCTAATAAAGAAAGGTTCTTGTCTAGCTCAGAAATTTTGAGATTAAGCTGATTACTTACATCGTTTTGAAAAGCTTGCTTTTAAAGGTGCTTTCAACTTAAATAGGACGAAACTACAGATTTGGATAACTTAGAGTCTCCTTTTAAGAGTTCATTTTGCCCTACCTGAGTTCCTGAGAAGGCTCTGCTTTTTAGAACAGCACTTCCTAAGCACTCAGCACCTCCTAGGTACCTTATGCTGATGACTTGAAAGTCACAAGTCACTGTATAAATACAGGCCAGGACCTGATTGTGGAAGAGTTTATCTCCAAAAATTGTAAACACAGGTTTAGAGATAATGATGTTCTAGTTAAGGCTGTAGTGATTTTAATGTAAGAAATATTAACATAAAAAAGATGTAGCAAAAAATCTTTTTAGCATTCAGGTTTTAACACTGAATATTATTTACATAATTTCACATTTTTAATTTCAGATGACCCAAGAATCTGTATAACATGCATTCAGAACTATTATATGTAAGTATAGCTGTATAGCTTTTCATGCCCATACATTTTTCTAAAGCAAAAATGTGTGTTCACTATATAGATCTGTGCTGTCTATGTTACCCTCAGTATACAGATATGCGTTGTGTATGTTATCCCATCCCTTCTAAGTATTGCCTATCTGAGAACAGTAACTTTGGAAGAAGGCTTGGGAAATGCTGAAAAATTAGCCAATCACTCATTATCAAAGCATTTTAAAACTTATGGATTGATGCGGACTTTGCATAGATGGAGAGAGTAATATGGAACAGAAAGCATCTAAAAGTTAAACGGTGCCTCTGGATTTGGAACTAGTATGCTCAGTATACTGTGTCCAGTTCTGGTATTTGCAGTTCAGTAGGCACACTTAAAAATGTAAGATTAAGCAAAGGGAAAAATATACAGATTAACTGAAAGTTAACTTAAACAGAGGGAAAAGAAGAACTCTACTGCTTTTCAATAAATAGTTGAGATCTCTCTAATAATTACCATGACAAAAGAAAATGTTGATAAAAAAGCTATTCAATCTAGCTATAAAAAATGTCATTGGGTTATGTATTTTTACAAGCGATCAGCTCTTTACAACCACAATATAGTAATTTCTAATTAAGCATGCAGTCATTTTTGTGCCTACATTTAAAAAAGAAAATCAAATTAGTTATAGTTAACAACTCTGAGATTAGAAAGCATGACTTGTTAATATTAGCAGGTTGAATAAGTAACATAACCACAAATATGAATTTAATCCTTCATTAAAGGAATAATTTCTGTTCATTAGGATGAGAACTGAGCTTTACTATTACCATACCTAGAAGCATGTGGAACACAAACTCAATTATGTCAAAAGAAACTTACTAATGATATTCTACTTTATCTTACAGGTATAAGGAGCATTGCTATAAATACTGCCCAGAAAATACCTTCAGAGATGAAAGTTCTCTGCAGTGTAGGGAGTGTCCTAGCAACTGTCATAGCTGTGACAAGGACAAGTGTGACTCGTGTAAGGAAGGCTTTTATCTCTCAGGTAAGCAAAGTACCAAATATGGCACATACAGAAAAGTATTTGAGACTCTTTCTTTGAGAAAGAGTCTGGACCCAAATTCTCAAATTCATAAATCTCTTCCATGGCAGACAGTGGAGGCTGAGGAGAGTTAGCACTTTGCAGAATTGGGCCCTTTGCATTAACATAAGGGGGTTATGCTAGCCAGTGGTGCCATTTGGTTCAAAGGCTCCATACATTTGATTACATATTCTTGTTTTTACTGCATTTCCACTCTTTCACACAAATACAAAAAATTATTTATTTGATTCAGACTTTGCAAAAGGAGGAGTTTTTCACTCACAGAAGGACACGGAAACATTTCCTTACTATTTGCAAGCCTAGTTTGACTTTTAGGTCCACATAAAGTAATCAGCCTTCAAACCTCTGAAATGAGCTCAGTTAAAACTGCTAAATTCCACATCAGATTCACACAAGACTAAGAATCTCTTAGCTTTGTTACAAAGCCATAAATCAGGCAGGTCTGGTTCAAACATGGTGCCAAATATGAATCACAGGAAATCCTGAGATTATGGTATTCTTGTGCATTGCCTGTGGAAGGTGGCCAGTAGTGGTGTACAAAAGCACCGCACTCACGGAAAACTCTGTGGTCACAACCTGAGGTGATCTGACAGTCTACAGGTTTTTTAATTGAAGTTGGAGAAAGCTCAAAAGCCTGTCAGTGTAACAACTTCTAGGGGCTTTGCTGCAGTATGCCAACCCATAAACTGAATCAGATTCACACGAGTTTAGCTTTATATTCACCAGAAACTAGAGATTCATCCAATCCTCAAAATTTCCTTGTAGGTAACAAAGTTAGAGAACTCTGGACTTAGATTTTATATTGAGCCAGTATAATAATTGGGCCTCAACCACAAAACTTTTGTCCAGATTTGACTTTCATAAGATTTGTATGTGCCAGGATTTAAAACATGGATGAAACCGCATCTAGACATAAATTTAATTGCAGATTGGTTTGAAGTTTGTGAAGTTTGCGTAAGACAGTTTGTTGAAATTAGGTTTCACACTAAAAAAACAGAGTTTATATAGCTACAAAAAGTTTCATGGGTTCTTATATACCATTTTTTTCTTAAACTGTTTCTTAATGGAGACAGAGAGAGGCTATAGGTGAGGTACCTTCTTGTCAGGATTGGCAGGAGTCAGCAGACACCATACTGCCAGGCTCTGTTTCTGTTGCAGGTAGCACATGTGTGAGTGAGTGTGCAGATGGCTTCTTCACTGATGACATCTCTAGAGAATGCGAACCTTGCCACAGGAGCTGTACAACCTGTGCTGGGTACAGCTATGAGAACTGTACTGGGTGCAAAAACAGTTTCCACCTATCTCGTGGGCAGTGTCTGAATCCAAGAAATTCTCCACCCAATGGGAAGTTCTGGAGTGGTAAGTTGCAACAGATCTCTTAATCTTTTCTGTTTCTCTGAAGACTGCTAAAAATTCTAGAAAGGGTATATCAAGATCTTGCAACTTGAGTGAAACTGCACTTTTGTCAAACTCATTGCCGTTTTAAAATTATACTGACCAAAACCACTGATTTCACAGAGTGAAATTCATCTTCCTACAAATAGCATAACATTTTAATACAACTTAAATGTTCCTTAGCTGGGACTTTTTCTTATCTGGATAGATAAAAGATGAAAAAATAAAAGATAAAAAAGATGAATAAGATAAAGGATAGATAATAAATTAAGGTACTGGTTCCTTACCTAAAATGCTGGGAGCCTTATAGGCTATGTTTTAAACCAACTTTATGGCTATTATTTCCTACATAGAAATGAATGCAAGTTGGAAATGGAAAATAATCAAGTGTGTGTGTGTGTGTGTGCGTGCGTGCGTGCGTGCGTGCGTGTGTGTATTTAAAAGTAAGCTTTGCTGCATGCGAAAAACAATTCTGTTCCAAAACAAAATAAAGGATTTAGAAGGAAAATGCTTTTAAAGTTTCAAGCTTTTGAAGGGAATTATTTGTATTATTTTTTAATTATTTTCCTTCATAAGAACCTTCAAATGCATCTCACTACTGTCACAAATTTCTTGTTAAGAAACTGTTAAATGAAAAGTGCATAGTAGAATATTTGTTGTTCCCATTATGTCAGTTATATAAAGTATAGTTGAATAGGTTATGTTACCAAATGACACAGTACTAGCGGTGAATTTATCACCCAGCATGGAAATTGAAACTAATTTTCTATGAATATTCATTCTTTTAAGTCAAACCTGTGCAACATGTGGAATCTAAATAGTTAGGATTGCAAGTGGCACTTTTTAATTATACGTATGCCATACTCTCTAACAAAGGGCAAAATTTCCTCTAGAGTTTCAAAACCTGCTTTGCTGATCACTATAAACAAAACAAAGAGAAAAGTCAATGTTATATAATTCTTTCACACTCTCTTTATAGTTGCAAAGCATCAGTTGAGTAACATGTTCAGTTTTGGGCACAGCGTTTAAAGAAAGAAGTGGACCAATTAGAGAGGAAACAGTGAGAATTGCCAGAAATCAAGGAAAAAAAATATTTACAGTGAAAGGCTGAGATAAATAAGGGGCTTGGGACTAAATGAGAAAGCTAAGTGGAAAACAATCACAAAGAAGGAAGGTATAGATCAGGTCTCTGTAAGTGCGGTAAACGGCTTAAAATGTAGAAAAGGAGCTTTAGATTCGGCATTGGAAAAAAGGAGACTTTCAAATGGAATAATGAAGTAATAGTAGAATCTTTGAAGAAGTTTGGAGATTTCCATAACTAGGAGTCTTTAAGTACACACAAAAAGCATCTGAGACGGGTGTTTACTGAGTGGAGCAAGGGACTAGATTATTTAAGGTCCCTCCCGTCTTTATTTTTCTATCAAACACAAATTTTTTTCTGATTTCCATGTCTTTATTTGACTGAAACCCATCAAAGAATGACTATTCTTAGACCAGTATGAACTTGCATTAAAAATTAAAATACATCAACAAATATTTTCAGAAAAAACATTGACCATTTCTATTCATTGTCTATCTATGGAGAAATGTTGTATCAAATGGACCAACATTTCCTCACTTCATAAAAAGATCAGAGAGACCTAAAAAGCACAAATATTAATAGAAAGTTGGTCTCCATGCATTTTCTTATGTTTCATCAATACGAGTAAGTATTTGTTCAGTTTGAGACTATCTACATCAGTGCCATGGAAGGAGTATGTCTGTAGTTTGTTCTGTTAGTTATCTGTTTCTCAAGATGTCAAGCAAAGTGACTCATTGTCAGCTTTTTTCTTTGAGCAGGCAGCTGATGCAGTTCTGTATGTATCAGCATTGCTGTGCTGTGAAACCTCTTTCTTGCCACCTTGCATGCCGTTTCTCTTTCCTTCCAGTAGTTAAAATACATCTTATTTAGGGGCATGTCAAACTGTAAGATGCAGGGACCTGGCTGGAGGGTCTCCACCTTCTCTTGGATAGACTTGCTGGGATTCCCACAGTGTGGCAGGAGCTCTGCCATGTAACTGCTGAAAAAGTGATGTTTAACTTGGTGGTATCTCAAGATTTTTCTCACCAGAGTAGGCTTCCAAATAGTGGTAACCTTTAAGTCAAAATGGTAATGAGATTGTCACTGTCTTTACTGAAGTTACACACTGAATAGCTACATTTATCAACAGTTTGTGAGGTTTCTTGCTCAGATACTGTAGGATCATCTGGTTCTCATAACAGTCATTTTCATTAGCTAATTAACAGTGAAATCTAAATAATTTATTTTTTGGCTAGATTATAACTCACTCTTTTTTTTGATGATGCCTTCAAGAGGCAGATATCAGCTCGGTCCAGATTTCCAACTGTGCCATCCATATTTGAAATTCTCATTCCATGTGGAAGATCCTTAACAAAAAAAAAAGCATCCAGGCAGGACCAAACCACATTTAACTCTAGCAGTATGTCACACCAATAGTAGCTCCTAGTTAGAGACGTTTCACACCCTGATAATATTTCAAAATAGGTGGATAATTATAAAAGGAAAAAGAAAAATAAAAGAAACAGAGTTTCACTCTCTGTTACAATAATTTTCTTCATTGTCAAAAGCTTTCTTGAAACAAATAAAATTTAGCGGAGGCAGCCACTGTCTTTTATAACTTTGTTCAACAGTGCAGTAGGATCAGTACAAGAATGGACAAAATGAAAACCTATCTGTGCTCCCTGGAACTTACTGTCAGTGAGGATTCTGGCTGGCATACCTGTACAGAAAAACTCCCTGGGCTGGAACAATGATACTTCTCCGGTTCTTCTTAAGTATTTCTGTACAGCTTTTCCATTATTTAAAGAAGATTACAGGGACAGAGAGAATATTGTTCTTTTGTACATGGATGCAAAGTCATGGCATCTTTCCAAGTTTTTCACTGCTTCCTCTGGAAAGATCTCCAAATATTTTATACCAGTTTACTTTTTTTGTTCTTTCACTTGTTTATAGCTACTCTGAGTTTCTCCAGGTCTATTTCTTTTTAGTAAAATATAAAGATCTTCCACCTCCTCTGTTGTCAAACTCAGTTTCTAAGGGTAGCCTGTCATGCAGCACGTGCACGGTCCAAGAACTTTGTCCATTCTTCAGAGGATATTAGAATCCTTTCATGTTTGTTCACCAGCCCAGTGTTGGCAAGATTGTGGCTGAGAGTTGGTTTTTGGCTCTCATCCTCTCTGCCTGTTTATTAAAATACGCTTCTTCCATTGGCAGCTCATTGTCCTCAACACATTTACATTTAAATCTGCACCATGGCAGAGCTGCCTCTGAGCTTCAGTGGCCTGAATTAAGGAATCTAATTTAAAGAATACATGCCCGACAACTACTAGTCTTCCCCCTTTGGGGGATTGAGCTGGGCGTGGGGGCCAAGTATGAAATAAACAACCTTGACCCTGTCATGGGAATGAAGATGATATTGCACCAAGCTCATCCTCAGCATACACCCTGCTCCAGACAATGCAGAAAGGCATTGCAACTAGGAAGATACATCCAAAATTTCCAAATAGGGTAGTTTACGACAGCTTTTACCATGTTAGTCTTGTATTTACTCTTTTCCTTCAGAAATGTTACTAACAGAGTTGATGTAATAGACCTTGAACTCTGTTTACAAATAATGAACCCATTTGTCTTTGACTTCCAGCTGCATGGATTCAGTGGGTTCCACTGTGGTTTTAGTGACTATATTGATGTACCATACGGAACAAAGTGAGTTTGGGGAAACAAAGACTGTTGTTTTGTTTGGTTCCAAGGCTAACATAAATGAAAGGGCAGCACATCAGAGCCTGTCATAGAGAAGCCAACACAGAATCTGATTTTCTTTGCAATTTGAGAGACTAGTGCACCTAGGTGAGGATTAAAACCTTTGTGAATGTGGAATACACTTTTTTCCTAAGATTAAGCTTTGACTTCTATTTCTTATGCAAGCATAAATAATAGGCCAGTATTATGAATTTTTATGAGCACACACTTCAACAATCAAAACATTCTACAAAAAAATGTCTGAATGGCAGAACTCAGAGGGTTGTCATCAGCGGCACTGAGTCTAGTTGGAGGCCTGTAACTACTGGTGTCCCACAGGGGTCAGTAATGGGCCCAGTCTTACTCAACTTCTTCATCAATG
>Ga0065711_1037094_pt1 | contig 20208 bp, 10 predicted proteins | sample Hoacrofraction12_FD_59098 | JGI IMG/M metagenome (GOLD analysis project Ga0065711, IMG submission 59098) | Hoatzin crop microbial communities from Cojedes, Venezuela - Epithelial fraction 12 v2 (version 2) | ecosystem: Host-associated > Birds > Digestive system > Esophagus > Crop | place... | reverse complement strand
CCTGGACAAGGTCCTCTACAGCCTACTGTAGGTAACCCTGCTTCGGCAGGAGGGTTGGACTAGATGACCCACAGAGGTCCCTTCCAACCCCTACCATTCTGTGATTCTGTGTGATTCTGTGAAATCAAAATGGTCTATATACAGAAAAGGGGAAAAAAAAAACCTTGAAAATATTTCTAATTGTTATAAATGTACAGACTCTTAGAATTTATTATTCTTATCTGAGAGAAATGTGATATTTATGAAGAACCACGACTTTGAAGTACTACATTGGAGTTATTCCTATCAAAGCTCCAGGACACTTCCCTGCTTATGTCTGAATGATATAAGGAAACATAAGGATTCTGAAACACAGCAAAATACAGACTTCAATATTAAACATCCACTTTCTGGCTTTAATTCTTACATACAAAAAACACTGACAGATTATTTGAGTCAGCGCAAAACTAACACATATTTCAGTGGTATGCTACATTTTTAATAACTTCAGTATGCTAAATATACCTAGACTCAGATAAGAAAAACACCATTAAACAAATCTGCAAGAGAGGCTTCCGCTGTTCTTTCCCGCCTGTTAATGACTCTGATAGTTTTCAGACCTAACACATTTGAAATTTTTTTTGATTAAAGACAGAGCCACATGCCCTCCTGATTAACACCCTATATAAACTTGCTAAGGAAAGATCAGTTATAAGGCAGACATGACATTTCTGACCCACTGCTTTACTTCTAAATGATTATACATTTTCACATGGTAGTTAAGCAGTAAAGTGTATTGCCTACAAAACTTCAGCTGCTTTGGAGAAATAAGTTCTTCAATAAGGCTGTACTTTGCAGGAGCCAGTAAGTAGAAAGTCTCAGGCCGATTCAAGTATTTCAGCAGAAAAGGTTGAGACAAACTGGAGTAAATCAGAAGAGCGTTACTACAAACCAACCGCAGGCTGGTTTTCTAAAAGTATGGACAGTAAGTAGGTTGCAGAGTGACAGAGGCACTTGGAAGTGTGAAAAAGCTCTCTTGATATGCACAGGGATCATTACACCAACAGGGCAGCAGGGCAGGTTGGGTCTTGTGCTTTCAAACAGGGTTTAACTCTTCCATGTGTCCCTGCCCTGGGTCCCAGCCTCCCCCCATCCGGCTTCAGCAGCCGCACACATGCCAGCACACCTTCGGACTCGCCAGCTTCTTTTCGGGCCAATGTATCTGTAGGTACCAGCATGCTTTGTAACCTCTACACCAGCAGTTCAAGCAGGTTGGGGTTTCGTTTATTTCCCCCCCAGCCCCGAGTATGGCCAGGATTAGTATCTATTTCTACTCAAGAAAAAAGCAACTACCTGAAGAGCAAAGAGGATCACGGTATGAATGCCAAACGCATTGCAAATCTTGCAACCAAGATCAGGTAAACCCATTTCAATACTGGCAACAGCACTAGCAAAACACAGAATATTGCTGAAAACCAGAAATGGCTCCATAGACACATGGATAATTAGAGTCTATGTAAAAGACACAGATCAGAGTTCTAGAACTGAAATAAAAAGTCATTTAGGGAACAGAAGTGTCTAGCATGTTATGACTAATCCTGTAATAAAAAATACCTGTTGTTGGTAATGGTACAGCTATGCATAGTCCATACTTAGACACTTTAGTAACATGTGAAAGGGGGAGTTCTCTGGCTTTTTCAACAGAAATCAGATAAATGTTGGGAGTGTAAATTGACCTTTTTTAAACACAAAAATCAGTTGAAAAATACTAGCAACAGGTTAATTTTGGTGTAAAAAGTTATACACTTTTCAAATTAATTTCATTTGTATAAAAATCAGGCATTGACTTTTCCTCAAATATTTTGTGAACCTGTTTAAATCACTTCTTCAACATTTTGAGACATTGCAAAATATTTGACCTGAAAATGAAACCATTTGACATATGCATACCGAATAAAGTAATATTTTTCGCCAGTTTCCTCAACAGCCCAAGTTTATAGATGACTCCAGTTAATAGGTCTGATTCAACCTCTCTTAAAAAATGTTATAGATTTTTCTGTGGAAAGACTGCTTTCCTTTCTTAAGAACAATTTCACCAGTAAAACAAACAGCAATTTTATCAGACATTACAACTCTTTAAATTTTGGGCTCCATAGAACCAGACCTATAACCCTTCTATGTGCTGACACTCAGTATGATCACTGGCACGAGTATAAATTTGCAATAGTGGATGCAACAACGTCGACATATTCAAACTGCAAAAGATGCCAAGGCTTATACTGTCCCCATCAGTATTTCTGGAAACACCTTTCTTGGTTAGAATGAAGTACTTTTGCTGTTCATGTTTTATTTGGAAAATCACAGAATTCTCACCAAAAAATATGATCTTTTGAAACTCGTTCCTGCAGAAGGATCCATTTTTTCCCCAAGTCAATGGATACGTAAACCTACAAAAGAAAAAAAAAGAAAAATTAGATGATAAGAACCTGCTAATGATGTACATCTTCAAAGGCAGGTCCTATGTCACTATTAAAACAACAGAGTGCACACCATTTTTAAAAATAAAAAAAAAAAATCATTTCCAGGAACTCTATACAATGATTTTTAGAGTAATAACCTTTTATAGAGAATATCTTTTAAATATAATCTATAAAGAACAAAACGCAGTGACAATTTTACCATGAAAACAATTCACAGTTTATTTTGGGTCAGATTCTTTGTTACCTCAGCATGGCTACACAAAAGGGATAGTAAAAAGACACTTTTCTTCTCCTTCTTCCCATTCATTGACCAGACAAGCACAAATATTTCCTTTATGCTTCAAGCCTTAATGCCACCAAAAACACTTAAGCCAAGAAGTCAATGGATTTAAAACTGTGATAAAATAGGACCAAAAGATATTAGAGAAATGCTTAAGAGATTTGATGAGGAGAGATGCACTTAAGGTCTTGCTTCATGGATACCAATTTGTGACCCATGAGAAATGGTTACTTGGCAGAGAGCCAGAAGATGGCCTGAAGGAGGAGGACTCCAGGTCCACCTTCCCTCTAAACAGTTCACTCCTGGTCAAAAAGCAAGCGCTAATGATACGGATGGATAGCAAGAGTGCAGATGAAAGGTGTTTTGCCCCAGAATAAAGTGGGATATAAAACAGCTATTGAAAAATCTCCCTCCTTTGGCATTTGTGTTCATAATGTGTTTCCACTAGTTAAAATAGGTAATATCTATCAGACTTCTAAAAAGACAGATTTAAAGCCCCCTGCTGTCTGCATGCATTTCTTATTTGATCTAATTTGCATATGATGGGTTTTCTTTTAATATCTCTAATAGGGAAAAAAAAAGGCAAGTAAAACTTTTCTTGTCTGATGTGGGAATAAGTCACCAGTTCAGTCACTGATTGTTCTGGGGCAAAGTGTCTTATGAGAACTAGTAAGAAATATTTTTGTTTTAAAATGACAGGTTGAAGGACAAATAAAATAAACCCACCACGACTATGCGTTATGTTTTACTACAGAAAACTGGCAATATTAATATGCAAAGATAAAGGCTGAGGTAACTTATCTCAGCATAAACTCTACGGTAAATTTACTAAAATTTGAATTAGAGATAAAACAGTATTTCCCAGTTACTCTGCACTTCACAATAACTGGGCTTTGTTCCACTACACGCTTAATTGAAGCGAGTAGACCACAGTTCAGGTAAGAAACTACAACCAGTACTCAGACTGCTTACTTTAGCATTCACCCAGTCAATGCATAGACAGCAAGGTTCAGGGATCAAGAAGTCTTCAATCTCCAAGCTAAATGTGTTAATGATGGAGCTGCAGAGCCAGGTTCTTGATTTGCCTGCTAACTTTCTGATCTTAGCTTTATTACGTGGGTTAGGGTTTGCTGCAACCAGTGTATTTTATAGCATACAGCTTGGAGCAACCTCCTGGGAGGGGAGGGATGTGACTTTGAATGGGCTAGACTGTGCAGGACGGAGAACCTAACCTCTTATTTCTTCAAACACTTCTCACCACAGGCATTACAGACAAGATAACCATCAGTTTGGTGATCTTTCTAAAAGGGTGGACCCTGCTCAGCTAGTTGCATGCCTCAGCAGAGTGCTATAAATCCAGAAGAGATGATCATTTAGTGCCTTGCCCTAACTCTGGTGTCCAAGCTGCAAAGAAAGCCATGAATTCAAGAGATTCCTGGCAAGAGGGAAAAGAGCCATTTAGCTTAACGGACAACACTGGCAAATGAATAAAGGGATATAAGTTTGTTATGAATGAATTTCAGAAGAAAATGAGAGAAGTTTCCTGCCATTACAACAGTGATGTCTGCGCAACAGGGGCCAAAAAGGAGCAAACCAATCCCGAACCCCCATGACCAAATCCAAACTACCTCCCCTCAGACACATTTAAGACTGAACTCTGGGAGCTTACGAACGGTTTGGTTTAGTGTAGGCAAGCCCTTGCAATCGTACTGTAAGAGAGAGCAAAGTAGGAATAATAAGGCATATTCGAATTGACAGGAATTTTTAACTGATGCACTATTTGAAATAAATAAATAATAACATGAACTTTACTTATGCACATATTCAACTTCCTTTCATTAAAAAAAAAAGTCCCACGTGTGTTTTGCTTTTTAACAGGTACATATGATAAAACTACTAAATAAGATTAGACATGAGGTAAAAACAGTTATATTAATGGACAGCTAAAGTCTCCGGCTCCAGCAAACACATCTAATAGTTCTTATCATTCTGTTTGTTACCACCCATGTAATAAATGTGTGGAATCAATTTTTCTAAAAAAATTAAAATGCTTTTATTAGTTTTGCCATTTTTTTCATCCTTTCAGCTTCCAAATGAACAATTAAAATCTACTGCATCCCTGTTGAGTTTTTAAAAAAATCTAGAAACATTTATATAGACTCAGTGAATAGCTTATTGTTCATTCTAACTGCAGTAGCCAGAAAAAGAGAGTATAGATTTGAAGGAGTAAATGGATTAACCCAACCACATTGACTGGTTTGCATTTATTTATAGTGTCAGCTAGAGACTAGAGCTTTATTTAAACAAAATCTAGGGCTGTGAATGAAAGAACAATGCATATTTTGCAATATAAAATATGTCCTAAATCAAATGAGAAGTTGTGAGCAAGGCCACAATGCTCCAGTAGGCACAGAAACCTTGCCAATTACCATTTAGGAAGGATGTGATCCTGAATTCTTTGTATTTTCAAAAGTGCCTTTGTAAGAAATCATTATAGTAACAGGAGGTAATGGCTTCTCTCAAGTTTTAGATTGTGTTACATCCCGACACTACTTTCTTTCAGTAAAGGTAAAGTTAGTCAACTCAAAAATCTAGAGTATAGCATCTCCCCAGGCCAAATTCAGATCATCACTCTCTCTCAAGGCCATTGATTTTAGTACAGTGACCTTTTTTTATGTCAAGCTGCAATTTTCATTTTCAGCTCCAACTTTGTCAACATCTTCCTCTCCCCACTAGGCCAAATACATCAGAATCTATAGAAAATTTAGGCAGGTTACTGACCCAGTTATAGCCAAAGGCATTCTTCATTCCTACACCTCTTAGATAAAGATGTAGGACTTGTCCAGCAAGTCTTTATGGTTGACTCCTTTTAGTGTCAAATTGAAAGCCTGAGAAAAGTCCTGTCAGAGTACATAACCCTTCCTGCTACCACTGCAGAGATATTCTTTACTGAGTATTTTGTAGATACTATTTACTGAATATTTTGTATTTATTTGTCCAGTTACATTTTAAATGTGGCAAAAAATGGTATCACACTGTAAGATTATCTAAGTAAATGCCTGAAAACCTCTCTATCATGCATAATTCATCAAAATCTGAAGGAAATGCTTCACTTGGTTCTCCTGTCCCCTTCTCTTCCCTGGCAAATATTTCTACCCACTTGTGGCCGGTCCCCTTCAACACACTTCTTTGGACTCTTACACTTAAAAGTTTCTGCCATTTAGTTCTTCAGGACTTTTGATCTTCTAACTATACAAAATTCAGGAACTATACTTATCATCAGAAACAAAAGTCAAAAGTGCTAAAAGTGCTTTTCAACACAGGCTTTTCAGAACTTCAGCCTTCCCTGAAGTACTTTGTTTACATAACATGCATTCAACACATTTGTAATTGTGTCAGAATTTCAAATAGAAGCTGCAAAGTAAAATATTTTCTGCAATTTGTAACCGAGTTTGGTTTGCTATTATTTTTATTCTAATTCTATCCTTATTTGCATATGCCTGTGTACATGAATTGTTTTGGGATCAGTTATTATCTTCTATATCCCAGAAAATATCCCAATGGAGGACTTGATACACACCACCGAATTCAGTGCAGTATTTGGCTGCAGCATGAGCAACATTCTCTGACTAATTTCACCACCTAAATATAAACCTTCTGTGAAGTCTGACAAGGATTAAAATGGACTTGAATTTGCTAATTTCAGTTTAAAGCAGGAGTAACAATGGAGGTGATTCAAGACTACTACCAGGACCAGAATCACAGTTACTTTACAGTGGCAGTTTTGACACCATGAAAAAGAGATGACTACGCACTCACAGACTGTGTGCACACTCATCATTGCTCAGCCTAACCCATCCACAAAAATGACTTTGTAATTTAACAAGAAGAAATCTGAAAGATGGTCAAAATTTACAAACCACATGGTATAACTCCTGAATCTGAATGTGGTATCAATACATCCTGAGAGAGAGAATTATTCTGCATTGCTACAGAATCAGTGATTCCTCATATCCTATTCTGCTGAATGACTGTGCTGTTTATTTTGTATTACTTGATTTTACTTCCCATGAACGGCCTTTGGAGGCACTGTTTCAGCTTCATTAACTTTCTACTACACCATAAATTACAAAGCAATTGCTATGGGCACTTTCTAGGGAGGAGAACATTTCAGAGGTACTACTTAACTACATTATGCAGGAAGATAAAGATTACCAATATCCATATCAACTGAAAATTCCGGGATTGAAATTACCATAAAAACAAAGATTTGAACACAAAGACAATAAATATTTAAATAAGCCTCAAAATCAGAATATGACTCCCTTCTGGGAAACTGATATTTCATGAAAACAAACACTAATCCATATCAGAACTGTTTTATGTATGTCCTTACAAAGCAATTCCTAAATTTCAAACACATACAGTATCCTCATCGTCAAGCTTTACCTTGCCTTCCTTGGTGTAAGCAAGTACTTTATCTTCTTCTTTTGGGTGAAAAACAAGAGTCTCCACAAAGAAAGTAATGGGTTGTTTCTGGAAAGTGGCTCCTTCATCCGTGCTTATGAAAAGGCTTTGGTCACGGTCATTGTGGGAAGAACTTACAAGAATTATCTGAAAGACAAAAATGACAGCATGTATTCAGGAGACTGTTTTCTCTAGAACAGACAACACAGCCTTATTTTTCTTGTGTAAATTCAGATTTTGTACACACCTTACCTATCAGAATTTTGTGGACAGCAAACTCAAAAGCATCTAAGAGATAAGGACTGCAAGATCCTATTAATCTTCCCTGACTAAACCTGTGAATGTTAAATTCTATAACTTCTCTTGCAATCACACCAAATTGATCATGCTCCTCATCTCTACTCAAAATGATTGCCTTAGATTTTCATCCTTGCGCAAGGTTCATGAGGCCACATGAGAAAACCTCCAGACTAAACAAAGAAGAATTAATACTAGCAATGACTCATTTTAACGTGTTCATATAAATACATCACTTGACCTAGTGAGACTGCCTTCATAAATACTAAATGTAAAAATAATCACTGCTATAGTTATACCAGAAGAATGACTCCAGAGAAAGAACTAGTTTATAACATCTCCTCATTGCTTCACCATTCTCCTCCTGATGACACATTTTGGATAAAATGGCAGTTCACTCTGATGCAGAAAAATATGCCAATCAACTATTTGAATTTCCTTCTCTGGTCCAGATAACATCTTGACTCAAACATAGCAATATCTTGAGTAGTCTCCTTGTGTGAAGTTCTTGTCAGGCTTTCGATAACAAAGAAATTCTCCTCATAATTTAATCAGAATTTCACTCTTTTCAACTTCTTCACCTTTTGCAGTTGGCCAACATGTTATAACATTTTTCTAAAACTGCCAACGTAAGGATCCATGTTTATTGTGTTTCCAGATCAAACAGGCCCAGTTTGCAGTCAAAAAGGTGCCTTTATCAACTGATAGCCTACAAACAAAACATGGATTTTCAAAGCCCAGCTGGGCTCTATTTGCCTTATACTTCAAAAACAACTGAAAAAATTAAATAAATCCCGAATGCAAAACACATTTAGAATATTCAGCAAATGATGCAAAAGACACTGCAGAATCCTGATCGTAGTGATACTGTGACTGTAAATTGCTTACAGAGATAAATGGCAATGAGTTCTGCAAACAGAATTACAATAACGTGAATACAGAGGAGGAAACAGACAAAACAGTAGAATTTTTATGTAGTGACTTTTTTAGAATAAAGATGAAGTTAAAAATTCGAAATTTCTGATGAATTACACAGATATCACGAATGGACTGAGCTTTTACAGCATTTGGTCTTGGGGGAAAAGCTGTAAATACAACATTTGTAGGTACTCTAATTTGACAGGTTACTTAAGCATGTGCACTTGTACTGGAAGGACACACACAGTTGCACTAATTTCTGCATAGCTTTCACGTACCTAAAATGGGGCACACATTGAAGAACATTGTTGAACAAGAGAGAGAACTGCACGTACTTCAGGGTGCACAGTCCACTGCTGAAACCCCACACTAGAGCACACATTAAGCCAAACTTAATTCTATTAGCTGTGTGACTAGGTCAGTAAGAAAAGCAAGACAATAGCCCATAACTTTGCTATGATCTTGTATTTTTTTAATGATATACTTTACCCAAGCGTAGGAAACTGTGTTATTTTTGCTGGAAAGCCTCTATAAATGACATCTTCACAAATGCCATCTCTTTTTCCTACTGTATCCAATGGCTTCCTGCCTCTTGGTAAACTCTTCAAGCAGTATCTGTTTAATTTATTATTGTATACACTTCAAGTATGCTGCTGGTGGCCTGGAGAGAGCATCCAAAGATTCTTGTAACTCATCATTTGGCAGGTTTTCTGCAGAGGGCAAAACACCAACCTAAAATTGAGCATGCTGTCATGCGCTGCCCTGTCCCTTTGCGTGCATTGCAAGGTGGAGTGAAGAAGCATTTATGCCCAGCACAGAGATTTGTACTTTCTTTGCCATGCTACAATCTGCTGTTCAGGCCCAAAACATCTAGTTTTTCTTGGAAGTAAATGAATACAAACTATCTGCATGTCGAGCAAGCTACATAGCACTCCATCCTGTTGGTTCCTGAACAGATGACGGGCAGAAGGACCTGGTCCTGTGCAAAAGGGAACTCCACAAGCAAGGCTGCAACATGAGCTCCACGATTCCTGTTGAAGCTCATTTCCAGGTATGTCCTCGCATTTGAATGCATGCACAAGGCTGGTTCAGAGACCCACGCTTATCTCATGGTGTGTACGAGTCCTTCCATGCTGTATCACTAGAAGCGGCATTGTAGTAATTCCCTATAGAAAGTTAATATCTTTGGATACAATCTTCTAGCCTAAATAACACTTTCTGTGAATATTATTATCTTCATTCTCTCCTGTTAATGTTTTTAAAATGTATGCAATCAAGACAACAAATCAGTATGGCATATACTCCAGAAAAAGGCATGAACTTCACTTGTACAGAACGGTAATCTCTGGACTACCAAGCTATTGTTCTGTTTTCTTTTTCTGGCCCAATAAATCTTACACTTCCAGAAATACCAAAATATTGGCTTCAGAATAATACAGGAATGAGGTTTATAAATTTGGGAGTGGTTTTCACTGTTAATGAGCCTTAAGTAGAGGCACGTCTAAGTTTCATAATGAGGACCCAAGAGCAAACTGCAGAGAACATCATACTAGAAACTGAAATCACAAGAAAACTGCTAGCTATAATGAAATGCAAACACACTGTGATATTTGCTAATGCTATCCTTCAAAAATATGATGTATCTTTCAGAGTTAAATCTATCAGAAAAAAACTTGCCTAAAGATTGTAGACATCCAAGCATATATGGCAGAGTCCCTAACTATGCTTCTAGTCGCACATATTATAATTCATGTAATGAAATGTTTTTGAATTTCACTCAGTGTTCTGATTTATATTTCAATAGTTTAAACTGATCATTATGTGCCAGACATACAGATTCGCTTCCCACAGCAAACACACTGGGTGCTCAGACTTGCCTGCTGGCTAACACTACTTACCAAAGAAAATATTCCAGAGTAAATATTGTACCACATTAAACGCTTTCCATAACAAGTTCTATTTACTTTGTAAGTGGAATAGCAAAACCTTCCTGCTAGCAACTGATGAAGGGATGCAACTGGGACATACTATCTGGAGAGCTGACTAACAGCAATTGCTGAGGGTTTAAACTCAAAATAAACAACTACTTGATTGAATAATCGTGTATCCAAAAACCAGAACAGATTTTAATCACATCTAAATTTCACTTAAGCTTCTTTTAAACAACTTTTTACAGAGCTTTTCTCCCCACCTCCCGTGACAGTCTTCTAATATTTTTTAGTAAATTGTAACTTTATATTATGTTGTTTATCCCTGACCTCACTTCTTAATCTCCCATAAGCTAAATAAACCACAACAATGCATGTGTATACACTCAGATCAGGTGTAAATCTATAACTTCCAGTAGTTAGTTAATATTTCAAGGAGATAAACTATCGCATGTATTATAAAGAAAATGAGTAAAAATAGCATATGTTATAGATCAACAGGGAGGAAAGCAAAACAGATTTCTAATAAAAATGAAAAATACTACACCATGCCAACATATGAATTAAAGCATTCCAAAAATAAAGAAACGCTATGCTTTTTCCTCATTTCATGAAAAGTTAGTGAGGCAGGAGGTAATATAAAAGACAAATAAATCTAAAAATAACACATTTAAATCCATTTATTTAATCTCTCTTTCAGGACTGATTGACAAATGTGCATGTCTAACCATTCTGTCTACTTGGTGGAATCACAATCGGAGCCCCAAAAGATAAAAAGACTCTGACAGCTTAGGCCACAGTAGCTTCCATATCATACTACTTCTGCCACTATGACCATGAAGGCTTGGAATAATCATAGTGATTACTGGGGAGCCTTAACTGTAGATCTGGCAGTAATTCAAAGCTACACTGTAATTTCAAGTGGCAATAAACACAGGATATTAGCATGCATCATTTGCACTGTGTCTGAAATATAAACCCCCTCCCCTCAGTTTAGGTCTAATCAAAATGTAAACTCAAGATAAATTTGATCTTAATCAGCACTTTCTCTAAAACTATGCAGTCTTCTAACATATTACAATTGTGCTGTCTCTTTCATCTTCAGCAATTGGTCTTAATTTTAATCCTAGCTTTTATTAGCCTTTCTGTTTCTCTAGCATTAAAAAAGAAAAAAATAAAAAGTCAAAACGTCCATCATGAATTTCTAGACTCATAGCATCTGACTTGCTACAGATTTCTGCAGTAAGTGGTGAGATGAAGAGACATACCATTTTTAAATTCTGTAATCCTGCATATAGTCACAAATCAAGACATTTCATATTCTTCAACACCCTAAACTGCCCTTGAAGGAAGAAACCTCCTCTGGGCCGCGTAAGAAATCAAAATAGAGAAACTCTTAATGAAGCACAGAGAAGCCAGGCACTGAGAGGCCAAGTGTGCCCAGGACTCACCTACACCTCTTCAGTTATGTCCAGTAGACTGAACTCCCACTGGATGTAGATGACTCGGCTGTGGCGATTCAATCCTAATGAGTACTGGACTCATTCCAGCAAAAACCTTAACGATGCAAACTTATGAGCCATCCCCACTAAGGTCAATTAATTTCCATTAAGAACACGTAATTTTAATACCCAAAGGCAGGTTCTTAGTTAAACTGGAGACAAGGCTGCTGGACACAGAGCAGCACCAAACTCCTAGTGATACATAAATCTACCATCACATAAACCTACATGCCTACATGAGTTTTGAAGATAAATACTCTTTGTGGCCATATTGCCAGTCTTGGGGCAGTATCCGTAGAGCTTCACAGGACTGCAGTCACACCCTCAACATTTTTCAGATCAAGTAACTAACTCATCTATTTTTCTTGTTTTTAAAATTTACAGTATTTATGTGTTATTGGATAAGCTTGGCTGATACAGAAATTACTCTAGCTCCTTGTCCCAATGGTAAATGAGATGTTTGAGATGTTGCTTCTCAGGTGACATTCATAAAACACACAAAGCGGACTGCCAAGGGTTATGATTTTTTTCTTGAATGGTGTGAAAGACCTGATAACTCAAGGGTGGCAAAGCTGCAAAGTGAAATATAGTCCACTTACTCTCATAGTGGTAAAAATCATATCAAAAGAATCAACTCAGCTTCATTCCAAGCAGAGAGTAAAATAAAATGCCTTCCAGATAGCAGTTTAAGCTTGCAGATTTTCCCAAAATTGTTTCTCATAGATGTTAGTTATTAGTGAATCTAATCACTGAAAATTAACAAGAGCTAGAAAACCAGTTTGTGTGTGCAACTGAATTGCATAAATACACACTGATGGAACACACATATATGTGAATGTACATACATCCCAGAATGGTATATTACTTTTCACAGTAAGCACTCACAGCTTTCACTAGAATTCATACTTACATTCTCTTGAAGAGCCCCTTTCAAGCTGTCATACAGATGCATTTCAAAACAGCAACTAGTCTCTATGAGAACCACCATAAGGGAAGGGAAAGTGGGAATGTTAAGGATTGCTCCCAAGAAACATGGGCTACACTGATCACATAATCTCAGGACACAATCAAAGGCCATATGAAGCAATCCTGGTGGGGCTAATGGAAAGTATGTATTACAGTTTCATCTCCGCTGTGTTGTGGTCAGCTCATTAATCATTTGCAATATCACAACCGAAGCTGTATTATTATTTATCTAGTACCAGCAACATGCTAGGCACTGTAGGATGTGGAGTGAATATTAAGAGTTTAGGACATTAAAATGAGCTGGTTACCAACTGGAGCGGTTGGTAACACATCAGACATGCTGTAAAGGGAATGAACATCAAAGTTAGAACCTTAAAAGAAAAATGTGCTCACAGCAACTGCATGGAGCACTGCAACTAGGCAAGAATGAAATTCTATAATCGGATAGTCAAAGAAAATAGTTGGCTTTTCTCTAGGGCACTCCCTACAGAGCAAGCCACTTTAAGTGTGGTTACATATCATAATAACGAATGCCCACAGAGAAAGAGCTACAAAAGTCTTGACTGATGTTGATGAGCAGCCTGAAAATCCTGCCTTGTTGCACCAGTTGCCGACCTGTACATATCTAAATCTGCCAGATCTCTATAACTTAACACCTCAAAGATGCTGACTACACCAGCTCTCTAGGGGGTACTAATTACAGTCCAATTCTTCAGTCTTCTTGTTTATAGAAGTGTCGGGTAGGATAAGCAAGCTGAGACATCAACTCTCCCTCCATGGGAACAAACCTCACCCATCTATAACCTGCTTGAATCAAAAAATTATTGTTACTTGACCAGCATGGCAGACCAAATTTGCATGAGGAATGCCCTGTTCAAAAACATTTCAGAGCAGTAACTGGTTCTTATTAAGCAAATTTGGTAATCCTGCAATATACTGAGAGATGTGAATATGCCAAAGGTCACAGCAATGGAAGAAACAGTACTCAACATCTTTACAGACAGTCCTTTCCTAACAGCAAATTTTTCTACTGTAATTTGTACCTATCAGAGCTAAGACCATATACATTGTTTATCTTCTGCAAAATATGTTGGTACTGCTATGAGCAAGTAGTTAATTAATAAGGAATATCTTTTATATACCCAGTGGATCTCTTGGCACAGGCTGAACTTACACTGAGAGGAAAAGAAGCTTTATTAGGTACCCAAGATTGGCAGAGGAATGTAATACTATTTGTTGCAGATACTGCTTTTTTTGTCTCTTAGTTTAAAGCAAAAACAGGAGAGTCCTTTTGTTTTCTGTCAGGTCCAATATTAGCCTGGCTATTGCTAATTCTTCAGCAAAAGCAATCATTTCACGTATGGTCTGTACAGTTCCTATCTCTAAAAAGAGCAAAACTTACTGTTGAGATGTTTTGTGGTATGATCATCATATTGATATCTTTACATATTCAAATGGTTTCATTTAAAATTATGCACTCCAGTATACCAGGAACTAGATCAGATAGTCTTTCCCAGTATGCTCTAAATCAGCAGCTTGAGTGGGGAACAACACTGGGGGAGGCATAGTGCCAATTCTTGTCACAGCAGGGGAATGTTCCCTAACCAGGTTTTATATTGCCCATAAAATAAGGACATTTTGCGTCACTGGGAGGAAAAAAAAAAAAAAAGGAGTTGGACTGCACAGCAGAAATGGGCAAGCTTCACTCTTTCTTACCAACACCCCCATAAACATTAGTATTTCCCAGGCAGAAAAGGCACACACTAAACTTTAGCTTGGGCATTCACAGACTAATCTAATTCACGAAGTAATTTTGCAGACATCCAATAAACCTGCAAATATTTTCTGCCTGAAGACATCACGTAACAAAAGTATAAAACAATGCTTCCCAAACAGGATAATGGATTCACAACAAATTACTACATATGTGTGTTGATCTAATTTAATGAAGAAACAGGTCAAACAATTCCTAGTTGGCAGCCATTAATTTGTCAGCAGCAAAAACTGCACAATGCGCAAAAAGAAGTCACATGGATGGTAATTAGTGGACAGGAAGAAAATATGAAAGAAAGGCAGGCAGTTGTGGTAGTTAAAAATATCAGTCATATGGGATTGATAAGGACCTCATCATCTTGTGTATTAGGTAAACCACTCGTGTGCCTGAATGATATTAAGGGTGTGCCTTTTGGTCTTTCATTATGAAATCATTTCTGTTCTGTTCTAAGGCTGCATAAGAATTTTCTGGGAAGACTAGAAAAGGGAGCTCTCAGACATTACTCTGGGGAATCTCACTTCGCATGCATTGTCCCCTCCAATCCAAACGCTCAACAGGCTCCTGGTGTTCTCGCAGCCAAACGCCATCCCATAATATTCCCAAGACGTCCCAAATACCAGCTGAGGCATCAATTCTATTACTCTCTCTCCCAATCCTATAGAGCCCTTTTCATGGAGATTAATGTACTTAACGACTCTGTTACAAATCATAAAGAATAAGTAGCATTCTCCAAACTTGGAGGTGTGTGTACATCTGCAAATACACACAGGTTCATGCAACCAGATGGGCTACATCCAAAGTTGCTGAAGTGGCTGGCTGAAATCATCAAGAGCTTTGAAAGGCTCCAGTAACTGAAAAAGGTTCCTGAAGACTGGAAGACAATAAACATCATGCCCATCTTAGCATTGCCAAGAAAGTCTCTCAGATGTGTCTCACAGTAATTTGATTTTTTTTTTTTTAGATATGTTCCCATATCTAAAGGGGTAGCTGGCACTGCGAAGTAAGTTATTCAAGTCCTTACCCTTCAGGAAGCACCTGGTCCCTTTTGAGAACTGCAGGGCTCTCCTTGGTAGAGATCTGGGTATAGTTAAAGATTGAACAAGTCTTCTCTCCTAGACCACAGGGGAAAACACAAACCTGGGAGAAAGAGTGCATTGGGCAAGCCTTTCATATGTAAGGCACAACTATTCAGGTGGCTTTGAAGGGGAAAACGGAAGGGGGAGAAGAAAGGGAGGCAGAACAGCAGAAGCAAGCGCTGGAAAAACAGTAATTATTTTTCACTTGAATTTGGCCATATCTCCATTATACAGGCTACAAAGCTTAATTATAAAAACTCTTGCTATTGAAATATTTCCCCTTTGATATCCAGTCCAAAAGGACTGGAAAAAAGCCCTTGAAAAGCAGAAAGGAAATGTCTTTTAAAGTAATTTTTGGTCCCATTAGGGTGAATCTCATTAATAGAAAAAGGACTTCACTGAAGAATAGAGCTTTTATATTCAGAAGCATACAGTACTGCTGTGTCTGATTCTAGCAGCACTGCAGATAATAAATCGTTCTCCATCAGGGCTTAGATTTTTGCAGTTGTAAAGTACTCATTTTATATTGAGGAAGGGTTTTAGTAAATGCACATACCTGGCACTCATTGCGCTAGTTTTCTCCAGGTGTACTTAGGATGGGTGTTGATTGGAGCTTTTGAAAGATAATGTATAAAGCAGTTTTTTTCTATTAAAAAGCATCATTTTGCCATAACTGAAATATATTGCTGAAAATTTCCACCAGAAGATTTACCAGCATGCTTCCTACAGGGAGTTAGGGCGTGAGAGTATTCCTTCTGGGGCTGTTCCACCTTATGTGGATACATAGAAAATACTTGTTGGGACAGAGACACAGACTTTGTTGATCAGTTTTCAGAGCATTTCCACATGTTGTTGCAGGAACAACTCATGGTATCTTCCCAGTTGAATGCTGTGATTACTAAACCTTAGGCAATTCTGTACTTGTTCTCATATATGAGAGAGAAAAGGCTGCACATCGGCAAAACCAAGGCAGAAATACAAACAATGTTCTTGCGCTCATTTGCCAGTTTGTAAAATTTAAGGGCAAGGGCTATTGTTTCTATGTTTGTTCCCAAGCACGCTATTTTGGCTCTTTTCCAGAACATTTTAATGAAAAGTTGAAAAGTAAATAGGAAAGTAAATGAAATGAATGCACAAACTTTCTACTAATCCCCTTTCTCTCACTTTTACTAACATTTAAACTTCATGAAAAATTTGTAATTAATCCAAGGGATTATTTTTTTTTAACATAATATTTTAATGAAAATGAGAAGTTGGAGAGGTCGGATACTGGCAGTATGTTTACAGACACAAAAGGCAGCTAGGAAGATTACAGTAGCTTTCTCTCTTGGCAAGAATATGGCTAGAGATTCAGCTATGAATTATGGCTGATACTGAAAAAGGTGATATCGTTATTTCTTGTTCTATGACAGACAGCTACACAGAGCTCTAAAAACATCAGACCGAGATTTGTCTTGGGGTATCAATTCTGTTCTCAGCCAGCCGGAACTCTGCAAACTGACCGTTTTGCAGACACGGGGACTGACCCCATCTAAAGAAGAATTCAAATGAAACATTGGTTTTACCACCATGTTGGCACTTACAAGATTTTGTAGTAGCTCTTGAGGCTGTAACACACATTTCTTCTGAGAATTAACATATATCACTGTTTCTCTACATTTCACATCAATACCAACAGGATGGGAATAAAAATCTGTGTGTGCTTCCAGGTGGCGTTAAAGGTGAAATGGTGAAACCACATCACCAGAGAAATTCAGGAAAGGGAACAAAATACTGAAGAAGACATGTCAGAAGAACAGGTGCATTTCAACAATTCATTGGAGGAAAAAACATCTCTGCCATTCTCCTCATTCTCAATACTGTTAACATTTTGATTTCATTAGCAGAAAGTACCAGATACCATACAAGCCACGGGATTGTCTCAAGCATATTGAAAGTATATATGGGGTTACTGGAAGCAGCCCCATATTAGCAAAAGGAATTTTAGCCGTAAAAAAAGTAAATACTCCCTCACACAGCCCACTCCCCAGTGCTGCTAGTGAAATAAGTATTAATCATGAAAAAATGTTCATAGTGATAATAGGAGTTGTTCTTACTTATGAACAAAGTCACCTATTGCAATGCAACTTGAGACTTTCATTTTAAAGGACCAACCACTTTCAATGACTGAATAATAAATCTCATCCCTTTACTGTGTATTAAGACCGCACTATACTGATATTTCTAGTGGTCTCATTACCTAAGAGCTAACTTTCATGAAGGAAGAATGCCTTGTCATCCAGGGCTGATTTCTAATCTCACCTGTGCAGATGTGTATGCTTTGGTCAAATCTGCTGGTCAGCTGGCACAGACACACAGAGCAAACAGAACACAGACCTGTAAGTCTTCGCATCTGAACAGGCAATCTTAAATAATCTGGGTTAGACAGAAAGGACAAAAATAATTCATCTCAGTTGGTAATTAGGTATTGTTCTGGGAGACATAGTTCCAGTGTTTGATAGACTGAGATGGATGCCGTCCAGGCGTTGCATTAGAATATAGCTCTTTGACTTGGAAGTTGCATGTTTTTGCAGTCTTACCCTCTCTTAGGAACATTTTCTTATTTCTAGGTAAGAACTTCATTTCATCTCACTGTTCTTTCCTCTCTCTTGCCTATGCTCCTTATAGCATCTGTTGTGCTAAGGGACAGGCTATGTGGCTACTGGGAGTTATTTGTCCAGTTTAACTCCTAGAATGCTGAAGGGAATAATACAAACATATAGGTAGGAAGCAACTTTTGGAGGTCATCCAGTCCAACCTCCTTCTCCAGGCGACATCAAGTAGAGCACACGGGTCACGACCACGTTCCTTCCCGTCCTGAATATCTCTAGGTATGGAGATCTCACAGTCTGGATGGCCTGTTTCAGTGTTCAACCACCCTCATCATAATAACTTGTTTGCTTGTAAGCCATTGGAGTTTCCTGTGTTCCAGCTGCTGTCATTGACTCTACCTCCAGTTCGCACCACTGAGAAAAGTCTGACTCCAGCTTCACACATGGCCAGTTTTAGACAGCAATAAGGTCTCCCTCGAGCCTTGTTAGGGCTGAACAAGCCCAGCTCCTTCAGCCTCTCCTTGTGTCTCTTGTGCTCCTGCTCCAAGCTCTGGATCTAGCTGCCCTTCCACTGGGCCTCCTATGGTATGTCAATGCCTTTCTTGTCCTGGAGAGCCCAAAACTGGAGGATCGATTCCAGATCCAACCACAGAATTCCTGAATAGAGGGGAAGGATCACTTCCCCTGGACCTGCTGGGTACACTCTTTCCAGACTATGCAGTTGGCTTGCTTTGTTGCAAAAGCACACTGCTCTGCCCTCGGGCGTTCAACGAGGAACCCCAGACCTTTCCTGCAAAGCTACTTTCTAGTCAGTCATCCCCATTTGTACAGTTGCTGGAGTTATTCTACCCCAGATGGAGGATTATTTTTTGTATTTGCTGTTGTTGAACTTCACATTTCCTAATGGCTCGTTTCTCCAGCCTGCACAGCAATTGTGACTCTCAAAATATGCGTACATGAAGATACCTAACAATTGCTGTTGTCTCAACAATGGCTATCTCATTATACCCCACAAATGCTGCTGCCTGTACAACCCAGAGAGAAGGGCAAGCACTGAAGCTGTAGATTGCCCTCTGGATTTTTCAGAGGTTTCTATCTAACTTGTTGGAGAAAGCCAGATGTCTAGGTAAAGCGGGGTCTATTGCCCCAAGTAGTCCAAGCCCCTAATAATTTGATGAGGCAGGATCTCAGATTCCTAAGTCAGAAAGATGAGATTCCACCCTTGATTTTCTAGCATCAGTTATAATAATTATGAATGTTTAATTGCTCATCTGTGTTCTGGAGTACATTCAATGTAGAGTACATACTCTACATTCTAGAGTACAATCCTCTGATTTGTTTCAAAATTTGGGGGTTTTTATGTTTTTTTTCCTGTTGGTATTAGCCTTGCAAACATCATAGTGTGTTTTCTTATGTTGATAAAATCCTTTCCAGTGTAACTTTCCAGGACACCTTATCCTTCACCTCTTATGTTTTAATCTGTTGCAGCCCTGGACCACAGCTCGACACTGATAAAAAGTGTAAGAAGATTTACGGTCTTTTATATCAATTGTATTTGAGGTAATGCTCCTAGAAACTTGTAAGTGCCATCAAACTCACTGTAATACAACACAGCTAACTGGGTGGAGGCTGGGTGATGCGAGTTAGCCACAAAGTATGAGACATAAAAAAAGAAACACTACAAGGTATGAAGAGCCTCTTTCACATAATTAAAAGTTAATTAAAAACTCTCAGTGTAACTTACATCCAGAAAAAATGGCCTTTTGTCATTTCTACAAGTGAGTTTCCTGAAAGAAGCACTCATCTGAGACTGCAGCCCATTCCAGAAAAGTAAATAGAAATCACACAATAATCAACAGCCCGTCCCAGGTGGCATACTAATTTACTAACAGTTCTTGATAATTTATTGCAAGTTAAACAGTTCAGTGACAGGCGGGGCAGGGGGCAAGG
>Ga0065711_1037093_pt1 | contig 20209 bp, 8 predicted proteins | sample Hoacrofraction12_FD_59098 | JGI IMG/M metagenome (GOLD analysis project Ga0065711, IMG submission 59098) | Hoatzin crop microbial communities from Cojedes, Venezuela - Epithelial fraction 12 v2 (version 2) | ecosystem: Host-associated > Birds > Digestive system > Esophagus > Crop | place... | reverse complement strand
CCCCCCATTTTGACAATTAAACACACTTAATACCTCAGCATCACTAAAGGGAAAGGTTAGGTAAGGTGAGTGCAGGATCAGGCCCCAAACAAAATATCTCAATTTTTAAAACATTTTCTAAGAGCTAACTGCAGAGAGAGAGGTTACATTAGCCAATATGGATCCTCAATTGAGAGCAAGAAGATGTAATGATACTTTTGATAGAACAGAGTATCAGTGAAACTACTGTTGTCGGGGGCATCCTTCCATCAAATGTATCCATTTATCCCCATAGAATTCTACTGATAATATTCATCTTCTGCCTTCACATTCACTCACATAAACGTAGGTACATGTCCAGAGATTTCAGTAACCGACTGTGCTATATAGCCATCGCCCTTTATATTAGTATGAAAATGTAAGTAGGTCACAAAGTCATCGGGATTACAAGTGCATTCACCTCTAGGTCAACATTGTCATACCAAAGCATATAAACCTGGCACATATATTAAAAGTCTTCTGGAGCTCTTGCAGCTTCATACCCTTGTGAAGTTTTAAATGTACTTCTGAGTGATGTAAAATAAAAAAGAGAAATGTTCTTAGAAACCCTGCAAGCCTGCCTAACAGTACATTCTCTTACAGATTTGTTTCTCGTGATGTTTGCTCTGAACAAAATAAAATATAGGAATGTATATGTGCTTTTGTACACTTCTTCTCACAAATATGACATTTTCCTGCTAGCTTTCTACCAGAAAGGAGAATTGAAAGCTCAAGCATACATTTCTTATTTCTGTAGGAGATTCATGTTCATTTGCCAGAGAAAAAGAAACAACAACAATAAAAAAGGTCTAAGACAATTGAGAAAATTATAGAGCTTACTGCCTACGTGTTCAGAAACAGTGAAGTAGTATATTTGTGCTTTTCAAGGCATTCCGACACTTTCAAGTCAGTGTTGCATTCTCTAATTACACATAATAAACAGGTAGTGGAATGGCCCAGAGTGAGGCTTGAGAGTCTGAGTCCACGTACAGCACAGCAACGCTCATAAAGAGGCTTTATAGTAACAGAGGAGGAGACAATTAAGAGCGGCATCAGTGATGCTGCAGTTTTAGCATATGTTCAACACCGGCTGCTTAGAAGGGAGGAGTTAAATCACCAGAGACCTACAGTGGTTCTGATACGATTAAACACAAATTGTTCTGCTTTATTTTTCCAATTATCTTGTAGGTAAAAGGAAAAGACTGTGTAAGCTTGTAATGTCTGAATCTGCAGCTCTTTCTACCGCAGCTACTGATGAAAATCATTACTCCTGTATGAATGGCGAGGTCTGATTTTATGGTTGTTTACAGTCATGAAGCTCACGTGCAAATAGCTAATCAAGGTGCCAGGCAGCAAAGACTCAGGCAAAATGTTTGACAGTTCCGTTAAAGTATCTGGTCTATCACTGGGGAGACTCTTCTGTTATACTGGTTATTTCTATGAGCAATTTACCTAATATCAGTGGTATCACTTCATAATGTTGTCCGTTAGGAAACAATTAATGCTAACCTGCTGGCCCTCAGTGTCTCCACTTGGTAGTACAAGGTGTACAAAACTGTTAGGGACTGAGTTGTTAAGGCACGTTTTATGGAGCTAAAACAACACCTAGGGAATGACTCCCAGCTGTGCTCCTGCCATTTGACAGCAGTATTGTTGAGTACTGCAGTGGGTAATCAGGGTCTTGAAATGTACAAAGCTCGCTCTGCAGCTGTAAAAGGCCTAGTTTTGCACTAAATTACTCTTTGCTTGGGTTTTGGGGGAATTATGGAACTTAAGGTGGGTCTGATTCTCTCACCTTAAATTAGGTATTTTACTTGGGTCTGGTGGGTAAAAGTAAGAGGCAACAGGGCTGGTTTCATTTATTGAAAGCCTGGAAAAAAATCACTAGTGTAGCAGATAAGAGGAGTGCAGTTTAAAGACACTTTTGTATGCCCATCCAAGGTGGGCAGGTTATGTTCCCCCGGTTGGAATAGCCTCTAGGCACCCACAAATTGCACTTGCTTACAAAGGCTGCAACAAGTGACTGAAACATGCTGCTTACTACGGTGATCTCACACTGCACTTCCTTTGGTCCTCCAGGCAGCAGAACCCAGAGGCCCTCTGCTTGAAACACGCTCTCGGAGAAGGGAGTGGAGGATCTGTGCTTATGCCTTTGTAGGAAAACAATTGCTTTCTGATCTGGTGGTTTATTTAGGAGAGCTCAAATCTTCATTATTTCATTCCAACAAGGTCCATCTTGAGAACAGTTTATACTGCTTGGCTGGTGCATGTTGATTGCTTCGAACCAAAGAATGTTATAGCATAAATGAGCCTGTGATCTTCCTAAAGTCTTCTACTTTTTTTGGAGTATTTTTTGGGCCAGCGAATGAAAACATGAAGGGGTACAGATTTGTGGATGAACAGTTAAGATACTAATTTCAAAGGAGGTACCACAGTCTTTGTTCTCTTTCCCTCTTCCCTGTTGCTTCCTTTGTGTATCCTACCACAGGTTTGGCTAGTAATTCCTAAGTGCCTGACTACCTTTATCACGGTGTACCAACCTTGGGCAGGCAGATGTTTAGATGCTGTTCTCTGTACATTAGTTCCTATCCCTGAAAAAGAGTGATCTTATTTCGGTACATCATGACAATGTTGATAGGAGGAGGAACCTGCAAATTTCCTGTGTACCTACGTAGATTAGATTAATGGTCTACAGAATTACTCATATTTGGTTTGAAGTTAGAAGCCTCTCTTTTAACTAATAACATATTTAAAATAACAGGAAAAAAACAACAAACAAAAAACCAAGGAAAGCTTCTGAAGAATGTTTGAAACATGCAGTTAAGCTAATAAACATAAAGCTAGGAAACTTTAGGAGCTGCAATCTTCTTTCCAGGTAAGAACTTGAAATACTTAGAGAGAAGGAATACCAAGAAGAAGGTTCAGTCACTTTATCCACAGAGGGTAGTTGCCATCCAATAGGTATACTACATATTTCATTCTTCTTAAGTCATCAGAATAAAGCCATTTATAACTGTTATTTCTTCCTGAGGTACAGCTTGCTAAGCAGACCATTGCCAGTTTCCAAGTCAGAAAGTAATTGCATTTCTGAATGTGATCAAGTATTGTCTTCAGAAAAGAAGCTTAAAGAATATCATCTTTTGTGTTTAAAATCTTTCTTATTATACATTCTAGGTCTCTTTCTTCTGTATTTGTTTGTCTTATGAGTTCAGCGATAGGGTCATAATTACACTTGGCAAAAAAATTAATTTTCATTGTGATAATTCTAAAGCTTACTTTGTGTCTGCTTTGGTTAGGGTTTTAAGAACACCTGAAGATTAATTTTGTTCAAATACCATTTTTCACAATTTCTTTTCCTTCTCTCTGTATTACTAGAACAATAATATAAAAACAGATTTGATATTTCATATCAATTCATCTGTTCATTTTTTATGTGTTCATGAAGGTCCCATTTATATTTATTGGTTATTTATGAAATGGTTTTGCAGTAATAAATACTATTTTTTCTACCTCACTTCTCCTATAATTCCTCCATGCCCTTCTGAATCTAGAAGTGATTCACTGAAATCAATGGTAGCACTAGCAATGATGTCACTAGGACAGACTTTTGTTCAGAGTAGTGGGAATGAAAATTTTCATAGCTTTTGGATGAAGAGTGAAATGCGTATAAAAACCAAACCAGAAAAAAAAAAAATAAAAAAAACAAAAAACAAAAAAACAAACCAAAATAAAGCCGCAAAAAACTATGTCATGCTGTTCTCTGTGATAATGACAGAAAACCTGGATTTGGTGCCTCACAAACCCCTTTTCTGTCTGATATTGCTAGCCTTTATCAATGTAAAGTAATGTTGTGATGCACTCATGTGTAACAGAGTAAATAGCCTATCTCTCAGATTTATTATCTCCTGCTCTGCCATGCTGTTGTGGCCAAATGCAATTCCTCCCTCTGGTCAATATAAAATATACTGAGCTTGCAGCAACAAGCTAATGAAATTAGGGTTGGATGAATACTTGTAGAAAAGCCTGTAGAAGGACTTGGCTTAATAACACGTGTCAAATCTTTAGCTTTCTCTATTAGTATTGAAGAGTTCAGCAGTTTAATTGTATTTGTTACTACATATAGAGAACTACAGTATATAAAGTAAATCAGGCTATTCTTTGAGACTCCTATACTAAGAAGGTGCAAGCAGTTCGTACATATATTTAAACATAAGATTTTACAAGATGGTTGGGGCTGGGAATGGGAAGGGTATAAATCTGACCATCTCAGGCCTGACTAGGGTGTTTTATACTTCATCATTTTGGATGTGTATGAACACTGTCTAGAAACCAGAATTTCTGCCAGATTGACCATGATAGAGAAGTGTTGTGGTGGGTTAACTTTGACAGGCTGCGAGATGCCTACCATACCTCTCTCTCACTCCTCTTCTTCAGCAGGACATGGGGAGAAAATAACATGAAAAGGCTCATGGGTCAAGATAAGACCTTGAGATTGCTCACCAAATACAAAGAAAGACAGTCAAAACAAACTTTTTCCCAGGCTCAGCTTCACGTCTACCTCCATGCCTCTAAGTGGCACAGGAGGATGGGAGTAGGGGTTGCAGTCAGTCCATAATGCTTCATCTTATCCTTTCCTTCCTCTTCATGCTCTTCCTCTGCTCAAACATGGGGTCCCTCTCAGGAGGTAAGTCCTCATGAACTTCTCTAATGTGGGTCCTTCCCATGGGCTGCATTTCAAGAAGTGCTCCAGCGTGAGTCCCCCATGGCGCAGATTTCCTGCCAGAAAACCTGCTTTTGCATGGGCTTCTCTCCACAGGCTGCAGCCTCCCTCAGAGCATATCCATCTGCTCTGGTGTGGCGTCTGCCATGGGCTGCAGTGCGGATACCTGCTCCACCGAGGACCTCCGTGGGCTAAATGGGGACAACCTGATTCACCATGGTCTTCTCCGGTGGTTGCAGGGGAATCTCTGCTCTGGGACCTGGAGTACCTCCTCCTCTTCCTCCTGCTTCACTGACCTTAGTGTCTGCAGGGTTGTTTCTCTCACATTTTTTCACAGATGTTGCACAGCACTTGTTGTTTTCTCTTCACTATATTGTCACAGAGGTGCCACAAGTGTCGCTGATGGGCTCAGCTTTGGGCAGTGGTGGGTCCGTCCTGGAGCCGGCGAGAACTGACTTCATCCGACATGGGGCAGCTCCCAGTCTCTTCTCTCAGAGGCCACTCCTTCAGAGGCCACTCCTGCAGCCCTTCTCATTACAGAAACCTTGACAAATGAACCAAATACAAGGGCATGCAGTGAAATGTAGTATTTGTAAGTATATTGCTTTTCCAGTCTGAAGAACGCAGATATACAGACAGTTCTGTTTTAATATGTTTAGTATGCGCTGACTTAAGAAGTTTCTGTTAGAATGTATCTGGAGATGGTCTCTGACTCCAAAACTACAGTGGTAGCTGTCATGGTATGGTATGGGATAGAGTTAGACAAGATAAGACTTCTAAATCGTGGAAGATGTGTTGAAAGCTTTTTTCTTCCATACATTAGAAAAAGCCCCTGTAAGTTTCTGCAGCCCCAAAAGTTTTCCTCAGCTAAAAGCAGTTGACCTGATGAAATTTGTCTTCACTAGGACATTGTATCAAATACTGTGTGATCTCTGATTAAATCTTTTCTCCCAAGTCATTCAGAAAAGTGTTCTCCAAAGGAGATTTTCTGATATCTTATAATAAATGAACATACAAAGCAGTTTTTCTATGAATGAGGTCCTAGTTTCTATGCAAATTCTTATTTCATAAGGCTTACGGGAATTTAGTAACCTCCATGTATATGTGAAATGTATTTTAGAATGGCCAATGGGTTAAAAATATTTTTTTTCTAGGAAATGCCTGAAACATATCCCCTCCACAAACACACATTAACAGACTGATTACAGAAGGCTTTTTTCCATAGAAATCCAGGCTAAAAACATAGTTATAAGAGAAAAAGTAAAAGTAGCAATCATGTAATGAATAGAAAAGCAAAGAACTTGATAGCAATAAGTACAAATCAGCAATTAGGAAATTCAGGTAATTGAAATTATTATCAAGAGTCAAGAAATCCTTCAGAATTTGAATTAAATCCTGAATTGTGGATTTGTACTCCAAAGCAAATTAAATGGACTTGGTATAGAATACCATACCCACAACCAGTACACCTTATGCAGACCATGAGACTGGAGATTTAAAACTGTAATGCCTCTATAACATATTTGTATTATTTTCTGCTGTCATTGTTATCCTTCTCATGAAAACAAATTCATATTGTTCATTGTCTCTTTATGTTGCAATCTTCATTAGAATTAGGTGCCACTATTTAAATCCTTCATATATTTTGCGCAAGGTAATGGGCAAGCGTACAAAGCTGACTTTTTCAGGGCTAAATTGATTTGTGCACCCTCCCTAGCAGTTCAGCCTCTCTGACCTGAGAGAGAGGTGGAAATCAAGAAAAGAAGAAAAAGATCAGCACACAGAGTAACACAAATGTTACTCCAGTGCAGTATGGAGTTGTGTTTTACAGCCTCTGCTAGCCATTTGAATGCCAAATTCAGTTTGGAACAAAAATTGTTATGCCATTTCCTGATCCCGTTGCAGAATTCCATGCTTTAACAGGAAAGAATGCTGTGGACTGATATGTTTTGGCGTTTAATGAAACATGCAAAGCCTTGCAGCTTAGTTTCGTGGTTCAAATCTAACTGAGGATTGAGGAGTGAAGTTTGATTAAAATCCAATGAATCTTCAGAGGTGAAATGAGTTTGGCATATGCAAAGCAGGTTTTAGACGATGAGTATTAAAACTGAAAGACGTTTACATAATTTTCAATGATGCACACCTTTACTCGCTGTTTAAAAAACAGGCTTCGTTATGAACACACATTCTGATCCCTAGTACAAATGGGAATAAGTTTTGAACCAAGCAAAAAGCAAGATACAGCTCAAAATTATTCTGTCGGGCAAACATGTCTGATATTATTGAAGTGTCTTGAGTATAAAAATTGGCTGAGAAGCTCACAAAAACTGGCTGATATCTCAAGGTGATTTGGATCTTCCATACCTGACCTTTCTCATTTTTGTCTAGAATGAAAAATGCAAAGTTGTGCGAATTTTCCCTCTGATGCCTTCAGAAGTGTAAATTGGCTGCTTGTCTCACGTGGTCTACCTGTACAGTCATTTAAAATTTAATCTCATTTTTCTTCAGAGGCTGAGCCTGGTTGCATGTCCAAAATTATAATTTTAAGTAAGACCCCAATATTATAATCTGTCGAATGAGTGCACTTCCCTGGGATATGCACACGTGCTGTAGTACATGAGACTGAGCCATTGAATTTGAGGATTAGGTCTCAGATTAAACAAGTGAAAAATATTATGCGAGTGAATCTTATGGTTCTTATCCCAAGTTTTGTGATATTTCACTCTCCTTTTTGGTAGAACCGCAAGTGTTGGACACTAGAGGTTGATCAGCTCAAGATTACTTTTGAAGAAAACTTTAGCCCTTACTATTGCAGAAAAGGGATGGAAAGAGGAGACAACTAAAACCTGAATGTATACCAAATAAACCCTCTATTATTTTTATAGCAGGCCAAGCTGGGCGAGAGCAATGATCTTCTCCAGGGTAGGAAGGCTCTACAGAGGGATCTGGACAGGTTGGATCATTGGGCCAAGGCCAGTTGTATGAGGTTCAACAAGGCCAAGTGTCGAATCCTGAATTTGGGTTAAAACAACCCCAATGCAATGCTACAGGCTTCGGGAAGAGTGCCTGGAAAGCTGCCCAGTGGAAACGGACCTTGGGGTGTTGGTCAACAGCCGGCTGAACGTGAGCCAGCAGTGTGCCCAGGTGGCCAAGAAGGCCAACGGCATCCTGGCTTGGGTCAGCAATAGTGTGGCCAGCAGGAGCAAGGCAGCGATCATGCCCCTGTACTCGGCACTGGTGAGGCTGCACCTCAAATACCATGTTTCCTTTTGGGTCCCTCAGTATAAGAAAGACATTGAGTTGTTGGAGCATGTCCAGAGAAGAGCAACAAAGCTGGTGAAGTGTCTGGAGCACTAGTCTTATGAGGAGCAGCTGAGGGAATTGGTTTGTTTAGCCTGGAGAAACGGAGGCTGAGGGAGATCTTATCACTCTCTACAACTGCCTGAAAGGAGGTTGTAGTGAGGTGGGTCTTGGTCTCTTCTCCCAAGTAACTAGGGATAGGACAACAAGCAATGGCCTCAAGTTGCATCAGAGGAGGTTTAGATTGGATGTTAGGAAAAATTTTTTTACTGAAAGAGTGGTCAGGTATTGGAACAGGCTGCACAGGACAGTGGTGGAGTCACCATCCCTGGAGGTGTTCAAAAAACATGGCACTTCAGGACACGGTTTTTCAGGCATGGTGGTGTTGGGTTGATGGTTGAACTTGATGATCTTTTTCAAACTTAATGATTCTATGGTTGAAGGTCTTTTTCAAACTTAATGATTCTATGGTTCTATTTTTTTTTTTTAAGTCAGCTCCAAGGAATTAAAGATGCAGTATCTGTTGTAATTTTGCATGCTTACGAATTATCAAAACTTGCAAAAATACTTAAATATACAGTTTACTGACAAAGCTGATGTAATGATCATAATGGACCAGAATTATGTGCAATACTACAAGTCAGCGCCAGGGTGTCATGAGGGCCAGTGGCTTCCTGCAGGCTTTGATCAGGGACAGAGCAGGGCCATACAGCCGGGGCCTGTCCCACCACATTCCACTCAGGAGGGCAGCCAGAGGGCAAGCTGTGGTCCCCAGCTGCAGGCATCAGGCATGTTCATGGGGATGGGGACAGGACAAAGACAGGGCAGGACGTCAGCCTACAGGGAGTTTAACTTCTGCCTTCAAGTATTGTCTTGCCTGTTTATACCAAAGTTCGTGACTTTTCTACCTGCATTCTCAAATGTCATCCCACATCTGGACTTTTCAACAGGCTTCATCAATTTTCTTTAAATGATGATTCAGTCCTCCTTAATATTGGCAGTGCCTTCCAATTTTGCTAGCCAAAAGTTTCGACTAACGCCTTTCTACTTCTTATGTCTAGGTCATTGTTAAACAAAGTGAAACCAGTCTCAGACTGGTGGCTGAAGAATACAAGTAGCAGTCCTTCTCCAGTCTGATTCACCTCACTTAATATAAGCTATTGCAGTATCTTCTTTAACCACCTCTTTACTGGTTTACTATTCTTGTATTAATGTTCATCATCTCCTCCTTGAGCAGTAATTTCCTGTGGGAAACCATATCTAGTGATTGGGGGGGGGGAGTGTTGTTTTTTTCTTATTTTTTTAAATCTGTGTGTACTAAATCCACTGCATTAAATTATCTAAGATATCAATGTCTAAAAAAATATAGCTATTAGATTAGGCTGACACCTTTGTTAAAACCATGTGGATAATTTACTCACTTTCCTTTGTCTCTATGTGCTTAATTATTCTTTCTTTCCAGAACTGTTATAATACTTTACAAAGCATTTAAGTCAAATTTAGAGTCCTGTAATTGCAGGGATCACCTTTATTTTCCCTTTTTGTGTAGCCCATTATGTTTGCTGTTCTTCAGGCAGAGTATTACTACTTGAATTTACAGATTCATTAAAAATCCCTCCTACTGAATTTCCATCAGTTATGCATAACTGTTACCACCCCATCCTCTGCTACCTCAGATTAGTTTCTGTTTCAGCATTGTTTAGAGTTTGTCTTTTAAGAGTGTTCTTTGAATTGTAGGTCCAGCATTGCATTTAGAACAGAGGACACCTAAGGAGGGAGCCACCTTACTAAGCAGAGCAACATCTTTGCCAACACTCTCGACGCAACAGTGAGAGTGGGTTAAACTAGGAACAACAGGGGAGGGACATGACCAACAGTTAAGTGAAGAAGTAATGGATCAGATTGGAAAATAAAAGGTGAACAGTGAAGTGGATGAAGGAAACTTTGTAATCAGCAAAATGGTGCTGAAAGGGCCCCATTTCAAGCACATGCGCATTAAAAAGCACAGAGAGGACAGCACGATGCATAAGCTTCAAAAACCTGTGAAATCAGCATGACTGAGTGCCTCTCTGAAGAATCTACCGTTGTGTAGAGAAGTATTCGGGGGTCCAGGTGGACACCAAGTTGTCCATGCTGCACTCATGGTAAAGAAAGTCAGTAGCCTCCTGGGCTGCATTAGGTAGAGTATTGCTGGCAGTTCAAGGGAGATGATCTTTCCCCTTTGCTCAGCCCTGGTGATACACATCTGGGTTGAGGCCAGCCAAGGTCCTGAATAATATTAAGGAACTGGACGATCTGACATATAAGGGGAGGCTGAGAAAAGTGGGACTGTTAAGCCTGGAGAAAAAAAGGCTCAGGAGGATCGCATCAATGTATAAAAACACCTATCGAACAAGCAACAAAGACAGAGCCAGACTCTTCTCAGTGATGCCCAGTGACAGGACAAGAATCAACAGGCATAAACCGAAACACAGGAAACTTCTGTTAAATGTAAGAAAAAGACTTATTTACTGTGAGGGTGGTAAAACACTGGAACAAATTTCCTAAAGAAATTATGGAGCTTCCATTCCTGGAGACATTCAAAACATGACTGCACACAACTCTGGGCAACCTGCTCTATCTGACCCTGTTCTGTGCACTGGGTTGGACTAGATATTCAGAGGTCTTTACAACCTCAAGTATTCTAAAAGCCAATTCTGTGATCTCTTATTAAACTGACTGGTGTGTTTGGGAGAAATCTGAAAAGCTTTCAGGCACAAAAGCCCTCTTAAACAATCAAGGCTATAGCAAAATGTCATATAAACCACAGGACTATTTTGTAAGTAAGTCACCATACAAATAGCTATAAATTTATAAATGTCAGCTACAATTGTCAATTTACAAAGCAAGTACAATTAAAACAAAATTTTAATTCACTCAGAAAGCACTGTAAATAGCCGACAATATTATAAGTGGCATTTGAAAAGCCATCCACAATTGTAAACAAAAAATATTATAAGTCAAACCAACTGGTGTTTTTCTTCTAACTTTTTCCTCTTTTTTTATTTTATTTGGTTTCTGTTCATACTTAAACATACGGCTCCAGTGGAAAAGTGACATTTCTATAATTTGACACATATAGAAACATGACTTTTTCTGATCTTTTCTGAGATGAATCTAAGCTTGTGTGACATGGCTGCTATATGTAGTGTATGTCACATGGGTGGTGCAAAGCTGTAAGAAGAATCTCAGTGCTGCTCCAAGTGCTTCAGATCCCTTTCAGTAAACAGTCAGGGCTCTGGCTGTTTGAATTAACTTTGAATTAACAGCTGACTGGTCTTCAGATGCTGAAGCAGTCATCTCCAGACCGCAGTCAAGGCAATACAGGTATTTGTACTGGCTTTAAAATTATCCACTCCTTGAACCTCTATAAGGTTGTACCAAGCACAGTTTTTTCCCTGTAAGATCAGCTATATCACATAAGCATTTATTTGTCTTGACCTCCACAACCTCTGTCTCCAGTCCCTCTGTGAGGTGAAAATCCACCTTCGAGCAGTTGTGGCTGGATCCACAAAAAATACTTTCGTGAGTGAGTCTTGCCTAAATTTCATTTCAGGAGGGTAAGTCCCAAAACTCCTAAGAAAGGCAGCTGAGCTGCCCTGAAACTGAGTACTGTAAAGCTCACTGACACTTCTGCTTCCTGTATTCTGCTTCATGCTGCCACGCATGTCATACCTTGTGCATCAGTTGCATTAGGATCAAAAGGAACACGTGTTTCAGCTGAGGGATTGTGGTGTGGTGTGCAGGCTCAGAGTGTGCTGAACAGGGTGCAGAGGAGACTATTGCAAGAGGAGCTCTGCCTTTGTATGATTGTCATGTCTTCTGGGTACCAATGCTCATGTGCGGACTTCTAGATTTTAGGTTCTTCTGAACTTGTTGGCAACCAAAGTCTGGCCTTGTAACAAATCGTCCTGCCCATTGAGCTATACAGAAGTCTGACGGAAACCCTTAATCTTTCCTTCCCAAACTGTTTCTTCTGGATAAAGAAATGAATGAATCACTGACGATACTGCGAATGTGCACAGGTGCTATTTTCTTGCTTCTTCCCCTTGGAAAGGGACACCTTGTAAATGATGTTTTAAAGTAGCCAGCCTTCTTCAGGCTAGTAATTTTCTTTACATTTAGAAGCAAAGGGAAATTAATTATAACCATGTTGGAATGGTTTCATATACTTCCTATGAACCGAGCACTTCCCAAGAAAAGCTTATAAAGCTATGTGCTCTGATATCTTTGTCCTATCCAACTAGGAGTATTTAAATATTGTCTTCTCTTCCTGCTTGCTTTATCAATAATGGCTATTGAACAAATGATCTGGGGATTGTGTGAAACTTTCAGGATTCTTTACAGGTAAAATCTGTTTACAGAAGATCATATTAATATTAGAAGCTTGTGCTCTGCTCCTTGATGTGCATGCATAATTTCTGTTAGTGAGGGGAATCATGTACTTACCTTTAGGAGAGAAAAGATCCTTGTTACATTCATCATAATACAAATAACCTGACATATTCAGCTCTCTTTCTGGAGAGCTCTGGCTTGCAACACGTTCAGGAGATAAAAATATAGAGTCAGACCAAGGGAATATCAGTGAAAGTACGTCTTACCACTCTGAAATGCAAGTTACTCATGTATAGTTGAAGAAATAATGAATTCCTGCAAGTATCTTATTAGTAACATTTTCTGAAAATCCCTTTTCTTATATGAATCTTGTCCATAGTTTTAAAGCACTACGGGTTTAAAAGAGCCAGGGTTAGCACCAAAAAGAAAGGTGCAAAGCTTTTAGGTACTGTAAAGGTGAAAGAGAACGCCTTAAAATTAAAGGAATCCAAAGTGCTTTCTAGATAAGCGCTTAACACTTTTGAAAAAGACATATTTGTAACTAAGAAGACAATATTCCAGATGGGAAAACAACATGAAGATTTTAAATATACTCTTCAGGATCATATAATTCTTGACTCCCAGTCTTGTGTTAATTCACATGGACTGTTTTTAGGTACTAGCCAATCTTGGCACCTCTGTCTTGCTTGAAGAACAATAACAACATATCTCTAACATCTGTGTGGCTGTACAAAAACCTTCTGGACTTTAAAGATGTTTCAATGTCTTTAGGCATATGTGTGAAGTGAAAGATCCTGGTGATCAGGCAATTGTTTTCAGCAATGGCAAAGCCAATTAAAATAGCTTACCTGCAGTATGTAACTGCCTATATATGTTAAAGCAATGAGTATGTACATTCAGAATGTGGCTGGCAGCAAAATTTACAAAAGTGATATTCTGGGTTGTTTGTTGTTTTTTTTCTCATGGCTATGGGAAGTTCCTTAAACTTTTCTCCTCAGAAACAGTCTTCTTTGTGTATGCATTGCTGAACAAATGCAGTTTTAGAACAACCTGGGAATACAGAGCTAGACTAGCTTAATCTGTACTGGATCAGCAGAAAAGCGAGTGAGATTTGTGCCCCATTGTATGACATGCCTACTAGAGTAGGGTTTGCCCTGAATATTGAGATCTCATTTTGACAAACTAAAGCAGCCTCAGCAGAGAAGAAGGACAGAGAAAAAACACCACAGAGGTGGTGGTTAGGGAAGGTGGAAAATCCTGTTCCACTTTATGTGGTGATAGAGGATCTGACTTTGTGTTTCCAGCCTCTGTATGAACAGAGTCTTAATTTGGAGGATGTGGAGTGTAACTTAAAGCCTTCTGTGCATGTTTCCTACCACATAATTCATATATGATTCCCAACAACATATATTGATTTGGAACACACCAAATAAACTGTTTAAAATTCTGTGGGAGAGAACAATTAAATTATATATATGGATATATATATATATATGCAGCTAGCTTTCTAAGATCTCTCTGTCTTCAAGTCAGAATCATAAGGAGATTAAAACAAAACCAATAATGAGATAGGTGGTGGTATCCTTCCTTTTCCTCTTAAATCCTATAGACCAGTATTCAGGTATTGGTCCTGTTTGTACATTTAAATAATTCTCTTTCTTCCTCCCAGGAGAGTGGTCTTTCCTATGGGATTCATAGGAAAAGAATAATGAACATCAGCTCCTTTCCTACGAGGAATGCCTATATCCTACTGCAAACCAAACCACCTACAAAGTAGGCATATTTTCTTCTGAGAAATGCAAAAATCTAACTATTTCAGCATTTCTTACTTTTGTTTTCCTTCAACGATTATTTGAATTAAGGTACTTAAGGATTTCAGGTCAAATTTATGGCTAGCTTAGCTTGACTCAAACCTGCAAAACCAGTATAAAACCATGTCCTTCTTTCCCACAGCAACAGCAAAATCCCTTACTGCACCGCAACACTTAGAGGAAACGCAGAGGAGTTGTTTAGTGGAGGCTGCTGGACCGAGATAAGTTGTAGGGATGTCCCCAGTGCTATCCAGTGCCATAGGCCCAGAGGTTATGTTCTCCTCCGGGTTTGCTCACAAGGCAGTGCTTTGCAGTGATTCTGTTCAAAAAGAGTAATCTCTTTTCTCCAGAAGTCCCTTTCCAAGTGCTGGAGGAGGTTATGTCATTCCCGCCAGTTGTCTTTCATGTTTGATTTCCAATGACTGAAGTTCTAATGCAGGGTATAGGCAAGCAAGTATGCAAGCGTCTCTACGTGTCAACCTTTTATCCTACCAGGATTGACAGGAGTTATATCTCCCGCAGGTGACATGAGTAAAACTGTATTCTGGGATAACTCCAAAATATAGCACTCCAAGGAGAGCAGGAGCCAGCTGAAATCCCTGTCGAGTATTTTGATGTCTTTTTCTGACTCCTTTAACTTAAATCCTCTTTAACTAGCAGCATCTGCCACTGACATTTCCACAAGCATGGTACAGATGGAGCAGTGACTCAGATCCCTGGCTCTACGCACTTATGAATAGCTAAAACTGTTGCTGATGAAGATAGTCAACAGGGCTGTAGGAAAGGTCCATGTCAGTGACTGAGGAATATGTAGAATTCAGACCTTCCACTTGTATTGTTTTCATAAAAGAAATTGTGCCTGTCTGCCTAAACATAAAACTTCAAACATGAACATATACCTAGAATTAGGATGCTCTCTGCTCTGTATTGGTTATCAAGTAGTTAATTGTGAAAGAAAAAATTACTTGAAACAAAAAATTACTGCATTTAATTTCAGCATCTAGGTCACAAATTATTTTATTTTATGGTTTTCTTCTTGCAGCCCAAAAATGAGTGGGGTGGGATGAAGCAAAGAAGGTAAATCTATTAGCTGAACTTCCTTGTTGTTTGGGTCACATCACAACATGTTTATTGTCCTTCGTTTTCTTTGGGGAAACACAGAGTAAACAAGAAGATAGTTGCACTGAGATTTTGTGATAAGGATTTCAGTTAGGAAATACAATGTTTTTGGTGATTCCTTTGTGGATTTCTTCGTCGTTTTGGTGATTCCTTGGGCAGTTTCAGACTGCCTTTTCATACGTTCATTTACAATGAGAGACATCATTTTTTCTTGTTTCCTTTAACATTCTACATGCATAGATTTCTTGGGAAAGGTAATAAGTTAGCAGATTTAATAAATTACAGTTTCAACTCGTTAGAAGAACTGACACTGCACTCAACTCTTTATAGACCTAGATGACCTATAAAGCAGAAAATAGGGTCACTTCCAAGTGGACTCTGCTGTTGCTAGGGACAGAACATAGTTTATTTAATGTTATTTACATGTTCAGCAGTAATGCTTTACACCAGTCAGACACCAAGTAAATAATCATTGCACAAACTTCATTCAGAAAATACTCCTTTCTACACAGAGCTTACACTCATACTGTGTAGAAGATATCTCAATACAGAAATAATAATTATTTCAGAGTGGTTCAAATTCATGCCTGTCCTTCAGTTTTGACAGAGCTGATGGAGATGAAATTAATTTTTAGTTATGCTGTTTTTTTTTTCCCAAACAAGAGAGACAGGTTTAATTGTTTATACTTGCATAGCACACACTACATAAAATAGCCACTCTTAGACCAAGCGGAAATTAATTATTTGACAAGAGTTAGAAGCTGCTGTAATGGTGGAAAAAGTTACTGAATGGGGTGCACCTTTCACATTTGGAAGGAAGAAGGTTATTAGTTTTGCTTGGGCAATGGCTCCCAGCTATAGGATCTCATGGGCAGCAGCCTGTATTTGTTCCTCCACACATGGAATCTGGTTTTAGGATGAAGTAGCTTCCTAGGAAACAATGGTGGGAATGCAACATTTCTGAAAGCACTGGAAATTTGTAAGCATTTATGACTGGGTTTATTTCAATGTCAGTATCTAGCTTAAACTACCCTTAGCATTTTCCTAGGTACTATTTTGCTGCTTCTCCCATGAGCAGAAAACTGTCAGTCCTAGAATCCTGAGTTGGCTTTAAATTTAATTATGAAAATGACAAAAAAAGAAATAGAGATTACCACATCTAATCTGTGACCAAGATTCAGGATTCATCCCTTAGAAAAACATGCAAATATTCCAGGCAAGATTGCTCTGCAAACATGACATTGTAAACGCTATGAAGAGTAGCAGTAGCAGAAAAATGTGGCACAGAGTCTGTTGGTCGGTACTGTTGTAGTTCTTTGAACCTTGATCACAAGTATTTGTAATTTGATAACATGGAAAATGAGAAACATAACCATCATTCTCGGGGTTCTGCTCAAAAAATGTGTGTTTGTCTTGCTAAATTACTTTTAAAGAAACTCAATGCAACCTTCAGAAAGAGTAGATGCTGGAATGCATTTGATCAACGTCATTTTCAGCATGGATTTTGTAAGTTAACCTGGAAACTTGTTAATTTTACAAGCCCAGGGAAATACATTGTCAGCCATCTTTATTCAATATCTTCTTACTCGTTTTTTGCCACCAGGTGTCAGTACAAGTGCACAGACACCCCAGAGACCCATGAGAAATCTCCTGAAGATCTGTCCAAGCAATAATGACGCTGTTTCATGGCAGTTCTCATGCTCTTGAAAATATTTCATTTTTTTCCTTCCATTGTGGAAAAAAGACAATTTTGCTTACCCATCTCAACAGCACTTTGAGCAGCGTTGTCTATACTAGTTTTGTGTACTATAGGTGTTTGAGAATCAACTGTTCCAAGCGTCTCCACCCATCCTCTGCGCTACAGTTGGTCACAGGGATAGAGTATGTCCCTTCAACCTCTAACCTGAAGATGTGAAGACTGTGAGGAACAAGGCAGGAAGGAGGGATAGTTGTCAAGTGGATATGTGGAAAACACAGCTCAAATACTTCAGATCATTGATAATTACCCTGCTTTTTAAGTTATGGTATATATGCCCCTTCTAGTTGTTGACAACACCTAGCAGTTATGTCCCCAAATTTCACTTATGAGAAATGCGCCTTGGGTCATTGATTTAAACAGCACCCTCAGCATTGCCCTGTTAAAGGCAGGATCATGAGGTGGACTTCAGATGGTCTTTGTAAACAGAATTTCTTATGGCATCCCTTCAGACGATAAGGCTGAAGACAATTCAGATGTCTCAACATTGCAACTGCAGTGCCCAGACTAAATGGAAGTGTCTTTTTTTTAGCAGATTTCTAGCATTACTTGCTTTCCTATTCCAGTCTTTGCACAGAGGCCACTGTAGCCTTCACTTCATTGTGACAGGAATGAAGCTCAGTTTCAGATATTTAATCCTCTTTAATGTAAAAATATGTTTGGAATAGGTGCATTTAATAGGAGGAGAGACTTGAATGAGTATCAAGACTAAGATAATATTTTCATGAATATATCAGAATCTTCTTCCTTTTGATGAAAAGCAAGCTCTCCTCAATGAGGGGAGCCATTCTTGCAGCCTGTGAGATATAGAGTGTTGTGATCTAAATGTAAAGTTGTGTTTCAATACTGCACCAGAAAATCTTCTGTGGGAGAGGAATGGGAGAAGACGAGGAGAGGACTTATTCACTCTTTGCTCCAAAGAGCTCTGCAAAAGTCTTAGCCATAAAAATCCATAAAAAGGCTCTTTAGCTACTCATAGCTCTTAGATTTTGCCAACAATTAGAGGGACTGGAGGTAGAATCTACAGTAAATTTCTGCTATGTCCAAAATGTTAATTGAAAAATCTGGATTCAGATTGCTTTGAAAATAAGAGTGGGCAATTCCTTCTAGAATCAGAAGAAAAGTGTGTTTTTAAAGATAGTAAAGATATCTTAATTTGAAAGTAGCATTGGAAACTGAATCATCTACCTGCAATTTGAAAGCCATGGTGACCAAGACCGTCTATGGCACTCAGAGCTGATGAAAGGTGGGTAATAGCTTGCTCCCTTATCAGCTTCACAGAATAACAACCACATGACATAGAAGATATGATATTATTTTTGAATATCTTATTTACTGACTCTGTAATAGAGTAGTCTGGAGATCCTGGCCTCAACAGTAATGTAAAAAAGTCAAACAGGTTTACTCCATGTACTGAGCAGCACCATTTTGATATAGTGGGGCAAGGACTGGTTTAGTTGAGTTTTCTTCTTCTCATAGTCAAAGATCTTGAATTCATCTGAGGAGGCACTCCTTCTCTTTGTGGATAAATTCTTTACTAAAGAAAGTTTAATGTAACTTATATGCTAGATGCACCAGAAAAATAAGACTTTGTAGAGGAACTGCAGGAAAGTCCTACATTCATTCAAGACAGTGACAGACGATCACAAAAGAGTAGTGAAAGGCATCGCAGCTTTTGATGACTGTATCTTCATGAAGGAATATCTAGGAAAATGGGGAGGATGAGAATGTAAGGTCTCCATGACCAGTGTCACACATTTATTGCATTGGTACTCTTGGTGGTGGCCAGGCTAGGAAAGATTGGTGCCAACAACACCCAAATCACCAAGGGTAGGAGTGGTGCTGGGGTACAAATCTAGGATAATGGAGCAGAAAATTGAGTCTAGATCTGAAGTAAAGGAGGTGAGAAAAGGATCTTTGAGAGGTTAAGAATCATCAGGTTAAACTGTTTGTTCCTCAGTAGAGAGGAGCAGACTTTATTGTTGGATCCCATTTACATCTTAAAGAGTGTTTGTCCTTTCCAATGAAGTTATAGCGTACCTTCAGGATCAGGTGAAGTTGAGCTGCTAAGGTGAAAATGTCTCCAAATCAGATTTTCTACGTAACACTGATGGCTACATTAAACTTATGGACCAAGTCATGTAGACCAAATAGAAATCTGTGAACTGTCTACTTGTGAAAATTATTACTACCAATATTTTTTTGTGGTCATGGAAATGCAGATACAGAGAGATAATGAATTTCAGTCTTCCTCTTTCTCATCCACAGATCCAACAAGAAGTTACTGAAGTTAGAGCAGCTCTAGAACTAGGTAGGTTAATGAAATCTAGAAACTCTCCACTCCTTTAACACGTTGTTTCACTTAGCATTTCATGATAGTAATGCCACAGTGATAATGTTATCACTGAGAAGCTTCCAGCTCATACTTACTGGTAACATGCCTAATATTAGACCTAAAAAGTAACTGGGAACAGGGCAACGTGAGTTGTGTTATCAGCTCAGGTTTGTCTCCAGTGATTCTCCTAGCAGGTGTCAAAATTCTTAAGGTGCTTTACCTGCTTGTCTCCCTGGTACACTGCACTTATCATTTTTCATAGTCTGTGTACCTTAGTGAATAGTAGATTGTATTTTCTGAAGGATGTTTTCACTTCTTTTACAACTCCTCTCTCACTCTTTCACTTTGTTTCATCCAGCAGTTTAACAGATGCAGCCCTGCAGCTGCAAAACTTTACATGACCTACAGAGCATCTTTTATCTTTTGCATTTTGAGTGCTATGCAGAGACAATGACAGAATTTTAAGGCTTAAAGATCCAGATTTCTGGAAATGTTTGGCTTTTTTATTGGGTTTCTTTGAAACCAGTAAAAATTGCCACTCTAAAGTGTTGTTTGTCTTCTTTCTCTAATCAACTTGACTTGAGCGCTTCGTCTAAAAACCACAGTATTTTTACTATTTAAAGTTCTAAAATATTCCTATCATGTTTGCATTCTCTTTATACAATCCCTACATCAAATTCTATAAAAACCTGCCAGAAAATGGTTTCCCTCTCCTTTCCCTCTCCTTCCTTCCTTCCTTCCCTCCTTCCTTCCTTCCTTCCTTCCTTCCTTCCTTC